>Ga0129297_10001117_pt1 | contig 13404 bp, 9 predicted proteins | sample I18A1metaG_FD_94708 | JGI IMG/M metagenome (GOLD analysis project Ga0129297, IMG submission 94708) | Lake sediment bacterial and archeal communities from Gulf of Boni, Indonesia to study Microbial Dark Matter (Phase II) - ​I18A1 metaG | ecosystem: Environmental > Aquatic > Freshwater > Lake >... | reverse complement strand
TTTTTCTTTTTCAATAGCTTGGCAATCTGGGCCCGCTGGGCTTGGCCATCATTATTCAGGGTATAAATCAGGGGCAATGTGATCCGGCCTTCGCTCAAATCAGAAAGAATGGGTTTTCCCAAAATTTTTTCGTCGCCATTAAAATCAAGGAGGTCATCGATGATCTGGAATGACATCCCCAGGTTTGTCCCATAATCGGTCAGATAGCTTTCCTCTTCTGGAGAAGCTTTGCCGAGAATTCCTCCGATTTGGCAGGAGGCAGAGAAGAGTGAAGCTGTTTTTTTATTGATAATATCCAGATAATCCTCTTCATTCATATCCAAGTTTCCACTCATGTAGTATTCTGTAAGCTCCCCTTCGATCATATTGGCTGAAGTGTCGGCCAGAATGCTGATGATCTGGTTTTGTCCTTTGTGGAGGGATAGACCTATGGATTTTATATATAGATAATCTCCCAAAAGAACTGTGATATTTGGACCCCATTTGGCATGAATAGACTGCTTTCCTCTCCTTGTTTTTGAATTGTCGATCACGTCATCGTGAATGATGCTGGCCGTATGGATTAACTCAACTAAGGCTGCCCAGAAGTGATGTTCTGTCCCTTTATAGTCGAAGAGTTTGGAACAGAGGACGAGGAGGGCAGGCCGAATTCTCTTTCCTGCTTTTTGAAAGAGATAGGTTCCTATTTCAGAAATAAGCTCATTGGGAGAATAGGAGTAGAGCCTGAGTTTCTCTTCGATCTTATCCAGGTCCTTTTGGATATTCTTGTAGAGGGCCTCTATATTCATTATTTTTCCAACTCTAATTTTCTGATATAGGGTCTTATTGCCGTCATCGGTAGTTTGTGAATTGCATGTGTATTCCCAGGTTTTCTGCTTTGAGGTAAGCGATGATTTCCTGAAGAATATCTTTTTTTGAGGAAAAAACCCTTACCTCATCTCCTTGAATGGCTGCTTGGGCCCTAAACTTTTTCTGCTTGATGAGTTTTACGATTTCTCTGGCTTTTTCAATCGGGATTCCTGTCTGAAAATGAACCTCCTGTTTAGCTGTCTGGTTCGGGCCAGGCTCAATCTTTTGATAGATAACTGCCTTAAGGGGAATATGTCTCTTGACTAATTTCTGTTCCAGGACCTCTCTGAGGCTTTTCAGCTTAAAACTGTCTTCGGCAAAGAGGATGAGTTTATCTTTTTCAAGTTGGATATCCACCGGGCTGTGTTTGAAGTCAAATCGGGTTCTGATTTCTTTGAGGGCAATATTCACAGCATTGGAAACCTCTTGAAAGTCAATTCTGGAGACAATATCAAAAGAATTTTCTTCAGCCATAGCGGCTCTTATCTTAGCATTGAAGAGTCTTTTTTTCAAACAAAAATAATGAGCAAAAATTTTTAAATGTCTTTGAAGCTATTTCAGCCAGGGAGACATTCTTCAGTTCCGCCAGGAATTTTGCCACCTCAACCACATAGGCTGGCTCGTTTCTTCTTTTTACTCCACGGAAGCAGGAAGGGACAAGATAGGGAGAGTCTGTTTCAATCAAAAGTTTTTCCATAGGTATTTTTTTGGCTATTTCTCGGAGAGACTGAGCATTGGGAAAAGTCAAAATTCCGGAAAAGGATACGACAAAATTCTGATCCATCATTCTTTCGGCCAGGTTCCAATTTTCTGTATAACAATGGAGGACCCCACCACGGGTGAAATGGACATCCTCAATGGCTGAGAGAATTTCTGGGGCTGCATTTCGACTGTGGATGATTACTGGAAGGTCCAGTTCTTGAGCAAGGGCAAGCTGAGAGCGGAAGGCTTGCTTCTGTTCTTGAGGCGAGGAGAAGTTATAAAAAAAATCAAGGCCAATTTCGCCGATTGCTCTAATCTTTTTTGAGGAGGCTAGTTCTCTTATCTTCTCCGAGCAGGCAGCGTCGAAATACTTCGCCTGATGGGGGTGAACTCCGGCTGCAGCCAGGACACTCTCATATTTCGCTACTAGCTCAAGAGTAGTCTGGAGACTCTTGGAGTTTGTTGCCTCAGCAGGGCAGAGGATGGATTGAATTCCTGATTCAAAAGCCCTGCTGATGACTTCATTCCGATCCTGGTCAAACTCCTCCATGTCCAGATGAGCATGAGAATCAATAAATTCCATTTTCTTCATCATCTTAGAGGAGAATGAGCAGAGGAATCAGATTTATTGTTTCTTTTTATGGATTTATATTTTTAGGCCCGTCTATTGCAGAATTTTGTCTCTCAGATGACGAAGTGGCAGCGCTCCGTAACTGAGGAGTTTCTGAAGAAATTCCTTTTGATTGAAAGCTTCTCCTTTGAGTTTCTTGAATTCCTTTTCCATATCCAGAATTTCCTGATAGCCAATATAGCGATAAGCCATCTCCCCAGGCTTTAGACAGATAGTATTCCAATTGAGTTCAGCTTCAGCTTGAGTTTGAAAGCCTCCTCTCACCATATAATCGATGGCTTGTTCTTTGGTCATGCCTCCTTGGTGGATGTTAAGTTCGAGCTGAAAATCTATAGCTGCTTTGAGCTGCAATTTGAGTTGGTTAAGACGCAAGAGGAGATCATAATTGCCAAAACCAGCCTTAATCAGCATCTCTTCGACACAAAGGGGCCAGCCATTGATTAGAGCCATGTTGGGATACAATCTTTTGACAAGTGAAGGATCTTTCCGGGTGAAGAAAATGGGGACAAACCGGCCTGGATAAACTCTGCGCACGCTCCAGGAATAAAGATAGAAATTGTTGTATCCTTCAAGAAAAGACTCAGTTTGATCATTTGGCCAATCTGTAGGAATGGGGGCCACTTGGAGAGTGTAAGGGCCACCACTTTCATAGGCTCCAGGAGCCAGAAGACGCGATCTCGTTATTCCTGTGAAGTAAAGAGGCATAGGCTCAATGTTGAGATTCTCTTCAGGCAATACAATGAGTAGATTCTGAAGGAGGAAAGATTTTATAGCATCCACTGAGGTTTTAACCTGATTTATAAATTCATCTTTGGCCACATGTTTGGCTTTTATCTTGTCAAAAACTCCTTTAATAAATATATTCCGAAGTTGTTCTTCATTGTACTGAGTGGAGAGCTGTTCCATATTTATGTTCGGATACATAATTCTATAAAAGGGCATGCTGACCATAGCCATCTCTCGCCTGATGTTGTTATAATCTGCCTTGGCTCTTGCGCTGATTTCTTCCAGTGGAAGAGTGCCTTGGGTAGTCAGCCGCAGAAGCCGAAGATGGGCTTGTTCTCCGAGCCTAAAGTTCCCGGTGGATTTGGGCAAGAGCTCGTTCTGAAGATATCTCTGATATTCCTCCAAGGCTGCAATCGTTCTGGAGGTCTCAGCCTGAATTTTGGCTTTGATTTCTGGCGCAGAAGTTTCAATGTATTTGGGAAGCTCATTTCTATAGAAATCAATGATACCCGGGAATTGCTTGATGGCTATTTCTGTATAAATCTGAGGAGGAGTCTTTAAATCCTCTTTTGCCTGTTTGACAAGGCTGGGCAATTGCTTCAATCTCTCTGCGACGCTTTTCAAGCGGGCATCTAAAGGGGCAAATTCCTTAATGAGGAGGCTCTGGATGCAGGCCATAAAGATTTCATTATAGAAAATCGGATTATAATCCCAGGGGAGTAAACTTTCGTGCTTGAGGAATTCTAAATCCAAGGCATCACGCATCATGTCGTGTTCAATCTGACGGTCCAGGCTGAGTTTGGTCCTATCGATTTTGGCCACAAATTCCTGGTTGTAGAGATCTAGAGATTCATGTCTTTTTTCAATATTCTTGGCGCCCAGGTCTTCCAATTTGTCGTTGTATTTGAAATAGCCAGCGGAAGTTGCAGCAGTCGGGTAGAATTTCCACATTTCATCAAAGTAGGTATCGAGTGCCTTCTGAAATTTTGTGTCTTCTGGATTTTGCTGGGAGAAGACGAGCCCGAGGCTTGCAAAGATTAGGGCCAGAATTGGGAAGCCAATAAGTAATTTCTTCATTGGATCCTCCTCTCTAAAATCTTTTGGCTGAATCTGCTAAATATTTTTTCCTTTTCTCTGAAGCCGCAATTTTTAAAATATGTACCACAAAACTCCCCCGGGTAGCAACAGAATCCTTATCTTTACCATCTGATTACTGCTGAGCCCCAGGTGTAGCCTGAGCCGAAGGCCGTCAAGACCAGAATGTCACCTTGCTTTATCTTCCCTGCCTTTACAACCTCGTCCAGGGCTATAGGTATTGAGGCAGCTGTAGTATTCCCATGGCGGTCGATGGTTCGCACGACTTTCTACAGCGGAATTTGCAGTCTTTTAGCCACCATCTGGCTGATTCTGTCATTGGCCTGATGAGGAATGAGAAGATCGACATCGTCAATAGCCAGAGAATTGTGCTTTAGACCAGCCAAGACTGCCTCTGGCATTTTCTCCACGGCATTAATGAAAACATTTCGTCCGTCCATTTTAGGGAAAAATTTGTTGGCAGTGAAGAGCTCGACGGAAAATGTGGGCCTATCTTTGGGACTTGGTTTTTCCATCCACAAGTCATGGATAAATCTTCCATCGGAGAAAAGATGAGTGGAAAGGATGCCTCGTCCATCATCATTGTTGTTAGGCTCAAGGATAACAGCACCTCCTCCGTCGCCAAAAAGAACAGCCATATCCCTTCCCTGATCCGAGTAATCGAGGTTTGACGATTGAACTTCAGCAGCAACGAGAAGGATTTTGTGGTAGGTGTGGGTTCGGATATACTGGTCAGCTACAGAAAGTGCATAAATGAAGCCTGAACACTGATTCCTAACATCTAGAGCTCCGATACCATACAAACCTAGTTTGGCCTGAACTATGACACCGATTCCAGGAAAATAATGATCAGGAGAAAGAGTGGCGGCAATGATAAAATCAATTTCGGATTTTTCGATTCTGGCGCTCTCTATTGCCTTCAAAGCCGCTTCATAAGCCAGATCAGAACTTCCTACTCCTGCTTCTGCATGATGCCTCTCCACAATCCCTGACCTCTGCCGAATCCATTCGTCAGAAGTATTCATTTTCTTTTCCAGGTCAAAATTGGTTACAACTTTGGAGGGGAGATAATGGCCTGTTCCTGTGATGACAGTTCTTGTGCTCATCCTAATTCCCGAAGATTATAATCAATTGAAAAGAAAAAATAAAGACAAAATTTCTTGACTGCAAAAACAGGAGATAGTAACATGCTATCATCAAGAAAAGAGAGAATCTTCGGTGAGGAAATACGCTCTATTTATAGGCTATTTCTCTCTTATTATTTTCTCCCTTTTCCTTTTTACTGAAGAGGAAGACCTGGTCAAGGTTACCAGTTCGATTAATCCCAAAAGGCTTTCCAGGAGCCAGACAGGAAAGGTGATTCTCGAGCTCACCATTCAGGAAGGAATCACCATCAGCCCTCAACCTGCCTTTATTATCGAGTTCAGTCCCAATAGCGAAATCGTTTTCCCTAAAAATTTCTTTACAGCTTCTGATTTACAGATAGAGGTACTGGAAGAAAAAAGTGAGGAATACCTGAATCTGAAGAATCCGATTGAAATTCCTTTTACCATCAGCTCAGAGGCAAAGCCAGGTAGCCATATTCTTGAGGGAAAAGTCAAATATTTTGCCTGCTCCCGGAGCGAAGGATGGTGCTTGAAGAGCGCGGCCAAATTTTCTGTCTCTTTTTTTACTCGCCCAACAGTTTTTCGAAAAAAATAAGATTGGGGTCAGACTTTTAAAAGTTTTATAATTTACTGAAAATAAGGATTTCGGGGTCAGGCTTTATCATAAAAGATACTCATTCAACAAGGGCTTGAAAAATAGCTTTAGCCTATGGCAAAGCCTGACCCCAATGTCGATCGTAAGTAAATTATAAAACTTTTAAAAGTCTGACCCCAATTACAGCCAATTGTACCTTTGATACCAGTCGATGGTTTCTTGCATCGCCTCTTCCAGGGAATATTGAGTCTGGAAAGAAAGCTTTTCCCTGGCTTTGACCACATCCGCAACCCAACCCTTCTGTCTCATTTCTTTAAACTTGTGGCGATTGATGATGCTTGGCTTTCGGCGCAGGGTGCTGATTCCGCCAGAAACAAGGGCAAAAAGATAGACAATGGGCAGAGGGATGACTATCCTTCTCAGATTTTTGCCCAAGGCTTGGCCTGCAGCCCTGCCGATTTCATCCCAGGAATAAGGTTGAGGATTGGCGATGTTGATGATTTCTCCGCTGGCCAGTTCTTTCTGGCTTGCCAGGTAAAGGGCATTGACCAGATCTTTGACATAACAGAGGCTCAGTGGTCTTTGGCTTACATCAAAGGTAGGCAGAATTCCTCTATTTATGAATTTAAAAAAATTAAGAAAATCCTGATCCCTCGGGCCAAAGACTGCTCCTGCCCTGAGGATAACGATAGGAAATCTGTCCTTGAATTTTAGGGCTTCCTCCTCGCCTTTTAGTTTGCTTTTGCCGTAATGAGTGACAGGGTTAGGTGAATCACTTTCTTTGATCGGCTTCTCATCCAAGCAAGGTCCTGCAGCGGCCAGACTACTGAGGTAGACGACTTTCGGAGAAATTTTTTGATTAGAGATGAACTGAAAAAGACTTGCCGATCCTTGCTGGTTTACAGTATAATAATCAGCCGATTTTGAGGCTTTTGTTAAGCCAGCAAGATGAAAGACATAATCAAGATCAGAGGGAAGAGAGGGGAGGGAGAAGAGTCCTCCCTCCAAGAAATGGACGTTGAGGCCTTTTAATGCTTTTAAGTTGTCGAGATCCCGAACAAGGGCAAATATTTGGGTGCCCTTATTTAATAGAAAATCAATGAGATGGCTTCCGATAAAACCGGTTCCGCCAGTGATAAAGGCTTTCATTACTTCAATTTTATGAAAAATCTTATTTTATGGTCAAATCTCAAGCTATTATTCATTTTCCGATGAATGTCAAAGGAGGAGAAGATGTCGGATCTTTTAGATAAATGTTTCAGTTTTACCAGGGCGGAAGAAGCTATGGCCATGGATATGTATCCCTATTTCACGCCCATTCAGGAAGTCAGAGGGAACAGGATCAAGGTCAATGGCAAAGAGATGATTATGGTTGGATCCAACAATTATCTGGGATTGATCAATCATCCTCGGGTAATGAAAGCGGCTCAGGCGGCAGTGGATAGGTACGGCGTCGCCACTTGCGGATCGAGATTCCTCAATGGCACCCTCGATATTCATGTTGAGCTGGAAGAGAGACTGGCCAAGTTTATGAAGAGAGAGGCTGCCCTTACCTTCAGCACCGGGTTTCAGACAAACCAGGGGATCATCTCCACTCTTGTTGGCAAGGGAGATGCAGTTATCACAGATCGGATGGTTCATGCCAGTATCATTGACGCCTGCCGCCTTTCTTTCGGGAGCATCTACAAGTTCAAACACAATGATATGGAAGATCTGGAGAGAATCCTTTCCTCTTTGGATAAGAAGGGGGGAAAGCTAATTGTTGTCGACGGGGTTTTTAGTATGGAAGGAGATTTAGCTAATCTGCCAGAAATCGTCAAGCTGGCTAAAAAGCACAAGGCCAAGATTATGGTCGATGATGCCCATGGTATAGGAGTCATGGGGAGAAATGGCAGAGGCACTGCCGAACATTTCGGAGTGGAGGAAGAGATCGACCTGATTATGGGAACCTTCAGCAAGTCCTTTGCTTCTCTCGGAGGTTTTGTGTCTGGTAAAAAGCAAGTCATCTCCTACATTAAACACTTTGCTCGTGCTTTGATTTTCAGCGCCAGCATAACTCCTGCTTCAGTTGCCACAGTACTGGCTACTCTGGATATCATTGAGACCGAGCCTGAGAGAAGGGAGAGGTTGTGGCGGATTACAAACAAAATGAAAAAGGGATTTCAGGCTATGGGCTATAACACAGGTCAAACAGAGACCCCCATCATTCCGATTATCATCGGCAATGATGAGATGGCTTTCTTGCTCTGGAGATTTTTGAGAGAAGATGGCCTTTTCACCAACCCCGTCATCTATCCAGCCGTGCCCAAGGGTCAATCGCTGATAAGGACAAGTTACTCTGCCACTCATACCGATGATGAACTTGATATCGTCCTCCGTAGCTTTGAAAAGTGCGGCAAGCTCATAGGACTTATAAAGTAGAAATAAAAAAATATAAGGACAAAGAGGAAGACTCAGAAGTCAATACGCAGGAAAAAATGAAGAAGAAAATAGGACGAATTCTTTTTCCTTGGTTCCTCTTCTGTTTTTGCTATCTGGGGACTGAGGGATCGACAGTCATTATGCCTTTGGACCAGATCAAGGCCGGGATGAAAGGTAAAGGCAAGAGTGTTTTTGAGGAATCCAAAATAGAAGAATTCGATGTTGAGATCTTGGGTGTCATGAGCAACATCGACCTGCCAAAGAGAAGCGTCATTTTGGCCAAGCTCAGTGGAAAGAGTGTGGATAATGCCGGCGTCATCAGCGGCATGAGCGGAAGTCCGGTCTACATCGATGGGAAGCTTATCGGTGCGATCGCCTTCAATTTCCCCTTTTCTAAAGAAGCCATTACTGGGATTACACCCATCGCCGACATGCTGGCCATCTCAGGGGAAAAAGAAAAGCCCGCTCCCTCTTTTACTCTCCCCGTTCCCTTCAAGAAATCTCTGACTTTAGAGGAATTTTTCGAAATCAATAAAGATTTTTTCTCTACCCAAGCTGGCTTTTTTTCTGAAGGACAGACTTTCCTTCCCCTTCGAGTTCCCCTTTTCTTTAGTGGCTTTTCTTCCCAGGCTTTTGAGAAGGCAAAGCCCTTTTTTGCAAAGATGGGCCTTTTCCCTGTGAAGGGAGGCTCTTCAAGCCAGAGCTTGGAGACAATTTCTCCCCCTGACCTCACTCTCGGCGAAGGTGATCCTGTGGGTGCTCAATTGATAGGAGGAGATTTAAGTCTTGTCGCCCTGGGAACCGTGACTTATGTTGATGGCAATAAAATCCTGGCCTTTGGTCACCCTCTCTACAATTTGGGAACAGTGGACTACGCCATGACTAAGGCCAAAGTGATCACTGTTGTTCCCAGCCTTGAAATTTCTTTCAAGCTGGCCATGGCTGATGTCCTGGTCGGGAAATTTTCCCAGGATCGTAGCTGCGGAGCTTATGGCGAGATAGGGAAAATGCCTCAGCTCATCCCTCTAAATGTCAAGATTTTGGGACCAAAAAAGGAAATAAAAGATTTTACAATAAAAATCGTCCATGACAAGATCCTCAGCCCTCTTCTTGCCAATGTTGCCCTTTCCAATATCCTGATCAGTGAGGAGAGGTCTGTGGGAGATCTCTCCTTGGAGCTTGAAGGAGATATTTATCTGGATAATAGCATGAGTGTACACTTGGAAGACCTCTTTTCAGGAAATCTGGATAGTTCCACTACAAATCTTTCAGGGCTTCTCCTAGCCGTTGTCTATTTCTTGACCAACAATGAATTCAAAGAACTGGGCATTCACCGCATGGACTTGACCATTCAGGCCAGTGAGCAGGCCAAATTCTGTTTCTTGGAGAGAGTCTGGCTGGATAAGTATGAAGTTTCGCCAGGGGAGAGGATTCAGACAAAGATTTATTATCGGACATTCGGGGGAGAGAGAATTGAGCAGGAAGTTCCGATTCTTGCCCCCAATCTTCCCACAGGCTCTGAATTTCAGCTTATCATCGCTGATGCTGCCTCCATGCATCAGATAGAGACGAGCCAGTACCGAAGCCAGATCTTTGTGCCGCGGAATTTAAGCCAGTTGATTCGAATGTTGAACAATCTCAGGAAGAACAACCGCATCTATTTTAAGATCGTCGCTTCTAAGCCTGGCCTTTTTCTGCGAGGCGAGGAAATGCCCAACTTGCCTCCGACAATGAAATTCATGTTTTCCTCTCCTCGTGCTGCTGCTTCTTCGCCTACAGAGCTTACCCGCTCCACTCTAAATGAGTATCAATTGCCTGTTCCTTATGTTTTCAAGGGCGTAGCCAGCATTCCTATTAAAATCAGGAAATAGGAGACTAAGGGAATGAAAAAGATATTGATCGGTCTTTTCGCTTTTCTATTCTTTTTTGCTCACGTAGCTCTGGGAGTTGTTCCTCAGAAATGGGAAGTGCGAAGCAAAGACGATTTTTTAAAGGGTAAATTTGAGGGAATCTCGGTCTCCTTTGACGGAATTCTTTCCCTATCTCCCCGTGAAGAAAAAATTGAAGGGCCATCTGAGGAATTCTATTTATCTTTTCTCTTTACTCCTGAGAAAGTTGCCTATCTGGGAACAGGTCATGAGGGGAAAATATACAGAATCGGAAAAGATGGCAGTTCAGAGCTTTATTTCCAGGCTCCTGAAATGGATGTCACCTGCCTTGCTCTAGATAAAAAAGGGAATCTTTTTGCCGGGACATCACCAAACGGCAAAATTTACAAAATCACTGCAAAAAATAAGGGAGATATGTTTTTCAATCCCAATGAGAAATATATTTGGGATCTACTTTTCACCGAAGAGGGTTCTTTGCTGGTTGCGGTAGGGGAGAGCGGTGGAATTTATGAAATAAACCAGGAAGGAGGGGGAAGACTTATCCTCAAAGCTGAGCAGAACCATATCCTTTGCTTGAGGATGGATAGAAATGGAGATTTTCTGGCCGGGACCGGAGGCAATGGCCTCCTCTATCACCTCTCTAAGGCAGGCAAAGTTTCTGTTCTCTTCGAATCCCCTTATGAGGAGATAAAGAGTATCGCTCTAGATGCGGAGGGAAATATTTATGCAGCAGCCGGAGGGACTGTCACCAAAGCCAAAAAAGAAGAAATAGCTCAAACGCCAACAATATCAACAATCACAGAGGCAGAGATTATGGTGACGCCTTCTCGTATTTCCACTGAGGCCGGGCAGATGGCTGCTTCCCTTCAGAAAGAGCCTGGTGCCCTGTACAGGATAGAGTCTTCAGGAATGACCAAGAGACTCTGGACTTCAAGCGAAGAATTAATCTACACCTTGCTCTGGAATGAAGGCGATAGAAAAATTGTCTTTGGCACTGGAAACAAAGGGAGAATATACGCCATAGATAAAGATGAGAAAACCTCCCTCCTTATCCAGAAGAGTTCAGAACAGGTTTATTCCCTCCTTTCCTATGATTCGAATATTTATGTCATTTCCAATAATCCCCCTCGATTGGATTTCCTCTATCCCGAGCAGAGATCAGCAGGAGAATATCTGAGTTCAGTGCTAGATGCCAGGACTATTTCATCCTGGGGAAAAATTAGCTGGGAAGCTGATCTCTCTCTCGGAGTAACTCTTCAATTTCAGACGCGAAGTGGAAATTTAGCCGAGCCAAATCAGTCTTGGAGTGATTGGTCTCCTCCCTATCAAAAAAAAGAAGGGGAGCAGATCTTGAGCCCCAAAGCCCGCTACGTTCAATTCAGAGCGCTGTTTAAAACTCAATCAGGAAAGGCCTCTCCTCTCCTTCAGAAAGTTGCTCTCTTCTATCTCCAAACAAATGTGGCTCCAGAGATTTCGGAGCTTGAATTGCTGGCTGCCAACGAAGTTTTTCTCAAGCCTCTCGAGCAGGAAGAAGTGATCTGGGGGATTGAGAGAAGCGTATCGGAGCAAGAAATAAAAAAGGAAGAAGCCAAGACAGTGGCCGTAGCAAAAAAAGTCGAAAGGAAAGGATTCCAGACTGTTACCTGGAAAGCTGATGATGAAAATGAAGATAGTCTCTCCTACACAATCACTTTGAAGAAAGAGGGAGAGAAAGAGTGGCGGATCCTGGAGGAAAGATGGCCTGACACTCTCTTTGCTTTTGATACCGTCTCCTTCCCTGATGGAATCTATTTTATAAAGATTGTGGCCTCTGATCTTCCTTCCAATCCTCAGGGTTCAGAACTTAGAACAGAAAAAACGAGCCAGCCTCTGACCATAGACAATTCCGCTCCTTTGATCAAGAATTTTTTGGCTCAGAGGGATAAAGATAAGCTGGATGTGACTTTCCAGGCCGAGGATTCCTTCTCTTATATCAAAGAAGTCAAATATCTTGTTCGGCCCGACGATTGGCGTGTCGTTTTTCCGGAAGATGGGATATGTGATTCGAAACAGGAGAGCTTCAAGATTAGAGTGAGTCTTTCTTTAAAATCAGATAATCTGATAACCCTTAGAGTCAAAGACAGCCACGGCAATATTGGAGTTTACAGACAGAGTTTTTAGCTGCCTTTCCCTTTTTCCAGATTAAACTTCTGATCTTTCCCTTATTACTTTGATACTGGGAAGAGTTATTAAATAACCAAAAGAATTTTTGATCGCCAAGATCAGGATCAGCTCTATCTTCAATTCTTGACCTCCAGGCCGCGGTTCCGCAGCAAGGGCTCTATCTTCGGGTCGGCGCCGCGGAAGCGCCGGTACTGGACCTCAATTTCCTCGGTGCCGAAAGGCTCAAGCACGTTCTTGCGGAAGGAGAGGGCCGTAGCCCGATCGAAGATCCCCTTTTCCTTGAAGGCCTCGTAGGCGTCCGAGTCGAGCACCTCTGACCAGATGTAGGCGTAGTAGCCGGCAGCGTAGCCGCCGCTGAAGATGTGGTTGAAATACGTGCTGCGATAGCGGGAAATGATCTCGGGGATTAGCCCGATGCCGTCCAGGACTTTCTTCTCATGGGCGTTCACGTCCACATCCGTCGTCTCCAGAAGCGTGTGCCAGGCCATGTCCAGGATCGAGGCCGCCAGGTATTCGCCGGTGATAAACCCCTGGTTGAACAGACGGCTTTTCTCGATCTTCTCGACGAGCTCCGCCGGAATGAACTTGCCGGTCTGGTAGTGCTTGGCGTATTCGGCCAGCAGCTCCGGCTCGAAGGCCCAGTGCTCCATGATCTGGGAGGGCAGCTCTACCGAATCGCGGGCCACGGACCGATTTCGGTAACGGCTTTGGGAAAACAGCGTAGCCAGGGTGTGGCCGAACTCATGGAAGAAGGTCGTCACCTCATCGGTGCTGAGAAGGGAAGGGGTATCGGCCGTCGAGCGAGTGAAGTTGCAGACGATGGTAGCCACGGGAGGAACGCGTTTCCCCTGCTCGTAGTAGGACCGCCGGAACCCACCGGACCAGGCGCCTCCCCGCTTGCTTTCGCGGGGATGGAAATCCATATAGAGGAGGCCCAGGTGACTGCCATCAGCCTCCTGCACTTTAAAAACCTGAGCCTCAGGATGGTAGCGGGGCAGGTCGGGCTGCTCCACGAACTTCAGGCCGTAGAGCTTCCCGCACAGGGTGAAGATTCCGTGGCGCACGTTGTCCAGCTTGAAGTAGGGCCTCAGGGCGGAGTCGTCCAGGGCATACTTTTCCTGTCGCAGCTTTTCGGTGTAATACCACCAGTCCCAAGGCGCCAGCTTGAACCCGCCGCCCTCGCGGTCGATCAGGGTTTGAAGCTCAGCGGCTTCAGACTTGGCCTTG
>Ga0129297_10001116_pt1 | contig 13409 bp, 8 predicted proteins | sample I18A1metaG_FD_94708 | JGI IMG/M metagenome (GOLD analysis project Ga0129297, IMG submission 94708) | Lake sediment bacterial and archeal communities from Gulf of Boni, Indonesia to study Microbial Dark Matter (Phase II) - ​I18A1 metaG | ecosystem: Environmental > Aquatic > Freshwater > Lake >... | reverse complement strand
GTACGCAGCACTGCGGGCAGGATGACCAACAAGATGGCAAGGGCCAGGCGAAGCGCTTTCATGGCCACCTCCTTTCCTCGGGCGGGATGTAGAGGAGGTACAGGCCCGGCTGGCGTGAACGTGGGGCGCGTTCCTCCTCCGGGGGGCTGGTCGGTGTGGGGCGAGGGGAAAGCCCTGCCAGTCCGTAGAGATCGGCCACGCCATAGTGAGCGATACGCGCCATCTGCGCGGCCTTCTCCACCGCCTGCGCTTGTGAGCCAAGCTCGTCTATCAGCCCCAGGCGCAACGCCTCGCTGCCCAGCCAGACCTCCCCGCGCAGGAGCGTCTCCCGCTCGATCTGCAACGCCCCCCCACGCCCTAACTGCACGGCCTGGTAAAAGCCCTGCTTGGCCATCTCCATGCGCCGCATGGCAGTGTCGCGCGGCGATCCCCACATCTTGTAAGGCCCCGTCGCCAGCACGTTCTCCCAGACGGACGGCTCCGCGGGCAGTTCGGTGATGACGCCGACGTTGCCCACATCCGAGGTAGGATGGGCGAAGATGTAATCTGTGCCTACCGCCAGGTAATATGCACCGCTGGCCGCCATCCCCGTCACCAGGCCGACCACCGGCTTGCTCTGGCGCAGGCGCATTAGCTCCAGATAGACCGCCTCGGTGTCTACCGCCGTCCCCCCTGGGCTATCCAGCACCAACACCACGGCCCGCACTTCGGGCTGACGACGGGCATAGCTGATTTGCGCGATGAGGTCGCCCGCGCTGAGCGGGCCAATCTCTCCGAAGAGGCGGATCAATCCCACAACGGGACAGGGCATCAGCGATGCCAGGATAATCCCCGCGCACAAGGGAATCACCCACCAGAACGAGGTCACTCCGAAACATCGCCGGGCCGCTGAGCGTTGTTCTGCGCTCATTATGCCTCCTTTCGGTATTCACCTTTCCGAAAGCTCCAAGCTTTCGGAAAGGTTATTCTACGGTATGAACAGTATCTTCATCCGCTCTGGATCGTTTTGTGCGATTTCCAGCCCTTTCGCCACCTCCGAAAGGGGGATTTGGTGCGAGATGAGCGGCTGCACGCGCACTCCGCCCGTTTGCAGCCAGCGGATCGCCTCCTGGATGGTGTAGCTCAGGGCAAAGCTGCCCATGATCTGCCAGTCGCGCCGAAAGATGTCGTAAGGGGTGACGCGGATTTGCGCTCCCGCTGGACAGACCCCGAAAAAGAGGTATTTCCCTCGTGGCCGCAGATAGGCGAAACCGGCCTCCACTACCTCTGGCACGCCGGTAGCATCTATCACCACATCGAACCCCTCCGGCGCCAGTTCCCGCAGGCGCTTCCCTTGCCGCGCATTGGCCAGCACAACATCGGTCGCTCCCAGCGCAGCGGCCCGCTCCAAGCGCTTGGCCGAGATATCGCTGGCCACAAGGCGTGCCGCACCCGAATGGGCCACGGCCTGGACGAGCAGGCAGCCCATCGGCCCCGCTCCGAAGAGGAGCACATGATCCGCCGGGCGGATTTGCGTCCGTTGCAGGGCATAGACGACGCAGCCGAGCGGCTCGGCGAAGGCCGCATGTGTGAAAGGCAGGTCACCGATAGGGTAGACGTTGCCTCGCGGCACCCGCACATATTCGGCGAAAGCCCCATCCTGATTCACGCCGATAGCGCGCAGGTTGATACACTGGTTATGCTTCCCGCTCCGGCAATAGGCGCAGCGATGGCAAAAGATGTTCGGGTCTGCCGTGACGCGCATACCAGGGGCCAGTTCGTTCACACCCTCGCCCACGGCCACAATGGTGCCCGCGAACTCGTGGCCGGGGATGATCGGATAGACCGCCTCATACTCGCCGCGATAGATGTGTAGATCAGTCCCACAAAGCCCGGCGGCAGCCACCCGTAGCACGATCTCCCCTGGCGCAAGGACAGGGTGCGGCGCCTCGCGGTAAACGATTTTCCCCGGCGCTTCAACGACCGCGGCGCGCATCCTCACCCTCCTAACAGGGATACACAGGATGAACAGGATAAAGGTCAGACTTCCAAAGTCTAGCCATCTCCAGCGACGGCTGTTCCAAGCCGTGGCCTATCCCTTGCCGTTCAACTCGGACAACTGCTTGTACAGCCTGTAGCGATAGGCCACATCCGCCTTGGCGCGTTTCATCAACTCGGCAGCGATTTCGGGCTTGTTCTGCTTGAGCACGCGGAAGCGGGTCTCGGCGTAGGCGTATTCCTCCAGATCGAGCGTCGGCTCCTTGGAATCCAGTTGCAGCGGGTTTTTCCCCTCCTTGGCCAAGTCGGGATTGAAGCGATAGAGGATCCACGCGCCGCTGTCTACGGCCTTTTGCTGCTGTGCATAGCCCAAGGTCGTGTTGATGCCTTGCTCGCGGCAATGGCTGTAGGCGATGATCAGTGAAGGGCCATTGAAGGCATCGGCCTCCACGAAGGCTTTGACGGTTTGGCTGGGGTTAGCGCCCAAAGCCACCTGCGCTATATAGACATTGCCATAGGTCATGAACATCATGCCCAAATCTTTGCGCGGCGTCGTCTTGCCGGCGGCAGCGAATCTGGCCACCGCGCCCAACGGCGTGGCCTTGGACATTTGGCCACCCGTGTTGGAGTAAACGCCCGTATCCAACACCAGCATGTTCACCTTGCGGCCAGAGGCCAGGACGTGATCCAACCCGCCGTAGCCGATGTCGTAAGCCCAGCCATCGCCACCTATGGCCCACACCGACTTTTTCACCAGGTAATCGGCCACGCTTAAGAGTTGCTGGGCGTCCGCTGAGCCGCACTCCTCCAGCACGCGCTTGAGCGTCGAGAGGCGAGCGCGCTGCGCTTCGATCCCCCCCTGCGTGGACTGATCGGCGCTGGCGATCTCCGCAAAGAGAGCGCGGTTCTGCTGGCAGCTTTCGCAGGTGCAGTTCGCTAACCTGGCCAGCAACTCTAGGGCATATACGGTTTGCTTGTCCACGGTGAGCCTCATGCCCATAGCAAACTCGGCGGCATCCTCGAACAGCGAGTTAGACCAGGTGGGGCCTCGCCCATCGGCGCGGGTGCAATAGGGCGTCGTGGGCAGATTGCCGCCGTAGATCGAGGTGCAGCCGGTGGCATTGCCGATGATGGCGCGATCACCATAGAGCTGGCTCAGCAGCTTGATGTAGGGCGTCTCGCCGCAGCCGCCACAGGCGCTGGAGAACTCAAAGAGCGGGCGGATGAACTGCGAGCCTTTGACCGTATCCCTCCGGTAGAGCGAGGGATCGGTGTCCGGAATGCTCAGGAAATAGGCCCAGTTCACGGCTTCCGGCTCACGCAAGGCGAACTGCTCCGCCAGGTTGATCGCTCGCACGTCCGTCTTGTTCCCTTGCGCATCGCGCTTGCGCGCCGGACAAGTTTGCACACAAACGCCGCAGCCAGTGCAATCTTCTGGGGCTACCTGGACAGTGAACATCAAACCCCTCATCCCGCCTCCACCCCTGGCCGGAGCCGACTTGAAGGTCACAGGTGCGCCCTGCAGGTACTTGGGATCGTAGGCCTTGATGCGGATCGAGGCATGGGGGCAGACCAGCGAGCATTGCCCGCACTGGATGCAGACCTCCGGCTCCCAGACAGGGATCTCCGTGGCGACGTTGCGCTTCTCGTATTGCGTAGTAGCCGTGGGATAGGTGCCATCATCGGGCAGCAGCGAGGTCGGGAGCTTTTCGCCACGGCCGGCAATCATCTCTCCCAGCACTTCCCTGACAAACTCCGGCGCGCTCTCCGGCACGGGAGGCCGCATGGCGATCTGGCTCGTCACTTTGCCGGGATACTCCACCTCGCGGAGGTTGGCGCCTGTGGCGTCCACGGCCTTGAAGTTCATGTCCAACACTCTTTGCCCGTAGCGGCCATAGCTCTCCACGATGGCTTCCTTGATGAGCTTGATGGCCTCATCCTTGTCCAGGATGCCAGAGATGAGGAAGAAGGCGGTCTGCATGATAGTGTTGATGCGCCCGCCCAGGCCGAGGTCGCGCGCCAGGCGGATGGCGTCAATGATGTAGAAATGTGCCTGCTTTTCCATGATCTGCTTCTGCACCTCGGCAGGGAGCTTATCCCACACCTCGTTCTCACCATAGGGGCTGGCCAGGAGGAAGGTGCCACCTTTTTCCAGGTGGCTGAGCATGTCGAAGCGTTCCAGGAAGCTGAAGTTGTGACAGGCCAGGAAGCCCGCCTTTTGAATGAGATAGGTGCTGCGGATCGGCTGCTTGCCGAAGCGCAGATGAGAGACCGTCGTCGCCCCCGCCTTCTTCGAGTCATAGACAAAGTACCCTTGCGCGAAATTATCGGTAGTGTCGCCGATGATCTTGATCGAGTTGCGGTTGGCGCCGACGGTGCCGTCGGAACCCAGGCCGTAGAACATGGCGCGATGGACGCCCTCCGGCTCGGTGGAGAAATCGTCGTCCCAGGGGAGGCTGGTGAAGGCCAGGTCATCATAGATGCCCGCCGTGAAATGGTTCTTCGGTTTATCCTCCTTCAGGTTGTCGAAGACGGCCCTGGCCATGCCGGGGTTGAACTCGTGCGACCCCAGGCCATAGCGCCCGCCGACGATGATCGGGGAGAGGGGGAAAGTGCCGTTCTGCTGCGCTTCGGCGATGGCGGCCTGCACATCCTCATAGAGCGGCTCGCCCAGCGATCCTGGCTCCTTGGTGCGGTCCAGCACGGCGATGGCTTTGACCGTCTTGGGCAAGGCAGCCACAAAATCCACGACGGAGAAGGGGCGGAAGAGGTGCACCTTGACCAACCCGACCTTCCCGCCTCGCCTGACCAGGTATTCGACCACCTCATGCATACACTCCGCTCCGGAACCCATCATCACCACAACTCGCTGCGCATCCGGCGCGCCTACATAGTCAAATAGATGATACTGGCGGCCCGCGATGCCGGCGAAGCGATCCATCGCCTTCTGCACGATGGCCGGCACGGCCAGGTAGTATTTATTGACCGTCTCGCGGGCGGCAAAGTAGACATCGGGGTTTTGCGCCGTGCCGCGTAGCACGGGATGATCGGGAGACATGGCGCGGGCGCGATGCGCCACGACATAGCGGTCGTCAATCATGGCGCGCATCTCTTCTTTGGTCACCTCCTCGATCTTTTGGATCTCGTGGGAGATGCGGAAGCCATCGAAGAAATGCAGGAAGGGAACGCGGGATTCCAGGGTAGCGGCCTGAGCGATGAGCGCGAAATCCATGGCCTCCTGCACGCTGTTGGAGGCGATCAGGGCAAAACCGGTCGAGCGCACGGCCATCACGTCGGAGTGATCGCCGAAAATAGAGAGGGCCTGGCAGGCCAGGGAGCGCGCCGAGACATGAAAGACGGTGGGGAGCAACTCGCCGGCGATCTTGAACATGTTGGGGATCATCAGCAGCAGCCCCTGTGAGGCCGTGAAGGTGGTGGTCAGCGATCCGGTCGTCAATGCGCCGTGTACCGCTGCGGCGGCCCCGGCCTCGGATTGCATCTCGGTGACGATGGGCACCGTGCCCCAGATATTAGTCTCCCCGTCGGCGGAGAGCTGATCCGCCACCTCGCCCATGGGCGAAGAGGGGGTGATAGGATAGATGGCGATAACCTCGTTGGTAGCGTGGGCCACGGTGGCCACCCCGGTGTTACCCTCCATGGGAACCATCTTACGTGCCATTGTATCTCCTTCTTTCGGAGACCTCAGGGGTCTTGAAGACCCCTGAGGTCTATCCATGTTTTTGTGAAAACGAACCACAAAGTCAGCAGATTAAGCGGATTGAGCAGATTATGTTCCTGGGTAGTCCCCACTATGCTTTAATGGGGTGCTACCGGCCCGGTTGAACCGCGAAACCTCCGAGGTTTTGGGAACCTCGGAGGTCTTGTTCTGAGCCGGCCTCGGCCAGCTTGAGCTTCTAGCCCGACCCATTTTACGATCGGGAAGCCAATCGCCAGCCATATCCTTCGGTTATCTATGCACTAGAACGAACTGCTGCGCGGAGGCTTTGCGCCGTCTCCTTCCTCACGGGCAGATATTTCAGAACCAGGTATACCCAGATGGCCTCGCGCAGCCGCCGCCAGGCGTCCATGGCGTTCATCTCGTCGTACACGCTGATCGGCTGCCCGCCGTAACGCTCTCGGACATAGAAATCAGCGATCGTCCGCGCGTCTTGCGCGCCTTCCTCCACGGCTTTCGCCAGGGCTGCCGCGCACTCGTAAGGCGTCTGATGCGCGCCTAGTGGAACACCCAGCCGGCGAGCATATCTCATCATGTCGTCGAAGACAAAGGTGACCAGGCTCATTGAAGCGCGCCGCCGCTGCGTGACCAACCAGACGAGAGAAGCCGCCGCCAAAACGGCCAGCGCCACCAGGCCGCGCATGAGCCACACAGGGTTCTGCCACCACGCCCTTCGCAGAGGGAAGTAAGGCCCGGAGGCGTTTAGTATCTCCTCTTCCTCCGGCAAAAGATCGCGACCGACACCGCCTGGCCTGTCCGTGCCCGCCCCGCCTTCCGCGTTGTCCTCCTCCTCCCCTGGATTCACCGGGCGCGCAATCAGCGGCTCCGAAGCGGTAGGCTCAAACTCGATCCAGCCGTAGCTGGGGAAATACACTTCCGGCCAAGCATGGGCATCAAGCTCGCGCACCTTATATATATTGCTATCGGGGATAAGCTCTCCCGCTGCATAGCCACGCGCCACGCGAGCGGGAATCCCTGCCGCCCGCAGCATGACGGCCATAGCTGAGGAGTAGTAATCGCAGTACCCCTGCCTCTTCTCGAAGAGGAACCAATCCACCGCGTCCACCCCTTCCGGCGGGGCTTCGATCGCTTCGTTATAGGTGATCTGGCGCAAGTACCGCTCGATGGCGACGGCCTTATCGTACTCATTCTTATACGGCGCCACGATTCCTTCCGCCAGCACCCGCACCCGCGTTGGCACGCTATCGGGCAGTTTCAGGTATCGCTCTTTCACCCAAGCCGGGTAGGCATTGCCTGCACGGCGCAGCCTGGCGGGACTGGCCTTGGGGACGAGGGAGATCGCCTCATAAGTTTGATTGCGACGAAGGCGCAACTTGCTGGCCATGCTGGAAATCTCGGCCACGAGCTGACCGCTGGCTCCCGACAGCGCAGGGCCTGGCCCAACCACCGGCGGCAGGTACTTGAGCCGCGCCGTCGCCAGGCGATTGACCTGCACGACTTGATTGGCCGCAAAGATCATCTTTTCGCCCGGTCTGTAAAATCTCACTGTTTGCACCAGTTGGACGCGATCTATATAGGGCATCGGGCCAGGGGTCGTCGCATTGGCCTCCAACTCGATCTCTTCCGGGTCGGTATTCTTCCATCCCTCCCCCGTGTACTGGTCGAAAACCAGGGCGCGCCAGTAATGCCGTTCCACGGCCTGCACATCCATCACCGGCGTCTCGTCCAGCGTCACCGGGCCGCCCAGGGTCATGCTCTTGGAGAAGAAGCTGAAGCGCGGCGGGCCGCCGCCGCTCAGCGAAGCAAAGACGCGATTCCAGTGGAACTGCACCTCCTGCCAGGGATCCTCAAAAACATCCCAGACCGTCCAATCCCGCGGATCTTGCACGGTCAGCGGGATCAACCAGGCTATGGCAATTACCACCACCGCGGATACCGTGCCATCCCGCAGAAAGTCGAAGATCAAATCCGGGCTGTAGCGCACATTCTCTCGCTGCCACTCATCCTCTCGCTCAAAGAGGGTGAAGCGCACGATCATCAGCAGCGCCAGGAGGAGATAGCTGATGAAATAGGGCATCAGCTTGGGGTTGTAGTAGGCGTTCATCAGCACTACCGTGCCATTCGGTATGATGGCTCCCCATACCCAATGGGTGCGAAAGATGGAATAGGCGGCAATGTAGGCAAAAACCCAGAAAAGCAGCGTCGTGAATAGGATGAACATCAGGTTGTCGTAGCTCTCCCCGCCGCCGACAGCCTGTTGCCACCAGTCGAGGATCCTCAGGCGGATGTTCTCGAAACGATCCATCCAGGGGAGTTTGCCGGGCAAAAGCGTCGCCGTCAGAAAGATGCCCCAAGCGATGCCGATGATCGTGCCGGCAACGTGGGCCACGACGCCAGGGATCTTGGCTCTCGCCAGAGCCAGCCCCACGACGGTGCCCATGAGAACAACCCACTGCAAAACCCAAATGCCCTCGCTCAAGGCAGCCGCTTGCAGCGTCCAGGCCAGGCAAAGGCCCAACGCCAGAAGCAGGAGAAAGGAAACCCAACCTTCACGAAGTTCTAGCTTGTTCATATTTCCACACGCACAGTTTACATGGCGGCAGGAGGTGTCCCACTCCCACCTGCCAGTTATAATGATGTTTCATTTTATAACTCTCCACGCCTCGTGTCAAATCGGGCAGGCCAGGGCCAGCAGATTTCTGAAGTCTGTCAGACTTGGGAAGTCTTTCTATCACAAGGGCTTAACTGGCAAATTTGCCGACTTGGTGGTATCCTTATTGTATCCGACACGACTTTTTTTGCAAACCCGTCGTGTAAGGTCAGGGTGAGGGAGCACATGCTAAGGAGACACGACGTTCGCTACAAGCAGCAAACGGTTCGACCTGGCATCGTGGCTGACGATCTGAGCGGCGCGATGGACACTGGCCTGCAATTCGCCAAAAGAGGGCTGGAGACCTGGGTTGCCCTGGCGGAGGACGACTTCTCTGCCGCCGAAGCCCTGGCCGTCAGCACGGAGAGCCGTGACCTGACAGCCGACGAGGCCAAAGCGCGAGTCAAGGAGGCGGCGCGCTACGTGCGGGGCAGGAGCCTCTATAAGAAGATAGATTCGACGCTGCGCGGCAATCCCGGCGTGGAAATCATTGCCCTGATGCGGGAATCGGGGTACGAAAAAGCGATCATCACTCCTGCCTTTCCCGAACAGGAACGCATCGTCAACGAGGGCCAGTTGTTCGTCTCCGGGCGGCCTCTGGAGAAAACCGACCTGGCCAGGGATTTCCCTTGGCCGCTCTCATCATCCCAGGTAAGGGATATATTGCTGCAAGGGATAACCTCCCTCTGCAGCCATGTTGAGCTGCGCAAGGTGGAGCGAGGCCCCTGGGGGCTTATCGGGGCACTGGAGAGCCAGATCGCCGATTTGATCGCGGTGGATGCCACCAACCGTAAGCACCTGGACATCATCGCTGAGGCCATCCTGCTGGCGGAGGGTCGCTGGCTGCCCTGCGGCTCGGCGGGGCTGGCGCAATCGCTGGCCGCGCTCCTATCGCCCCGCATCGCGCACGCTGCACCACCGACGGCAACGGAGAACCCAGTTTTGGTGGTTGCCGGCAGCCGCCAAAAGGCGACGGCTGTGCAAATCCGCCGCGCCGAGGCCAAACTACATCTAGCGGTCATTCCCTTCCTCAGTTCTGGAGGGACGAAAAAGCCAGAGGCGGCAGTCGAAAGCGCGCAGAGTTCCCTGAAGGAGAGGCGAAGCGTGATCCTCACCACCATGACCGATGCCTTCATGCCAGGTAGCCAAAAGGAAATTGCAGAAGGGTTGGCGGCCCTGGCGCTCGGCCTGTGTGAAAAGGGCGACCTGGCCGGCCTCGTCCTCACCGGCGGCGAGGTGGCGCTGGCAGTATGTCGTGCGCTGGAGGCGAGAGCGATCCGCATCCTGGCCGAGATCGAGCCAGGGGTTCCGCTGGGCATCCTGCAAGGGGGGCGCACGGCGGGAATGCGTGTCATCACCAAAGCGGGGGGATTCGGCAGCCCCGAAGTGCTCATCAAGGCGATTCAGTATCTACAGGGGAAAGCTTAAACAGGAGCCTTCTATGTCAAATCAAACACCATTTTTGGGCGTAACCATGGGCGATGCTGCCGGCACGGGGCCGGAGATCATCGCCAAGGCCTGGGCGCAGCCCGGCCTGCGTGACAGCCTGCGCATGGTCGTCATCGGCGATGCCGTGGTGATGCGGGAGGCATTTCGCATCACGGCCGTCTTGGGCGAGGTACAGGCCATCCAGCGGATCGAGGAGGCGGCCTTTGATCCCAATGCCCTGGATGTGCTCGATCTGCGGAACATTGACCCGGCTCAGTTGCGGCGCGGCCAGGTTTCCCCCATGGCCGGCAAGGCCGCCTACGAGTATATCGCCAGGGCCGTTGACCTGGCCCTACACCGCCAAATAGATGCCATTGTCACCTCGGCGTTGCACAAGGAGGCGCTCAACCAGGCTGGTTACCATTACGCCGGGCACACCGAGATCCTGGCCGAGCTTACCGGCACGCCCGACGTGACGATGATGTTGGTGGGAGCGAATCTGCGCATCAGCCATGTGAGCACGCACTGTTCCTTGCGGCAGGCCATCGAGCGTGTGAAAAAGGAGCGTATCTTGGCCGTGATCCGGCTCACGAATGCCGCCCTGCAGCAGATGGATATCGCCGCGCCTCGCCTGGCTGTGGCCGGGCTGAACCCTCACGCCGGGGAAGGAGGGCTATTCGGCGACGAGGAGAAGGAGATCGCGCCTGCCATCCAGATGGCGCGCGAGGAGGGGATGAACGTCTACCCTTCCCCCGTGGCTCCGGATACGGTGTTCTACAGGATGAAAGAAGGGCAATTCGATGCTGTCGTCGCCATGTACCACGACCAGGGGCACATCCCGCTCAAGTTGCTCGCTTTTGACGAAGGGGTGAACGTCACGCTGGGGTTGCCGATCATCCGCACCTCAGTGGATCACGGCACGGCCTTCGGCAAAGCGGGGTTGGGCACCGCCCGTCCGGGCAGCCTGATCGCTGCGCTCAAGCTGGCGGCTCTGATGGCAAGGAAGAGGTCAGTTTAACTAAGCGTAGGCGATCCCTAACCCATCTAGGATCTTTTTCAGCGCCTGCGTGGCGATGCGGAAAAGCTCCGGCCCGGTGAAGCCCATGGAACGGCCGGCGACCTTCAGGTGCGGCTCCAGCGACAGGAAGCCGATCCAACCGCTGGTCGCCAGGTCCGCCAGGATCGGCTTGAACTGCCCATCCCCCTCGCCGGCAGGGACGTTGCTTCCGTCCTTAAACAGGGCGTCCTTGATGTGCATATACTGGATATAGGGGCGCAGCTTGGGGAAGCACTGGTCGTAGGGCTTTTCGCCTGCCTGGACGAAATTGGCAGGATCAAAGGTCGCACGCAGATAGGGGTTATTGACCGTCTGCAAGATGTCCAGGCAACGGTTGCCGGTCATGCCATAGATGTCCTTCTCGTTCTCGTGCAAGAGGATCAGGCTGGTTCCTGCTGCCGCATCCACCAGGCCCTGCATCCGCCGCATCACCTCGCCCCGGTGCTTGTGCGGATCGTCCTCGCGCGGCAGGTAGAAGGAAAAGAGGCGGATATAGCGCGTCTCCATCCGCTTGGCGACCTCCATAGCGCGACGAAAGGCGACGAGATGCTGCTGGAAGTCATCCTCAATGCCGATCTTGCCGATGGGCGAGCCGATGGCGGAGACGCCAATGCCTCTCCTGTCAAGCTCCTTCTTCATCTGGGCCAGTTCCTCGTCGCTGAGGGCCAGCACCCCTTTGCCCCACACGCCGCGCAGCTCAAGGTAGCGAATCCCCTCCGCAGCGAGCGTCTCCAACTGCACATTCAGGTCGGGCGAAATCTCGTCCGCGAACCCGCTCAATGTCATCTTGTCCATTTTTGTCCTCCATAAATGAGCCTACAGGTCATCTTCCGATAGCCCGGCTAGTTTCAGAAGGTGTCTGAGCAGATAGACCTCATACGGCAATCTCCAACACGCGATCCTTGTCGCTCACCTGTAGCGGTTTTGCAGGGACCGCCAGGCATCCCTCGATAGCCTCGTACAGGTTTTGCAGCAGCTCCTCAAAGGTTTCTCCTTGAGTGGCACAGCCGGGTATCGCGGGAACCTCGGCCCAATATCCGCCCTCTTCGGCCTCGTGAATCACCACTTGGAGCTTCATAAGTTCATCCTCCCAAAGAATATTTCGCGGCGAAAATGCAAGGCTATGGCAAGCCAAGCTCAGCCAGTTTCTCCGGGGTGGGCAGCCCTTCCTCATCCCAGCCCCGATAGGCGTAATAGTCCGCCAACATCCGACCCAGGTGGGGCAGATGGTCCGGCGACCCACCTGTGCCGCGCCGCTGGGCGAGCAGGCGAACAGGCAAGGTATCATCTTTGCGGCTGATGCCGAGGCGAGCGTTGAACAATCGCTTGAGGTTGGTGATACGCTCGCCCGCCTTCATCAGTTCCTCGACAGTGACCCCCCATCCTGTCACCAAGTTGGCCCAGTTGACGATATCGGTCAACGTCACGCGCGCGAACAGCAGAAACTTGCACAGCTTGAGCGAGTCAAAGAGGCACATCATATCCTGATACTTGGCTGTGATGACCCCGTGAACGCTGTCGTCGGTTCGCTCCACCTCCGGGACGCCGATCTCGGTCATGGGGTAGCCGCGCGCAGGGAAATGAGACATCCCCTGCAAGTGGCAGGCGCCGCGACTGGATGTGGCATAGCCCACGGCCATCCCCACATAGGCCCGCGGGTCGTGCATGGGCAACTCCAGCCCCTTGACATGGATGGCGAACTCCAGAGCGCGTCCGCCCAGCTTCTCGGCAGCGCGGCGCACTCCCTGGCCCATCAGCCGTCCCAACTCACTGCTCTGCTCGGCGATCTCGCGCACCAGTCGCATGGCTCCTTCGGCATCTCCCCAGGTCGGCCCGCCCGCGATCAGTCCCCTTTCCTGTGCCTCCATAGCGAAAGCCACCGTGCAGCCGACGCTGATAGTATCCAGGCCGTAACGGTTGCACATCTCGTTGAGCTTGGCGATAGCTTCGATGTCGTCTATCAGGCACATGGAACCGAAGGAGGCAACAGTCTCATATTCCGGCCCTGCTCCCTGTACGCCGGCATAAGGCCCCTGGATCACGGCCACTTCTCGGCCACAAGCGATAGGACAACCGCCGCAAGCATAGGTCCCCGTCAGGATCGTCTCCGCCATGCGGTCGCCGGAGATTTTCTCCGCGCCCTGCGGCCAGCTCCCCAAGCGCCAGTTCTGCAAGGGAAGATTGCCGAGCCGCTCAAAGGTGACGACGCCGCCGGAAGTGCCGATATTATGGAGCCGCTGTGTGTTCTCTCGGATTTTGGGCAACAGTTGGCGCACCGACTCGCGCAGGCCGGCCTCATCATGGATGGCAGGCCGCGCCGATCCTTTAGCGACGATGGCCTTGAGCTTCTTGGCGCCCATGACCGCGCCCAGGCCAGAGCGTCCCGCCGCGCGGCCTGCACTCCGCCCGCTCATCATCGCCGCGTGCGGTAACATCCGCTCCCCAGCGACGCCGATGCAGACCATCTCCGCGCCCAAGTCCAGGTCATAGGTGTCCACGCCCCAGAAGCGCGCCGCATCGCGGATCTCTACCTCCCCATTCTCGATCCAAAGGTAGAGCGGAGCCTTGGCCCGACCGGTGATCAAGAGGCCATCCAGGCC
>Ga0129297_10001115_pt1 | contig 13416 bp, 12 predicted proteins | sample I18A1metaG_FD_94708 | JGI IMG/M metagenome (GOLD analysis project Ga0129297, IMG submission 94708) | Lake sediment bacterial and archeal communities from Gulf of Boni, Indonesia to study Microbial Dark Matter (Phase II) - ​I18A1 metaG | ecosystem: Environmental > Aquatic > Freshwater > Lake >... | reverse complement strand
GGCTTGCATGCCGCGTTGTCGGGCTTGCACGGTGTGCCCGCACCGAGCTACGCCCTCCGCCTTGCCTTCAACCCCTTTGCAATCAACGCGGCTCCTTCCGCTTACTTGGACACGCTCCTAGAGTCCCCGCAGAAGCCACCACCACCCAGGGAGCGTGAGGAAGGACAGCGGGATGCCGATCCCGAGGAGGAGCGTGACCAGCGGCGGATTCAGGTCATGCTCCACGGCGATGATGCCCGCCGTGATCATGGGCGCCATGGCCGCCTCGAAGAGGGTCACCTGCACCATGGGACCCTGCCCTTTCAGCACCACAACGAAGAACAGGGTCAGCAGCGCGGGCCCCAAGAACAGCTTGTAGAGCAGCCCGAGCCCTAAGGGCCTCAGCTCGCCCCGCAGCCCCCGCAAGGAGAGCTGGAAGCCCACCGAGGCCAAGGCAAGGGGCGTCAAGGTGTCCCCCAGGCGCTGGAGGACGGTGACGAGCCAGGATGGGAAGGCGAAGGGCTTCAGCAGCAGCGCCAGGATCACCGCCTGGAAGGGCGGAAACAGGAGGACCCGCTTGAGGATCTCCCGGGGCGTGACCGCGCCCGAGGAGTAGAGGACGGCCACCAGGATCCCCACGGTCGAAAGCACCAGGAAGGACCCGAACTGATCGGCGATGAGACCGATGCCCAGGTGCTCCCGGCCGAAGTAGGCCTCGATCATGGGAAGCCCCACGAAGGACGTGTTCCCCAGGCCGCCGAGCAGCATCAGGGCCCCCACCGTGGATCGCGGAAGCTCCAGCCACCGCCCCACGGCGTGGAAGAAGACCAGGCCCGTCCCGAAGAGGAGCCACGCCATGGAGGCGGGGAACAGGAGCGCGGGCTCCAGGCGGATGCCGTGGACGTGGAGCACCGCCAGGGCGGGCAGCGACACGTGGATGATGAAGGTGTTGAGCGCGGCGGGCGTGCCCGCGGGGAAGCGGCCGGTCCGCCCCAGGAGCAGACCCGCCAGCAGACAGACCACGAGCAGGACGAGGTTGACCATGGGAGCAGTCTACCGGCGACGGCTGGACCTGTTCGCCGACGGCTCGGCGAAGTCCCGCTCCAGGCTCACGCCGGGCTCATCTCCCTCAGGGCCTCGATTCCGGCGCGGGTGATGGTGGTGCCTCCGCGACCGCTCTCCGTACGGACGAGTCCGGACTGCTCCAGCTGCAAGAGCAGCTTGCGGATCTGGGCCTCGGTCAGGAAGACATCCTTCTCCAGGGCCTGCTGGTGGAGGCTGCGCCGACCCGACCGCACCTTCTGGCGATGGCTGCTGTGCAGGCATTCCAGCAGGAAGCGGACGTGATCCTGCTCATGGTTCATGACCGGAGCAGTGGGCGCGGGCGATGGCTCCTTCCGAAGGGGCACCTTCAGCACCGGGGCGAGGTCCCTGGTCTCGATGACCCGCGTATCGAGGTAGGCCAGGTAGTCCACCAGGTTCTTCAGCTCCCGCACGTTGCCATACCAGGGATAGGCGGTCAGCACCTCGGCGGCCTCGGCGGAGAGCTCGAACTCCGCGCGGCCGCTTCGCTTCAGGTGCTCGAGGATCAGCAGGATGTCCCTCTTCCGCTCCCGGAGCGGGGGAACCTCGATGGGCAGCACGTTCAGGCGGTAGTAGAGGTCCTTCCGGAACTGGCCGGCCTCGACGCGCTGCCACAGGTCCTTGTTGGTGGCGGCGATGATGCGGATGTCCACGTTGATCATCCGGTCGCCGCCGATGCGCATGACCTCTCGGCTCTCCAGCACGCGCAGCAGCCGGGCCTGGAGGCTCAGGTCCATCTCGCCGATCTCGTCCAGGAAGATGGTGCCCTTGTGGGCCAGCTCGAAGAGGCCGGGCTTCCCGCCCTTCCGGGCCCCGGTGAAGGCGCCCTCCTCGTAGCCGAACAGCTCGCTCTCCAGGAGGCTCTCCGGCAGGGCGGCGCAGTTCACCGCGACGAACTGCCAGCCCTTGCGCCGGGAGGCGTGGTGGATGGCGTGGGCGAAGAGCTCCTTGCCGGTCCCCGTCTCCCCCACGATGAGCACCGAGGCGTCGGACTTCGCCTTCTTGCGCGCCAGGGTCTTCACCTCCTGGAAGGCGGGATCCTGGGTGAGGATGTCCTCGAAGGTGTAGCGGCTGCGGTGGCCCTTGCCCAGCAGCTGCGAACGCAGGCGCTGCTGGTTCTTCTCCTTCTCGTCGAAGGTGTTGACGATGGCGAGCGCGCCGCGGGTCTCGCCCCCGGCCACCACCGGCACGACCTTCACCGAGATGTCCCTGGAGCGGATCCGGACCAGCGTGTAGTCCACTTCCAGGGCGGATTCCAGGACCTTCTGGAAGGGGATGTCCGGGATCAGGTCCACGGCCCGGAGCCCCACGAAGTCGGTGTTGACGCCCATGACCTCGTGGGCCTTGCGGTTCCCGGCATAGACGATCCCCGTGTTCTCGATGATGAGGATCCCGTCGTCCAGCACGTCCAGAAGGCTGGAGAGACGGCTCTCCAGGATGCTGGAGCGCTCGAAGATCGAGGTCACGCTGTCCGGGCTCATCCGGATGCTCCGGAAGTAGTCCACGAACCGCTCCTCCTTCAGGAGCCATTCGAGGCCGAGCCCCGTGGCGATGTCGATCACGGTCCGCGCATCCATGACCCGGTCCCCGATGTCGATCACCCGCTTCACGAAGTCGGGTACGTGCTTGCGCTCCCCGGGCGTGACGGCGATGTCAAGCCGTGGCACGTTGGCGACGCCGGGGTAGTAGGGAACGAACTGCACGTGGTTGAGGCCCAGCTGGTGGAAGAGTGAGAGGGTGTCCATCGTCATCTCGACGCTGTAGTTCACCAGGAGCACGGAGGTCCCCTCGGGCAGCTCCGCGATCTTCCTGAACTGCTCCTCCGTCAGGGTGTTGTTGATGATGATGGTGCGGGCGCCCTCGGGAATGAACTGGCGGACGTTGAGATAGATCTGATAGATGGAGATGACGAACAGGTCGGCTTCGATCGGCTCGGCGATGGTCCCCTTGTCGTACGAGTACTGCCGGAGCTCGATGGCGTCCCCGAAGAGCCGCTCGAGCGTTCGGCGGTGGATCGTCGCCACACAGGAGAAGGCGGTGATCAGGGCGATCTTCTTGGCCACGGGGCCTCCTCGCAACGGGCTCAATGGGCCAACGGGACCATCGGGATGGTCAACTATCCCATTAATCCCGTTCAACCCGCAACCCCCAATGAACCCGGAACATCCACCGGCCGGAATCCCACTCTGGGACTAGCCTGCGCAAGCCTCCTGTTGTCAGATCCCGTCCGCTGACAAAACCGGCTGGATGGCGTCCGCAAGACATACCAGAGACACGGTTTATTCCCAATCCAGAAACCTGGCACACCTCCTGCTTTAAGAGTCCTCGTCTTTGTTTGTCTTCGACAACCTGGCAGGCAAGCGTCCACAAGCGGGGTCATATCCCTCCGGAATCGACCCTCGAAAGAAAAGCATGAGCTTTCCCGGATGCCTTCCTGCACGCTTGCTCCACACCCTGCCCTTTCAAGGCCCTCGCTTCGCGGTGGCCATCGTCGCTTGAAACCTCGGAGCTGCCCCGGCGCTCCACTAATGGATCTTCATCCAGGAGGAACACGCATGATCCGGACACGCAGGACCCTCATCCCGCTGGCCATCGCCCTCGGCGCGGCCCTGGTCGGGTGCGGCAAGAAGGAAGCGGATGTCATCAAGATCGGCCAGGCCGTCGCCCTCACCGGCGACAACTCCGTGTGGGGCCAGCCCGAGAAGAACTCCGTGGAGCTGGAGATCGCCAAGATCAACGAGAAGGGCGGCGTGCTCGGTAAGAAGCTCGAGCTCGTGGCCTACGACACCCGCGGCGACGCGACGGAAGGCGTGAACGTCGCCAAGCGCCTGATCGGCGACGGCGTCGTGGCCATCATCGGCCCCGGCCAGAGCGGCGTGGCCATCGCCATGTCCTCCGTGACCGAGCCCGCCAACGTCTCTTTCCTGGCCACCACCGCCACGAACCCCAAGGTCACCGTGGACGACAAGACCAACCAGGTGCGCAAGACCGCCTTCCGCATGTGCTTCATCGATCCCTTCCAGGGCACCGTGGCCGCCCAGTTCGCCGCCAAGGAGCTGCAGCTCAAGACCGCCGCGATCATCTATGACGTGGGCTCCGACTACTCCTCCTTCCTCGGCAAGTACTTCACCGAGGAGTTCGAGAAGCAGGGCGGCAAGGTCGTCGCCAGCGAAGCCTTCCGCTCCGGCGAGCTCGACTTCCGCGCCGTCCTGGGCAAGATCAAGGGCTCCAAGCCTGAGATCCTCTTTATCCCCACCCAGCAGAAGGAAGCCTCCCTCATCATGAAGCAGTCCGCGGACCTGGGCATGAAGCCTGCGTTCATGGGCGGTGATGGCTGGGCCAGCCCGGACCTCGTTCCCCTCTCCGGCGGCGCGGCCGAGGGCTCCTACTTCGTGAACATCGCCAGCCTCGAGGATCCTGACATCCAGGGCTTCGTGAAGGAATACACGGCGAAGTACAACGCCGAGCCCGTCATGCCCAACCCCGTGATGGCCATCGACGCCCTCTACGCCATCATCGACGCCATCCAGAAGACCAACGGCGTGGATCCCGCCAAGATCACCGAGCAGATGGCAAAGACTACCGGCGTGCAGGGACTCTCCGGCAAGCTGACGATCGATCCCGCCACACACAACCCGCTCAACAAGCCCGCCATCATCCAGGTGGTGAAGGACGGCAAGATCACCTTCAAGACCAAGTACGTGACGCAGTAGCAGTCCGGATGGCCGGACGGCGGCGGGCGGGTGTGGATACGTCTGAAACCCGCTGCCGTCCGTGCTTCCGCTGGATCCCTTCCCAGGCTAGAGAGGAGTCTCCTTGTTCATCCAAACCTTGCTCACAGGGCTCGCGATCGGCGGCATCTATGCGCTGATGGCCGTCGGCTACTCCCTCGTGTTCAGCATCCTCAACTTCAGCAACTTCGCCTACGGCTCCATCATCATGCTGGGCGCCTACATCGGCTACTGGGCCATGGTGAAGCTGGGGATGCCCGTGGGGCTCTCCATCATCGTGTCCATCCTGGGCGCCGCGACCCTCTGCTACCTGAACGAGCGCCTGGCCTACAGCCCCCTGCGCAAGCGGCGGGCCTCCTCGCTCTTCTTCATGATCAGCGCCATGGGCACGTCCATCTTCCTGGAGAACCTGGTCTACGCCACCATCGGTGCGCGCTTCTACACCTTCCCCACCCTCTTCGCCAAGGCCAACCTGGAGTTCGGCGGCATCTCCATCGGCGTCCTGGATGTCTTCGCCATCGCCTTCTCCGCCGTCGCCATCTACGGGCTCAACTTCTTCCTGCAGAAGAGCCGGACGGGGATCGCCATCCGCGCGGCCTCGTACGACATCGACGTGTGCATGCTGAACGGCGTGAACATCACGGCCCTCATCGGCCTGGTCTTCGGCTTCGCCGGGGCCCTGGCGGGGATCTCTGGCATGTTCCTGGGCATGAAGTACATCGTCTATCCCACCATGGGCTGGATCACCGCCAAGGCCTACATCGCGGCGGTCATCGGCGGCCTGGGCAGTCTCCCTGGGGCGGTGGTGGGCGGCGTGCTGCTGGGCGTGCTCGAGACCTTCGTCTCCGCCTACGTCTCCTCCGTGGTCCGCGACGTCTTCAGCTTCTCCCTGCTGGTGCTCCTGCTGATGGTCATGCCCACCGGTCTCTTCGGCCGGTTCCTGGAAGAGAAGGTGTAGGCCATGGGCCAGTACCTCTCCGGCATCCTCTCCCTCGGCCTCATCTACGTCATCGCCACGGTGGGCCTCGCCATCTTCACGGGCTTCACGGGCCTCTTCTCCCTGGGCCACGCCGCCTTCTTCGCCATCGGCGCCTATACGGCTGCCATCCTCACCTACTTCTACGGCGTGAACTTCTACCTGGCCCTGGCCGCGGCCGGTCTGGCCAGCGGCCTGGTGGGCTTCCTCATCGGCTACCCCACCCTCAAGGCCAAGCTGCGCACCGACTACTTCGCCATCGCCACCCTGGGCTTCGGCGAAGCCATCCGCGTGCTGCTGGAGAACCTCTCCATCACCCAGGGCGCCCGGGGCCTGCCCGGCATCGCCAACCACACCTCGCTGCCCGTGCTCCTCGTCGTGACGGCCCTGGTGATCTGGGTCGCCTGGAACTTCACCCACTCCCGCCACGGCCGCGCCGCCATCGCCATCCGCGAGGACTTCGTCGCCGCCGAGATGATGGGTGTGAACATCTTCATCGGGCGCCTGCGCTCCTTGGTCTTCAGCGCCGCCTGCGGCGGCCTCGCCGGCGGACTTTTCGCCCACTACTTCTGCTTCATCCAGCCCTCCATGTTCACCTCGTACATGTCCACCCAGCTCACGGCCGCCGTGGTGGCCGGCGGCATGGGCAGCATCAGCGGCCCCGTGATGGCGGCCCTGATCTTCATCGGCGTGCCCGAGGTGCTCCGCATCGCCAACATCTGGCGCCTGGTGGCCTACGGCCTCCTGCTGGTCCTCATCATGATCTTCCGTCCCCAGGGCCTCATGGGCTACCGCGAGTTCTCCATCGCCATGCTGAAGGACACCTTCGGCCGCTTCCGGAAGGGAGGCCGCGCATGAACAGCCTCGCCGTGGCCGCCGCCACCAAACCCATGCTGGAGCTCAAGGGCGTCACCAAGTGCTTCGGCGGCATCACCGCCTGCAAGGACATCACCTTCGACCTGCAGCCGGGCCAGATCATGGGTCTCATCGGACCCAACGGCGCCGGGAAGACCACCGCCTTCAACCTCATCACCGGGGTCTATGGGCTCACTTCGGGCGCGGTCATCTTCAACGACCAGCTCATCACCGGGAAGCGCCCGGACCAGATCGTCCGGATGGGCATCGCGCGCACCTTCCAGAACATCCGCCTCTTCAAGAACCTCAGCGTCCTCGACAACGTCTGCATCGCCCTGGACTGCCACGAGACCTACTTCCTGGGTGCCGCCTTCCTGCGGCTTCCCGGCGTGCGCCAGCGCGAGAAGGCCATCCGCGAGAACGCGATGGAGTACCTGGCCGCCGTGGGCCTGGAGGCCAAGGCGGAGGTCCGGGCCGACGCCATGCCCTACGGCCTCCAGCGCAAGCTGGAGATCGCCCGGGCGCTCGCCCTCAAGCCCAAGCTCCTCCTGCTGGACGAGCCCGCCGCGGGCATGAACCCGGAGGAGTCCCTGGACCTGGCCGAGCTGATCCGCAGCCTGCACCAGCGGTTCCAGCTCACCACGCTGCTGATCGAGCACCACATGGACGTGGTGATGTCGCTCTGCGAAAAGATCTATGTCATGAATTTCGGGGTCAGGCTGGCGGAGGGAACGGCGGACGAGATCCAGTCCGATCCCGAAGTCCTCAGGGCCTATCTCGGAGAGGGGTACAAGCGTGCTGAGCATCCGTAACCTGAACGTGAAGTACGGGCAGATCCACGCCCTGCACGACATCAACCTCGACGTGGAGCCCGGCAAGGTCGTGGCCGTCGTCGGCGCCAACGGCGCGGGCAAGACCACGCTCATGACCACCCTGGCGGGCCTCCTGAGCCCGGCGAGCGGCGAGATCGCTTTCGAAGGCAAGGCGCTTCCGAAGGAGGCCTACAAGGTCCTGGGCTGCGGCATCTGTCTGGTGCCCGAGCGGCGCCGGCTCTACGCCAACCTCACCGTGCGCGAGAACCTGCTCATGGGGGCGTACCTCCGGAAGGACAAGGCGGGAATCCAGGCGGACCTGGAGCGGATGTACGACCTCTTCCCCATCATGCGGGAGCGCATCAAGCAGTACGCCGGCACCCTGTCGGGCGGAGAGCAGCAGATGGTGGCCATCGCCCGGGGCCTCATGTCCCGGCCCCGCATCCTGCTCCTGGACGAGCCCTCCCTCGGCCTCGCCCCCCTCATGGTCCAGAACATGTTCAAGGCCATCCGCGACATCAACGCGGAGGGCGTCACCGTCCTGCTGGCCGAGCAGAACGCCTTCCAGGCGCTCGACATGGCCGACCACGCCTTCGTCCTCGAGACGGGCCGCGTGCTGGTCTCCGGCACCGGCAGGGAGCTGATCGAAAACCCACTGGTCCAGAAGGCTTACCTGGGCGTCAAACACTAGAAAGGAACCCCCGTGAAGAAGATCTTTGTATTCGGAAGTCCCCAGTGCCCCGACTGCGTCGTCCTGAAGGAGATGCTCGAGAAGGCCGATGTCCGCTTCACCTTCATCGACATCCAGGACAGCCTCGGGAAGCTGAAGATGTTCCTGAAGTACCGGGACACCCTGCCCGAGTTCGAGAGCGTGAAGCGCAACGGCTCCGTGGGGATCCCGTTCGTCGTCGTGAACGATGGTGAGTGGGTGTCCCTCGAGGCCCCCTCGGAAGCCCTGGTCGCCAAGCTCAAGGACTGAGGAACGGCCCGGACGAGGCCGGGCCCAGCACAGCCCACATGCCTGAAGACGCCCAGGGCCCATGCGGACGCCTGCGTCGCGGAGGAGATCACGCCCATGAAGACCACCCAGCACACGGACACCCTGGTACTCCACACCGGGAACGAGATCGACGGCCAGTACGGCGCCCTCAGCATCCCCATCTACCAGGTCTCGACCTTCCTGCAGGACTCCCAGGGGAACACCAAGGGGTACGAGTACTCCCGCGCCGGCAACCCCACCCGCGACGCCCTGGAGAAGGCCTTCGCCGTCCTCGAGCACGGCAAGCGGGCCAGCGCCTTCGGCTCGGGCCTGGCGGCCATCTCCGCCGTGTTCATGCTCTGGAACAGCGGCGACCACATGGTGGTCTCCAACGTCGTCTACGGCGGCACCTACCGCCTGCTGACCAAGGTGCTCAACCGCATGGGCATCGGCGCCACCTTCGTGGACACCACGGACCTGAAGGCGGTGGAAGCGGCCATCCAGCCCAACACCAAGGCCGTCTTCGTGGAGACGCCCACCAACCCGCTGATGGAAGTAGCCGATCTCGCGGCCATCGCGGCCCTCTGCAAGCGCAAGGGCCTGAAGATGGTCGTGGACAACACCTTCATGAGCCCCTACTGGCAGAACCCGCTCCAGCTGGGCGCGGACATCGTGGTGCACAGCGGCACCAAGTACCTGGGGGGCCACAGCGACATCGTGGCGGGCCTCGTGGTCTCCGCCACCGAGGAGCTGGGCGAGGAGGTGCACTTCCTGCAGAAGGCCATGGGCGGCATCCTGGGGCCGCAGGACTCGTGGCTGCTCATGCGCGGCTTCAAGACCCTCAGCGTGCGCATGGAGAAGCACGAGCAGAATGCCCGGACCCTGGCCCAGTGGCTCTGCACCGTGCCCCAGATCAAGAAGGTCCACTACCCCGGCCTCGCGAGCCACCCCCAGCACGGGATCGCCAAGCGCCAGGCCCGGGGCTTCGGCGGCATGATCTCCTTCGAGCTGGAGACCGCCGCCCAGGCGGACCACCTCCTGGACCGCCTAGAAGTGATCACCCTCGCTATCAGCCTGGGTGGCGTGGAGAGCCTCATCTGCTGCCCCGCCAAGTCCACCCACGCCTCCGTGCCCAAGGACGTGCTCGAGAAGCTGGGCGTCACCGACCGCCTGGTGCGCCTCTCCGTCGGCATCGAGAACGTCGAGGACCTGAAGGCCGACATCCTGCAGGCCCTCCGGAGCGCCTAGCGCCCTCCGGGTCGTCCTGGATCCCGTGGAGAATCGCATGACCCCATCCCGTCCCCGCAGGGACTACACGCTGACCACCGTGGCGCCCGGCACACCGTCGGCCATGGGCTGGGCCCGCCGGGAGGAAGAGCTCCGGAACGCCGGCACCGGCACGGGCTGCGTCCATGCCGGCGCCCAGCCGGACCCCGCCTATGGAGCGGTGACGCCGCCCATCTACCAGACCTCCACCTTCGCCCGCCTGGATGTGCGGACCACCGCCGGCTTCGAGTACTCGCGCACCGGCAATCCGACCCGCAGCTGCCTGGAGGATGCCCTCGCGCGCCTGGAAGGGGGCTGCGGCGCGGCCTGCACCAGCTCCGGGATGAGCGCCGCCCTGCTGGCCCTGAACCTGCTGGAGACCGGCAGCCACGTGCTCTGCCCCGCCGACTGCTACGGCGGCACCTTCCGCACCCTTGAGCACGCCAAGCGCGTGTTCGGCTTCTCCGTCACCTACCTGGACCTCTCCGACCTGGAGGCCGTGAAGGCGGCCCTGCGGCCGGAGACGCGCCTCATCTGGGCGGAGACGCCCTCCAATCCCCTCCTGCACCTGCTGGACATCGCCGCCCTCTCCGAGGTCGCCCGCTCGTGGGGAGCCCTCTTGCTGGTGGACAACTCCTGGCTCTCGCCGGCCTTCCAGCGCCCCTTCGACTGGGGCGCCGACCTGGTCCTGCACAGCACGAGCAAGTACATCAACGGCCACAGCGACGTGATCGGGGGTGCCGTGGTGGCCGGCCCCACCCGTACCGACCTGGCCCCGCGCCTGGCCCTCCTGAACAAGGCCCTTGGGACTCAGCAGAGCCCCCAGGACTGCTTCCTGGTCCTCCGGGGGCTACGGACCCTCCACCTGCGCATGCAGGCCCACGAGGCCAACGCCATGGCCCTGGCGGCCTTCCTGGCGACCCATCCCGAGGTGCGCCGCGTGACGTACCCGGGCCTGCCCTCCCATCCCCAGCACGCGCTCGCGCGGCGCCAGCAGCTGGGCTTCGGAGGCATGCTCAGCTTCGAGCTGAAGGATCCCGCCGGGCTGGATCGCTTCCTCCGGGCCCTGCGCTGGTTCACCTTGGCCGAGAGCCTGGGCGGCGTGGAGAGCCTCTCCAACCACCCGGCGACCATGAGCCACGGCTCCATGCCCCCTGAGGCGCGGGAGAAGGCCGGCATCGGGGATGGCCTCATCCGTCTCTCTGCAGGCATCGAGGACACGGAGGACCTCCTCGAGGACCTGCGCCAGGCCCTGGACGCGGCCTCCGGAGCCTCGGAGACCGGGCCTTCCAAGGCTCGCCCAGCCCAGCGATCATGCCGGAAGGAGCCCGCGCGATGACTTTCCCTCGACGCCTTCCCCTCGCCAACCTCCCTACCCGCCTCGACCCCCTGCCCCGGCTGACGGCCGCGCTGGGCGGCCCAGAGCTTTGGATCAAGCGGGACGACCAGACGGGCACCGAGGTCTCCGGCAACAAGGTGCGCAAGCTGGAGTACGCGGTCCAGGAGGCCCTGGACACCGGCTGCGACACCCTGATCACCTGCGGGGGCATCCAGTCCAACCACGCCCGGGCCACGGCCGCCGTCGCCGCGAAGCTGGGGCTAGGCTGCGTGCTGGTGCTCAACACGGCGCCCGATCCGGTCCGGCAAGGCAACTTCCTGCTGGACGAGCTGCTGGGCGCCGAGGTCCGCTTCATCGCGCCCACGGACACGCCGCGGCGCATGGCGTTCATGGAGGCCGTCCGGGCCGAGCTGGCCGCCAAAGGGCGCAAGGGCTACATCCTGCCCGTGGGCGCCTCCAACGGCATCGGGTCCTTCGGCTATGTGAACGCCATCCACGAGATCGCCGAGCAGGAGCAGGCCCTCGGCTTCCGCTTCGACGCCCTCGTCTGCGCCATCGGCTCCGGCGGCACCTTCGGCGGGCTGGTGGTGGGCCACCGGCGGGAAGCGCACCCGGGCATCGTCTACGGCGTGCCCATCTGCGACGACGCCGCCACCTTCACGCCCATTGTGCTGGACATCATCCAGCAGACCGTCGCGATCCTCGACGAGCCCATGGTCTTCACGGCCAAGGACCTGCACTTCCTGGACGGCTACGCGGGGCGTGGCTACGCCCTCAGCCGGCCCGAGGAGATCGAGTCCATCCGGCTCGTGGCGAAGACCGAGGGCATCGTGCTCGACCCCGTCTACAGCGGCAAGGCCATGCACGGCCTGCTCACGGAGATCCGCAAGGGCACCTTCGCCAAGGGCCAGCGCATCCTGTTCCTCCACACCGGCGGGCTCTTCGGGGTCTTCCACTTCCTGGCCGTGGGCGAAGAGTCCTCCCAGGGCGTGAAGTAGCTCCCGGCCCTGCCTGCACCCACACCAGCCCGAGGCCAGTGCGCAAAAGCGGGGACCCGCGGGCTGGGATCCCGACCTGCGGATGAACCATGACATTCGGTGACGGCACCTACGACGAGTACCTCCGGAGCGTGGAGGCCTTCCACGGCACCGCCGCGCCGGGTCTCCTGCTGGGCTGGCACATGGTGCGCCTCGCCGCCGAACATCTCCCGGCAGAGAGCCTGGTGGATGTGTTCTGCGAGACCAAGGCCTGCCTGCCGGATGCGATCCAGCTTCTCACCCCCTGCTCCTACGGGAACGGGTGGCTCAAGGTCCTGGATCTCGGCCGGTTCGCGGCCGTGTTCTACGACAAGCACACGGGCATCGGCGTCCGTATCCATCTGGATCCCGCCCGGCTGGAACCCTGGGACGAGGTCCAGGCCTGGTTCCTCAAGCGGAAGCGGAAGGACGAGCAGGATGCCAACCGCCTCATCGGCCAGATCCACGCGGCCGGGACCGCCCTGTTCGGGGTCCAGCCGGTCCAGGTCCCTCCCCAGCACCGGAAGAAAGCCAAGCTGGGCAGGGTCGCCCTCTGCCCAACCTGCGGGGAGTCGTACCCGGAATCGCACGGCCCCACCTGCCGTGGATGCTCGCAGGATCTGCCGTACAAGCCGATCGAGCCCGGATCGCCTGCCCCGTCCATCGTCCCGCCGGAGCGACCATGAAAGAGAAGCTGTCCTTGGTCCTGTTCACCCTCCTGGCCCAGGCCGGGGTGGGGCTGGCCGTCGTGGCGCAGGTCCTCGGCACGTCCGGCGACGGCACGCGGCTCGCCCATGGGATCGCGCTGGGCCTCACCGCCCTCGGCCTGGCCGTGGCCTGCACCGACCTGGGTACCCCCCTCGGCGCCCACCGGGCCATCTTCATCCTCAGGACCTCGTGGCTCAGCCGGGAGTGCCTCCTCCTCGGGGCCTTCCTGGGGCTGGGTGCCCTCACGGTGGCGCTGGAGCTCACGGGCGCGGCCAGCCTGGCTGCGAAGGCCGGCTGGCTGTGGATCGCCCTCGGCCTGGCCGGACTCTTCAGCATGGCCTCGATCTACGGGCGGACGGCCATCCCCGCCTGGAGGATGGTCCATACGCACGTCTCCTTCTTCACCGCCGCGGTGTCCCTGGGCGGGGTCACCTTCGCGCTCCTCGCGTCTCCCCGGGAGCCTGCAGGGATGTGGGCCCTGGTCCTCGCGGCGGGCGCCGTCGTCCTCCAGCTGGCCGAAGGACCCGCGTACCTGATCGCGCTGTGGAAGGGCGATGGGGCCGCCCAGGCTAGCCTGCGACGGTTGAACACCCTGCCCCTCTGGGGCGGGATGGCCTTCACCCTGGCCGGGGGACTGGGGTTCCCGCTCCTGGCCCATGCATTCACTGGACT
>Ga0129297_10001114_pt1 | contig 13416 bp, 16 predicted proteins | sample I18A1metaG_FD_94708 | JGI IMG/M metagenome (GOLD analysis project Ga0129297, IMG submission 94708) | Lake sediment bacterial and archeal communities from Gulf of Boni, Indonesia to study Microbial Dark Matter (Phase II) - ​I18A1 metaG | ecosystem: Environmental > Aquatic > Freshwater > Lake >... | reverse complement strand
CGTGAACGTTGCCGCCAAAGACCTGGGAACCAACAAGGAGCAGAAGATCACGATCACGGCATCGAGCGGTCTTGCCAAGGAAGAAATCGAGCGCATGACCCGTGATGCGCAAGCGCACGCGGCCGAGGATGAGAAAAACAGGGAGAGGATCGAGGCCAAGAACAAGCTCGACAGTCTCGTCTATAATACGGAGAAGATCCTGAGGGAGAATCGGGAGAGAATTTCCGACTCCGATGCATCAAAGGTCGATTCAGCCCTGGCGCGGGCCAAGAAGGTACTTGAGAGCCCCGCGGAGACATCTGAGCTCAACTCCGCTCATGAGGAGCTTACTCGGGCTTCCCACCGCCTGGCGGAAGTCATGTATCAGAAAACGGCGCAGGCACCGCCATCTGATGCGGGGGCTGGCAGGAGCAAGGCAAAGCCGGGGTCTGGCAAGAAGGAAGAGGAAGTCATCGATGCGGAATACGTCGACATGGATGAGAATAAGTAGACGGGCGCACGACTGGCGCACCGTGTCGGCACTCCCCTCAGGGTGACTGTGAGCGGCAAGCTGACTGAGAATCGCACCGGCATTGAGCCATGGCGAAAGAAGATCTCTACTCGATCCTGGGTATAAGTCGAAACGCAAAGGACGACGAGGTCAAGAAAGCATATCGGCGCCTCGCGCGCAAGAACCATCCGGATGTGAATCCGGGGGATAAGGGGGCAGAGGAACGGTTTAAAAGGGTCCAGGAAGCCTACGACATCCTCAGCGATCCCAAGAAGCGAGCCATCTACGACCAATATGGTTTTTATTCGGACAATATCAAGGAACGAGCCGGAGAGCCTGGCTACGGATTTTCGGGAGAGCCGTGGCGCGGTTTCGATTTTTCCGGAATTGATTTTTCCGGGACCGGGGATGACAGTTTTCAGGATATATTCTCTGACCTGTTTGGGAGTAGCGTCAGAGGCAGGCCCACCGGGCCGGAGCGGGGCGCGGATCTCGAGCAGCACCTGAATATTTCTTTTCGGGAGAGCCTTGTTGGACTGACCACTCGATTGATGATCACCCGCCAGGAAACCTGCGAGAGTTGCGGCGGTTCGGGCCTGAACCGATCCAAAGGGCAACAGGTTTGTCCGAACTGCCAGGGAACGGGAAAGGAATCGAAGCTGCGCGGTGTCATGCGCTTCTCGGGTCCATGCCGCACGTGTGGCGGGGCCGGACGAGTGGGCGGCACCTGCGATCAGTGTAGAGGGAGTGGTACGACTCCCGGGCAGCAGACGATCACGGTTCGCATACCCGCGGGGGTCGACACCGGCTACCGGATGCGTGTCCCCGGCAAAGGGAATGGGGGAAGGCTCGGAGGACCTGCTGGCGACCTTTTCTTGATCGTCACAGTCAGGCCGGATGATATCTTCAGTCGCCAGGGAATGGACATAACCTGTACCGTTCCCATCACGGTAACCGAGGCAGCGCTGGGCGCGAAGATCGAGGTGCCTACCATGCAGGGAAAGACAATTCTCCGGATCCCTCCGGGCACCCAAAGTGGTCAGAAGTTTCGCTTGAGAGAGAAGGGTGCTCCTTCACTGCGCGGCGAGGGAAAGGGCAACCTGATCATTGAGGTGCACGTCGTCGTACCGAGAGTCGCCGACGAACGTTCAAAGGAGATATTGAGGGAACTTGCCCGCTTGAATCCTGATAATCCGCGGGCAAGGCTGTTGCTGGATTGAACGGAAGGTGGCTTGTGAGTCCGCGAAAAAAAGCAGGCTACATGATCAGTTCCGTCGCAGAGACCTATGGTATTCACCCTCAAACGCTGAGGCTCTACGAGCGTCTTGGATTGCTGACGCCTTCCCGCAGTGAAGGCAACACGCGCCTCTATACGGAAGGCGATTTGAATCGGCTTCAACTCATCCTTACGCTCACGCGCGAGATGGGGGTCAATCTCGCGGGAGTGGAGGTGATTCTCAACATGCGCGCAAAAATGGAACGGATGCAGACGCAACTCGAAGAGATGATCGCCTTCATGCGGCACAATGCGGTTTCGCGTGTCGGATCGGGTTCCGGCAATGCTCTTGTCCGCGTCCCCGGTGTCAACCTCGTTCGCAGCCGGCGTCAAGCCCAATGAAAGCCCTTATCCCTGGCGTCCTTCTGTTCTCGGCTTTGCTCCAGCAGAAACCCGCGTCGGATTCTCCCCCTGCCTATTCTCAGACCTACGTGATCTTCCTGAAGGGCGAGCGGTCTGGAACCGAAAGCGTTGCCATGCGCACGGACCGCAACGGCGACATCATCTCTGCTTCGGAACATGAGATCTTTGTCACGGACGGGCTGGAAACTAAACGCATGGCCTTTCTGACCGAGTCAGTCCTGGCCAAGGGAAATCTCTCTCCGATTCGGTATTCCTACAAGTACACGTCGGGTGAGTCCCGCGATTTCTGTGAGGTCGTAGTCAAGGGAGGACAGATACATCGAGTGCTCAGCCGCGGAGGACGCACCAGCGAGGCCTCCATGCCGCTCGGGGATGGCGTCCTCTTGTTCGACTTCAATGTCTATCACCATTACGAATTCCTGGCGCGCAAGTATGACTTCAAGAAGGGCGGCCGGCAGACGTTTCGAGGTTATGTTCCCGTCGTTGGCGGAGAAATCTCGTTGGCGCTGACGCGGTTGGAGGATTCCGACCTCGAAGCCGGCAAGGAAAGCATTGCCATAAGAAGCTTCAAGATCGAGTTCGTCGGCGTTTCGACGGGAACCTTTTCGATCGATAAAGCAGGTCGACTGGTCCGAGTGGTACTGCGCGATCGAGATCTGGAGGTCGTACGAAAGGATTTGATTCCGGAACCTGCGCCGCCTCCCCCGGGGCAGTGATACGCGGCGCCCGCATCGTTTTGGATAATGATCGCAGGTGCGCCGGAAGAGCCTTCGGGGACAGGGATCATTCCGACTGCAATCTTTGCCGGATGATCTCGAAAACCTTGCGCAGCACATAGACTTGGAGCTCATGCTGACGGGGGAACAGATCCCGGACGCCGGTCACGATTCGATCGTAAGCGGCTTCCAGCCCGGGGAGGATCTCCGCTGTCAGGGTCGGATCATAGGGCAACCTGATGGAATGGCATCCCAACTCGGTAAAGAGTTTTAGGTAGCGTGCCGTTACCATGTCCGGACACTGAATGCGCTTGTACCACGCCTGGACCTCAAAGCCGAGGAGAGTGTGCAGAATCCGTGCCGAGCTCTTCGTTCCCAGCAATCTTATCGTCCGCGTTTTAGTCGGAAGCACTCGGTTGCGATAGATACACACTAGATTACCGCTGCCATCCTCGCCTCCGCAGAGCGAGTCGAGTATTTCCACATGCGATATCCGCTCGTGTGTCGCCGTTGCACCGGCGCGTTGAGTCGCCCGAGAAGTGGATCGCCGGTCCGCGGCACGGTGTTTGCGTCGTATTGGGGTCATCGGGCTCTTTGCGTGGTACGCTGGCTGTAAGTCCTTTGGGCATTGCGTCGAACCGCTTCCGGCACACTTCGATCACGCGCCAGAATCGCCAGGTCCCTGGTTTGCAGGCGATAGAGCATGCGCTGTGAGATCGTCGGGGGTGTTTTGGGGTTTTTCACCAGGTTCTGTGCCACGACGTAGCTTCGCGTCCATAATCTGCTGTTGCCGATTTCACGCAGGATCTCTTCAGGGATGTTGCGCATGGCGGTGAAGCCTTCTACTTCGTTCTCGGTTAGCTTCGGGCTGTGCAGGACCGCACGTGATACCTCCTTGTTCGTATCCCGTATGAGAATCGCGCGCGCCTCCCGTGTGCCCATGAGCGCAAACTTGATCTTGTCCCTGACCGACATCTGGCTCAGCTTTTGGTAGAGGGCTTCTTCGCGAGCATCGGGATCCAGCGGAAGGCCTTCCAGCGTGAGATCCTCAGGCGCCAGTTCGAGCACGAGTTCCTGGAAATCGGCCGCCGGTTCCTCCTCGACTGCAACGGTTTCCTCCACCGCATACTCTTTCTTCTTACCGCTGAAGAACTCGAACTCGATTTCCGTGACCAAACCCAGGATCTGCGGGGTTGCGGCCGGATTTTGCCTGACGTTTTTCAAGATGCCCGGGAACTCGAGCAAGCGCACGCGGTTAATTAGGATCGTCTCCAACAGCGGGCCTGGAACCACGGGGGCCAGCTTTTCGATGGCCTCTCCGGGGGTTGCGGGGTTAAGGATGATTGCTTCCAATACCGGCGCGGAGGAAGAGATGCGTGCGATGTGCATCAGGACGTCGGGGCGACATTCCCGGCTCTGGACATAAGGCAGCATCTCGTCGTCGGTCCATGAAGCCAGTGTCTTCTCGGCCTGGGTGGCTATTTCAGGATCCGCATCCTTGCTCAGAAAAACGAGGAGTTCCATTAGGTCAGCCGGCGGGAGTGGTAGCAAGCCGCGCGCGGCCAGCAATCGCATAGCCTTGGGCGGAGTGCCTTCGAGGAACGATTTTAGGAGGTTGCTTTGAACCATGCTGTCAGCCGGTGTCCTTCTCCAGCAAGTCGGGAATACTCTGCTCGTTGATCAGCACCTTCACCACTTCTCCCGGCTTTCCAAGCGGCTTGGCTTTCCTGCCGTTGATCTCCAGGCGAACGCCGGCAGCGTTGCCCAGCACCAGATAAATACGTTCGGCAGCTTCGAAAAACTGATCGTCACCCGGTTCCAGAATCTTTACCAGCACTCGGTCTCCGTCACTGTTCACGGACATCCAGCATTTTTCCAGTACCTGGCAGCGGAGCTGAATCTTCTTGGAGAGAGCGGACGGGTCCGCGACGACGTCTGCCTCAGTCGCAGGCCTTGGTTCAGCAGGTGGAGGCGGAGCTGACTGGGCAAGAGGAAGAGGTTCGGTCACAGGATTGGTGCCGGGGCTTGCCGCCGGCGCATTGGGTGTCGCGATCGTTTCCGATGAAGGCGCGGCCTGTGGTCGACTCGCGGGCTCGACCTTCACCGTGGCTGCCGGGGCGTGCGAAAAGTAGGGCGAAAGCGCTGCGGCGATCCATCTCCGACTGAAATAAAGGCCCGCCGTGGAGGCCACCAGCATGAGGCTCCATACGGCAACCGGGTGAGGCCTCAATGCCGATCCCGTCAGCGGGACTCTGACCTTAGATTTTGCGCTCTTGTCGCTAGGGGGCGCCATCTCTGCTTCATAGCGCTCGAGAAACTTCGTGGAGTCCAAGCCCAAATAATCGCAGTAAGCGCGCAAGAACGCGCGATTATACATGCCTCCGGGCAATTCGGCGTATTGGCCGGCTTCCAGACACTCGAGATACTTGAGGGAGATCCGGGTTTCCAGCGCAATCTGGCTGAGCGAGAGGTCCCGCTTTTCGCGTTCTGACCTAAGCTCTATCCCAAGAGAGGCCATAATAGGTTGGAATGACGGCGGCATGCCAAACCACCCATCCCTCGGCGGCTCCGGCGATCATCAGAGCAATCCCATCGACCGGACCCAATGCCCAGCCCAGGCCGGTCGACATCCGCATTTTACTGGTTGCTCTCCGGGGTGTCAATTTGCCATCTTTCTCACCGCGTTTCGCCGAATTGCCGTAGGTGCTTGAAAATAGCGCAATTGTGCCGCTTCCCCCAGCCATGATTCGCCTTGACGGGCATAATAGTCTATGTTAATTTCTGCCCCCGGTGCGGTCAGCCCTTGCCAAGCCTTCTTCACCTGCCAGGCCCGCGATTCAGGATTGGATGCTGAGCCTTATGCCTCCGCCACTCATGTCCTTTGTCCCGTGGTTTGCCAAAATGGGAGAGTTGCTGCGTGCCCTCGCAACCATGCTGGACGGTCCGGGGCTGATGCTGGTAGCGGTGGCCGATTCATCGTTTCTTTCGATCCCAGAAGGCAATGATTTCTTGATCGTGATTTTCTCATCGGGAAAGACGTGGTCACGCATGGCCTACTATGTAGGAATGACCACTGCCGGTTCCATAGTCGGTTGTACGCTCCTCTATCTGGTTGGCCGCAGGGGCGGCAGCCCCTTACTGCGCAGGAGATTCTCGGCAAGAAACGTAGAACGAGCTGAGAGACTGTTTAAGAAGTATGGGCTCCTGACGGTGGTGGTGCCCAGCATGCTGCCCCCTCCGTGTCCGTTCAAGATATTCGTGCTCAGCGCCGGGATCTTCCGCTTGGGCCTGCATGAATTCCTTATCGCCGTGGCGATCGGCAGGACGATCCGGTATGCGATGTGGGGTATCCTGGCCGTTCTCTACGGAAGTACGGTGAAGATCTACATGCAAAGGAATCTGCCAACGGTGGGAGTTGGGCTCTCAGCCATCTTTCTGCTCGCGCTAGCTGCAATCCTTGGCTTCTACATCCACCGCACGCGGCAGGCGAAGCGCTAGTCTCGAGCGGCTCAAAGCCTCGCCAGCTGGCGCATTTACTGGCACCTCCGGGGGCGGTTGGGGTGCAGAAAGGGCGTAAATTCAGTCCTTGCGCCACGGGCATTTTCAGCGGGATGGCATGATTCTTGCGTGTGACAAACATCGGAAAGCAGATTGTTGTGGTAGTTCAGTGTTATTGAAAATGCCAGTTCCGCGCCGGCCGTTGCGTTGACAAGCCCAGGGTGGTTTGTTAGATTCAGCCTTCGACCATGGAAAGTCTCATAGCTGCCAATCTCCGCTCTCGACCGACGAGAACCGTGATCAGCATCCTTGCGGTTGCGGTGGGTGTTGTTTTGATGCTCATCATCGGAGGTATTGCGACAGGCACGCTGAATGACTACCTCGGTCGAACAATGAGCATAGGCGCTGACTTTATCCTTCAGCCGAGCGGTTCGTCGGTTTTTTACGCGTTCAGCAGCGCTACGCTTCCGATTAGACTGGCCGATAAACTCATGGAGGTGCCGGGTGTGGAAGCTGTGACGCCGGTGCTGGCGAAGTTCAGATCGTCGGATTGGGGACTGGTGTTCGGCATCGACTTGGCCACTTACAATAAGTTCTCGGGGCGTTTGCAGGTTATCGCGGGAAGAGAGTCGCTGCAAGGCTATGAGGTCATCGTAGACGAGCTGTATGCCAAGTCCAATAAGGTTGCAGTTGGCGACGTTCTGGACATCCTGAATCACCAGTTTACCGTCAGCGGCATATGCCGTTCCGGAGCGGCCGTGAGGGTGTTTGTCCCGCTCAAGACGCTGCAGGAGCTCAACGGGTCGCCTGACAAGGTCACCATCATGTTCATCAAGGCGCTGGACCGGAAGAAGGCCCCCGCGGTCTTCCAGGCCCTCAAGGATAGATACCCCGAACTGGCGTTGGTGCGCGCCTCAGATCAGTCTCAGTTACTTGCCGACGCTCGCATGCCGGGATGGAGAGAGCTGTGGTTTACCATCGTGCTCGTATCAATGCTGATCAGCTTCATGGTGATCCTGCTCGCAATGTATACGACCATCTTTGAGCGGACCCGGGAGATCGGAATCCTCAAATCTCTGGGAGCGTCCCGCAGTTTTATCCTTGTAATGATCCTGCGGGAATCTGTTATTATATGCGTCCTGGGTGTGCTGTTTGGGATCGGCATGAGTGCCATCATACGGAAGGCTATCATCTCCGCCTTTCCTCTCTTGCAGGTGGACATGTCGCTGGTCGAGGTGTTGCGCGGCTGCATCCTGGGGCTCCTGGGCGGAACGCTGGGAGCGCTGTACCCCGCATACAAAGCAGCGCGAATGGATCCCGTGAAAGCTCTGAGCTACGAGTGAGGATCGGAGAAATGGACGACCCGGTCTCGGTTCCCATCATAGAGACATGTGGCCTTACAATGATCTACAAGTCAGGCAGGGTGGAGGTGCCTGCGCTCCTCGATGTCGATCTGGCCGTTCACACTGGCGAGTTCGTAGCCATCATGGGACCTTCCGGTTGCGGGAAGTCCACGCTTCTCCACGTTCTCGGCGGTCTGCTTCAGCCGACGGCGGGCAAAGTGGTCATCGACGGCGACGATATTTCGAGACTGACCGATGCAGAACGGACCGCCGTCCGCCGCAAGAAGATCGGCTACATCTTCCAACGCTTCAACCTCCTTCCGACGCTTTCCGCCAAGGCAAACATTGAACTTGCCAAGAAGATCCACGGCAACGGCCATCTCAGTCGCAACGGCGCGGCAGAGATCATCGAAATGCTCGGCTTGACTGATCGAATGCACTTCCGCCCCACGGAACTGTCGGGGGGCGAACAGCAGCGGGTCGCGATCGCGCGCGCAGTCATCAACCACCCCGCCATCATGCTGGCAGACGAGCCCACCGGCAACCTTGACTCGTGGAATGCCCGGACGGTTTTGCGAATTCTTCAGGACCTGAACGAAAAGCTCCAGCAGACCATCGTCATGATCACTCACGATGCCGAGGCTGCCTCCATGGCCAGCCGAGTCATTGAAATGAGGGACGGGCAAATCCTCAGCCGGGCACCCCAGTTCTCCTACGAGCCGGAATTCGAGGGTCTTATTTGAACCATTAGACTGGAGTGTGGAGCTTGGCGGCAAGACCCGGGGTCATTGTCCGGACGATTCTGGCATGGTCCTACGAACGCGGGACACTTCAGTACGACATCATTTGCGCGCTTATCCTGGCATTCATCTTCTTTGTTCCCCGCAGCTGCTTTGAATCGAAGAGAATCGAGTCACCAACCTCTAAAGTCACGACCTCAGGCAGCCCGGCCGCAGTTGAGCCGACTCTACCCGCCCCCGTAAATCAGCAGAGACCGCTGAGGTGAGAACTCCAACGCGCAGCGGAGACACATGCAGATCAGGGATTTTTTGCGCGTGCATAAGAAATTTGTGCGCGCCTGCGGTACTTCTCACTATTCTGGCCTACGCCCAAACCAAGGAAGACCCAGGGCTGGAACAGGTGCTGCAACAGATGGAATCGGTGGGGAAGACTTTTCGATCCTTCAGCGCGCGCTTCACCCAGAAAAAATACACGGCAATCCTGAGGGAGTTCGACATTCCCGAAACGGGAGAATTCTACTACGCTCGAGCCAAGGATGGATCGGCCCTTCTCAGACAGGAGGTTACCAGTCCAGGGGTACGCATTTTGACGATCAAGGGGGGCGTGGCCATAGTCTACCAGCCTGTGATCAAGCAGGCGCAGCTCGTCGACCTCGGAAAGAATAAAGACAAGGCAGAATATCTGGCACTCGGCCTCGGACAATCTCCCGGCAGATTGCGCCAAAGCTTCGAAATGCGGTACAAGGGTACGGAACCAGCAGGAGGCGCGCCTTGCTCGGTACTGTACCTGCAGCCCAAGAACGCGGCGGCTGCGGCTTATTTTTCTTCAATTACGCTCTGGATCAAGAAATCCAACGGCCTGCCAGTTCAGCAGAAGCTGCAGGAGCACAACGGTGATTACCTGCTCGTGAGCTTCTCCAACGAAAAACTTAATCCCAAGATACCGGCGTCGACGTTCGAGCAAAAGCTCCCGAGCGGGGTGGACCTGCAGAGAATTCAGTGAGAAACACCAGGCTTGCCGATGTTCAGCCGGCCGGCAGCCTGCGGGGAGGCGTCCATAACGCGAACATTGCTGGGCTCGACGGCTTTACACTTCCGCGGCTTGGGCAGTTCCTTCCAGGTGTAATAGATCCGGTTGATCACTGTCCAATTCCCGAGCACAGCGAGGATCCACATGACGGCTTCCATTCGATTCGAAAGCCCTCCGATAATCAAGAGCACGATCCGCTCGGGGCGCTCCATGAACCCGACTTTGCAGCTGGGTATCAGCGATTCCGCGCGTGCGCGCGTATAGCTGGTCATCACAGCGCCCATGAAGGCCACGCCGACGAGTACGACGTAACCAAGCATGTGGTTGCGGGCATACCAGACCATCAGTCCCTGCAGGAGAATGATGTCCGAATAGCGGTCGATGACAGAATCGTAGAAGGCGCCGAACCGCGTTTCGGAGCGGCTTACGCGTGCCACTTCGCCGTCCAGCATATCGAACAGGCCGGCCAGGATTACGATCAGAGCGCCTTGGCGGAGGCGCCCATGGCCGAAGTTCCAGGCAGCCCAGAAGCTGATGACCACACCGGTGAAAGTGAGAATGTTGGGATTTATCCGAAGAATCGCGAGACACCGCACGATCAGGTCGAGGATGAACTTTCCTACACGACCAATGATGTAACTGACCATTCTGCTAGGCTAGGAAGATTCCCAATCCTTGTCAAGGCTAAAACAGGCGTACGCGGATGGTCAGATATTTTTTGGGATCCTGCCTTAAGTCATAGAGAAGCTTGGTGATCTCCGCACTCGACTGGTTGAGGTTGTTGTACAGTCCGGGGTCCCTGAGCAGCTTCCCCAGAGTTCCCTCGCCGCGATCGACCTGTTCAACGAACGACGAAAACTTGTCAAGCGCCTTGCGGCTGCTGTCGTACAGAGCCGGGTCTTTAGACATTTTGCCGAGAGTGCCCTCACCTTTCTCGATGCGATCCATCATGCTGTCGGCCTTGCGCAGCGTTTCATTGGCGTTGTCGAAGATGCTAGGGTCCTTCATGAGTTTGGCGAGCGTCCCCGATCCGTTTTGGATCTCGTCCGCGATCTTGTTGAATCTGTCCAAAGATTGCAGCAGACGCCTGTAGAGCGTCGGATCGGCGACCAGCCTTCCGAACGAACCCTCCCCGCTGCGGAGATCCTCCACCAGCGCAGTTGCCCGCCCGAACGTCTGTTCGGCCTGTTGCAGCGTCCTCTGCAGGTCGTTCATGGTGTCCACTAAGCTGGATCCGACCTTGGCCGGATCGACCTTGAACGCGATGTTTTTGACCTGCTCTGAAAGGACGCCGAAGTTCGCAATGACATCGTTGGCTCCCGTCATGATCTCGCGAAAGCCGGTGGTGCGCATGCCTTCGATCAGATAGTAATCACCGGACTTCAGCGGCGGGACCCCATAGGTGCCGGCGGATATTTCTATAAATGAATCGCCGATCAAGCCGCGAGATTCGATCGACACTTCCGAGTCCCGGCTGATCCGGTTCAGGTACTCGCTCCGGATCTCCATCTGAACTTCCACAAACCGCATCTCCGCCTTCAGCGTTCGCAGTTGGTTGAAAAGGTCCGCGATCACTTCCTTGGCATTGGGGGATCTGGGATCTACAGTCTCCATTTTTTTCTTCACCTCGGCGACCTGGTGAAAGATGGGTATGTTCCCTGCATATATCTCCGGAGGCACGATGGCCACTCTGCGAACCCTTCCTACTTCGATCCCCGCCAACCACACGGGAGCTCCGGCCTTTAACCCCCCGACGTTGGGAAGGTAGGTTATGGCGTGGACGATTGGAGTTAGAAGTCTGACGCCCCAGCTCTGCTGCAGGATAGCGGCGGCCAGCAGTATCAGGGCGACGGTGACGAAAAGTCCGACCTTCATTTGGGCCAGCGATACTTGTTTTTGTTGAGGCATGGCTTTCCTTCCTTGGGGCTTGTCCTCGGCATTCCGAGCTAGGGACTAAGCCCTGAATCCCTGGATATAGGGTTCCTTCGAAGCGCTCAATTCCTGGTAGCTTCCCTCAAAGCAGATCTTTCCCTCTTGCAGCATGATGAAATGGACGTTAGCCAGACAAAGGGAATCTCCGCCGCGTTCCACGCGAATCCTCCCATCTCCGTCCGGTACCGCATATTCGTTCGCAATGATCGCCGCGGCCTGCAGGTCATGGGTAACGAAAGCCGATGTCACGCCCTCGAGGTCGCGCAGCTTGATCATGAGTTCAACGATCGTCCTCTTGGTGATAGGGTCCAGTCCTGCGGTCGGTTCGTCATAGAGAATCACCCTCGGGGTCCCAATCAAAGCTCGAGCAATCCCGACACGCCGCTTCATGCCGCCTGAGAGCTCGGCTGGCATCTTGTCAATGGCGTCGTCCAATCCCACAAAGCCCAAAAGCCGCAAGACCGCGACCTCGATTTCGCGTTCAGTCATCTTGCCTTCTTCGTAGAGCCGGTAACCTACGTTTTCCCGCACGGAAAGCGAGTCGAAGAGAGCCCCCTCCTGAAAGACCATCCCGATTCCCTTGCGCACGTCGACGAGTTCACGCTCGCGCATTTTTGTGATGTCCCGCTCATCAATCAGGATCACTCCTTCATCCGGCCGGATGAGGCCCAAAATGAGCTTCAGGATCGTCGATTTGCCGGAGCCGCTCGCTCCAAGGATGACCTTGGTCTCTCCTTGCGTGATCAGAAAGTTGATGTTCTTGAGGACAACCTCATCGTCGAAGGATTTGGTGACGTTTCTGAACTCGATCATCGATTAAGGAACGGGGCAAGATAAATGATCAGATTGTTGAGGAAGAAATCGGCTGTGATCACAAGAATCGAGCTGCTTACGACCGCCTGCGTGGTCGAACGGCCGACTCCCTCGGTGCCGCCTCGCGTTTTGAGTCCAACGTAGCATCCGGTCATGGAAATAATGAATCCGAAAACGACCGGTTTCGCCAGGGTGCCCACCACATCGGAAACCTCGAGTGCGTTCATGGCGTCCGACCAGTACTGGCTTGAGCTGATCAGAAGCTTGTATCGCGCGATGACCCAACCGCCTCCCATGCCGACTGCGTTGCAGACTATGGTGAGGAGCGGCAGCATGAGTACCGTAGCGATCATGCGCGGCGTAACCAGCCTGCGCGTGGGATCGGTTCCCAGCGCCCTCATGGCGCTGATCTGTTCGGAAACGATCATGGAACCGAGCTCGGACGCAATGCCGGAACCGATGCGTCCTGCCAGCATTAACGCTGAAAGCACGGGTCCGAGTTCGCGGACTAGCGTCATGGATACGAGCCGTCCCGTGATGCTCACGGCCCCGTATTGCCTCAGTGCGCTTTCCGACTGTATGCCCAGCACGGCTCCAGTGAAGAAACCGGTCAAGAGAATAATGGTCAGGGAGCTCACGCCGATCCGGTCCATCTGCAACATGACTTCACGTCCGTAGATGGGTCGGGTAAAAAGATTCGCGATGGCTCGACTGCTTAGAAAAGTGTAGGATTGAATCTCCCATACTGCCTTGGTGAGCAACCGAAGCGGAGCTCCCAGCGCAGCTGTCAGTGGGTTCGTCATGGCGGTGCCAACCTGATGGAAGTTTATTTGGCTGCGCTTTGCCAAGTCAAGGGTAAAGGAGTCAGGGAAACGGCTCTAAGTTTTTGAAAGGTCCGGACTTTTGCCGTTTTGAAGGAACACGTTATGCTTCGTTTTTTCACTTCTGGAGAATCGCACGGCAAGTGCCTGATCGGGATGCTCGAAGGATTGCCCTCAGGCCTCCCGATCGATGTGGAATTTGTCAATGCGCAGTTGCGCCTCCGGCAACAGGGCTATGGGCGCGGGGGACGAATGCAGATCGAAGAAGACCGCGTCGAGATTGCCTCAGGCGTGCGGCACGGCAGGACGCTCGGCAGCCCGATATCGTTCATCATTCAAAACCGCGATTGGTCTCACTGGGAGATTCCGATGTCTCCCGCCCCCGTTGCTGCCG
>Ga0129297_10001113_pt1 | contig 13419 bp, 13 predicted proteins | sample I18A1metaG_FD_94708 | JGI IMG/M metagenome (GOLD analysis project Ga0129297, IMG submission 94708) | Lake sediment bacterial and archeal communities from Gulf of Boni, Indonesia to study Microbial Dark Matter (Phase II) - ​I18A1 metaG | ecosystem: Environmental > Aquatic > Freshwater > Lake >... | reverse complement strand
TAATGAGCGAAAGGATCGGTGGAAGGTTTGGAACGTATTCTGCCGGTTACCATATTTTTCGAGGGATGGAATTGGTCGAAGAAGAATACTTCAGCGGCTACATGACAGATGACCAAGTCGGAAACCGTGAGGCAAGTCAGAAAGTCTTGGAGCTATTGACGACAGAGCTCGAAAGAGAGGCCGCGATCAAGTGCCTGGAGAAGGGTGTTGATCTAGTCATGATTGATGGGCCCTTTTTCGGATTCAGGCCTAGATGCAGAATTGTTGCCGAGAAAGACATAACTGTGCCTAGACCTCGCAGGGGCTCAGACCTAGTGAAACGACTTGTGGAAATGAGCCAGGGACTCCTAGACTGTGGAAAGGCGGTAGGAGTAGTTAAGAGGATTGAAACAGCAGCTATCGATGGCTGGATGATACTCAAGACAGAAAACAGAGATCTGGCGCTTTCACGCAACGACAAGGACATACTGGCATCGTTCATGAAGGTCGGTGAAAGCTTCTCTTATGAGAAGCATTTCGGCTCTCCAGATGCCTTCAACTATCTATCAAGGCTTGCATGGGCGTTCGGCCGATTCTATACGACTGAAGGGGGCAGAAGCATGGAATCCATATATCGAGCATGCAGGGGAGATGTGGAGAGGAACATAAGACGCGAGATCAACTGTGAGCCTAATCAAATCCTGAGAACCACCCGCTACTTCGTCAGGTGCTCATATCCGGCTCCACCCTTCGCCATAGAGGTCAAACACGGAATGGAGATAGAGCCCTTACTAGCATTCTGTCAAGCCACATGCAATAGGGCAACAGGCCTTCCGCTAATCCTCGATCTCATAGACCAAGACATAGGAATACCTAGAGGCTTCACACGCGAGTTCGTCGAGGAAATCGAAGCCACCCTTGCCAGAGATCCTGACCTAGACAAGTTCGAACTCGAAACGCGGTTCTCATCACTCAACCCGCAGAAGCAAGAATAAGGGAATTGAGCTATTGCCGGTGTCTAACCTTGGCTGACAGATCAGCGATTGAGTGGACAACTGCCACCTGGAACTGGGTAACAGGTTGCACGAAGATTAGTGAAGGATGTAGGAACTGCTACATGTTTAGACTGTATCCTAGACTCAAGAGCATGGGGCTTCCTGCATATCAGTGGAGTCCTGATGTGATTCACATTCATAGAGAGACTCTGGAAAGACCGCTGGGCTGGAGGAGGCCCCGAATGATCTTCACAAACTCCATGAGTGACTTCTTCCACGAGAGGATTCCTTTCGAGTTTCTAGACAAGGTTCTAGAAGTTATTCGCGAAACTCCACAACATACATATCAGATTCTCACTAAGCGCTCATGGCGGATGATGAAATACGCTGAAACAATCGAAAGATTTCCAGATAATGTGTGGTGTGGCGTTTCAGTCGAGTCTGCAACATACAAGTTTCGGATTGATCATTTGCGAAAGGTGAAAGCAAGAGTACGATTTGTGAGTGTCGAGCCCCTAATTGCTCCGTTAGGTAGCATCGACTTGTCAGAAATCCATTGGGTAATCGTGGGTGGCGAAAGCGGACCGAATCGTAGGTCATTCAGAAAAGACTGGGCGTGTGACATTCGTGATCAATGCTTGAGAGCAAATATGCCCTTCTTCTTCAAACAGATAGGAGGCTTGAGGCCAAGCTCAGGAGGAAGATTGTTGGATGGCCGAGAATGGAATCAGTTTCCTCATAATGCCACACTGCCAGTTGCATCTCACTGAGTGATTTGCATGCCCAATGTCTTCTATCCCATTGGGCGATGGTCTGAGGTCAAGCTAGTCTGTCTTGATAAGTATCTGTCAGCCTACCTCACCGTTATCATGAAGAAGTTTCCAAATGCCAAAAGATTCTATGTTGACCTGTTTGCAGGACCAGGGTGCGACGAAATTCGATCCATTCACAAAAAGATCGACGGCTCGCCTCTTAGGGCGATGAACCAAAAGCGCGGAAGCTTTACGGATTACATCTTTGTTGAGAATCGCTCGGACTATTTTGATTCGTTGAGCGAGCAGGTCCGAGCTCATCCTCGAGGTCAACATGTTCAGCTCATGAAGGGCGATTGCAATAGTCTAGTCTCTCAGGTTGTCGGGAAAATTCCTCAAGACTCTCTCACCTTCCTGTTCGTTGACCCCCAAGGTCTCGACGTAAAGTGGACAACTATCGAACGATTCTCAGCTCATCGACATCTCGATATGCTGCTGACTTTCCCATACGACTTTGGAATAAAGAGATGTGCATATGACCGAAAGAGCTTCAGCAAGGTCGATGAATTCTACGGAACAAGAGATTGGAGAGAGATTGCCGAACAAAGGGGTGCTGGTCTATTGAGCCCAATGAAAGCAAGAGATGCCTTCGCGAGATTGTACGTCTCTCAGCTAACTAGAACTAACTTGGCCTATTCAGAGGCAACTTTGCTTCGCACTAGTATCGTAACTGGAAGGCCACTGTACCACATGATCTTCGCATCGCGCTACTATGTTGCCTTGGATATTTGGCGGAGTGTTGCATCACGGCATGTGGGAACACTTGATCGATTTCTGAGACATTGATTTCCTACAATCCGCCTGATACAAGTTACGGGCCAAAAGCTTGAGAAGTATGTATGTGGCATACCTATGCGGATGTTGGGCCCGCCTAGCATAATTGAGGAGATCTACATATGAGCCTCCCCCGCATTACTGAGCGAACACTCTATGGGCCCATCTTAGACCAGCTCTCCGCACTTGATTTCAAGGGAGTCCAAGAGTCTGACTGGGGGGGCCGCTTCCCAGATATAATCTTCTGGGATGATTCACAGAAGTATGTACTTCAGGTAAGGATCGACTCACAGCTGCAACTTCGGGAAGTGCTGAGAGCTAGCTTGGAGGCTGCGAGACGGGTTCGTACGCACAATGTTGTTACGCTCCTCTATCCCAGAGCAGTTCGAAAACCTTTCAGCGACGCGACTGAGGTCGATTACATTGCTCTTGAAACTCCCGTGGACGCAGTTGTGGAGACAGAATACCTAGTTGCAGACCACTACGGACTATCGGTATCTACGATCCTCAGACAACTCAAAAGCGAAATTGACAGGAAGATCCGGAGCACAGACATTCGTACGGCCGCGAAGTTCCTGCGCACGGATGTTGAGAACCTAGCAACGGTTCTTCGTAGGCTCTCTGGTGCCTCAATGAGAGCCACGCTACAACAGGTGGTCGGCCGTTTTGATATCTTCACGGCATTGGCGCAACAACGAACAGGACTTCAAAGAGAGAAGATGCGGGTTGCGGCTATAGACCTCGTAGCCTATCTGTTGCTCAACCAATTGCTGTTCTATCATATTCACTCGAAACGAGTTGGAGACACTCCGGCCTTACCTATTTCAGTAGCAAGTCCTAGGAACTTGGTAAGGTACTTCTCTGCGATTCGCAGGATCGACTTCTTGCCTATCTACTCCTTCGATCTCGCCTCGTCGCTTCCGAACAACAGACAGGTAATAGAGCAGATCAACTTCGTTTTGGAACGTATCCGACTAGTCAGGCCTGAGAATGTTGAGTTGGATCTGGCGGGAAGGCTGTTCCAAGAACTCCTTCCATGGGAGACGCGCAAGATCCTAGCAGCGTTCTACACCAATCCCGTGTCGGCCGAGATACTGGCAACACTCACTATCGACAAAAAAGATGAGACTATAGCGGATCTTGCCTGCGGTTCTGGAACGCTTCTGGTTGCTGCATATCGAAGGAAGTTGCGACTCTCAGAGGGGTCGCCCGCCAGCCACCACATAAGATTCCTTTCGCAGATCACTGGAATAGACATAATGCCTTTCGCTGCTCATCTCACGGCGATCAATCTCTCTGCTCAACAGCTCACTATGCCATCAGATGACATCCGTGTGAGTATTTCAGACTCCCTTGCTGGGGGTATTGCTCCCGGCCAGCAGGTTTCACCATTAGGCAAGGTTGTTCAGTTGACTTTGCTGGGAGGCAAGCGGATAGTAAGACGCAAAGCTGGTCCCATAGCTACTCGAGGCATAGGAAAACCCTTCCGGTTGGATCGCATTCACGCAGTACTTATCAATCCACCTTTTACTGACCGGGAGAAGATGCCGAGCGATTACCGAAATATGTTGAATGCTGAAACCGGCGACCACGATACTAGAGTTAAGATCGAACATTTTCAGAGACAGGTAGGAGGAGCTGTCAACCTATGGGGTTTCTTCGTGCCTCTTGTAGCAGACTTCCTTGTAGAAGGAGGCAAGATCGGTGCGGTTCTACCGACTAACTTCCTCAGGGGAAGGGCAACACATGACCTTAGACAATTTGTTCTTAGAACCTTTCATATTCGCTATCTTGTGAGGGCATGTAAGGACTACGGGTTCAGCGAGGGAAGTGAACTTCGCGACTTCCTACTAGTCGCAGAAAAAGGCAGGCCAGTGGACAGCGATCCAAGTGGAATCGTGTGGCTAAAGCGTTCCATACATGAGATGAGTGTAGAGGCTGCTAGAGAAATCGCAGAACAAATTCGTTCGGTTCCAAAGGGAGAAGACAAGAAGGAGAAGGATTTTGACATAACTTGGGTGACTCTCCGACAGCTTCTAGATTATGTCGAAAATCTGACTCCACTCATCGGCTATTCCTCTCTAGATCACCAACGCCTTTTCCTAAACTTTGAAGAGGAGGTAAGAAGAGTTGGCGAATAGCCTTGTCAGAATAAACGTGGGAGATATCAGAGAAGGACTACATACCTCTCCTAAGGGGCGATCTGGAGTTATCTGTGTAACTCGCCCGATCACCAAAGCCCGCCTTGAGAATGCCATCATGCAACTGGATCACGAAGAAGAGGATGCGATATGGGTCCGATTCGACCATGAAAGCTTCCGGTTAGGTAGTTATCAGGTCATTCCTGCTCTCCGCTCTCTGACGTCCATCCAACGCATGGATATCTGGGGAGACCGTGACTATCTTATCGTTTCAGAGTATCCGGCGTTTCGCAAAGTTGCCCGCCTCTCTGGTTGGCGAGGGCCGATTGATTGGGACTCCTTGAGATCGGAGGCCCGTGAAAGAATGACGCACTTGGCCATAGCGCGTAGGTTCAATCCGTATTCACCTAACTTCCACCTCATCGCCTATTATTCTGATGAGCCCTTCGTTCCCTTTGACTTCTTAAAGCGAGTTCAGGTGGATAGCAAGGAGGAAGCCCAGATCTTTTGCCTCTACTTCAACAGCATCTTTTTCCTTGTTCAGTGGTTTATGCGTAGGGAAGAAACATCAGTACGCTTCCCTGACCTTCGTGAAGACGATTTGGAGCTGATGCACATCTTGAGTCCAGAGGCCATAGACCAAGAGCGAAGAGAAGAGCTTGTAGCCTTGTTTGATTCAATAAAGAACCTACGGTTCCCTTCTCTAATGGAGCAACTTCAAAATCCTCCTTCGGTCAGACTGGACCTTGACAGAACAATTCTGAGGACATTGGGCCTTCTACCATCAAGAGTCGATGAAATGTTGCCAAGGATCTATACTGCTCTGGCCACTGAGTTTAAGGTAGCTAGAGGGCTTCGAAAAGAGACATTCAAGCAGTACTAGAGTGGGGCTGAGTCTGTTTCTGTGATACCTCTATGTTGGGTTCTGGTAACTTGAATAGGGGCTATGCTTCTTTCGTGTCGTTTTCTATGTCTTCTTGACTACACTGTAGTGCTCTGCCAAAAGAGGAGGAAAACTGTGCCATATTGTCATTCCAGAAATGAGGAAAACGAGTGTGCTGATAATAAGGCCTCCGAGAAGAATACCCACCCAAAAGGTTGCCAATTGCTCTGAGGGAATGACTAGGTATAGCGAGAAGATTGCAAGAATAGCCGATGTGAACAATTGAGTGAACCTTCTTCTCAATTTCCTTGACAATCTATCAATTGGTTCTAGGAGTGCCCTATCAGATCCAGCTCTGAACTTTTCAATTATAGACTCAAGTTCATCTGTCAAATCAGTGAAAGGAATGAATGATGTCGAGAGATTGAATTCCATTCTGTAGATTGATAGAAACGCCTCTATCTTCCAGAACACTTTCAACACCTTCTCAGTGTCATCCAGGCCTATTTCATTCTCTGATAGAAACACACTTTGTTTCATGTCGCGAAAGAGAGCAACTTTATTCCTATTCTGCCTTTTTCCCACTTCGCGCAAGGTTTGTCGAACGCATTTAATCACAGCGTAGTCCTCAGAATATGCCGGAACAAGGTACCACGGTGGAAGGCCAACGCGAAGATCAAAGAAGCGGGCTAACATGCAAAGCCAAAGTGTACTGGATAAGCGAAACCTTTTGAGGAAGGCCGATACGGTGTCAATCAACTGCTTGTTGCCTGTCGTCATGTCATCTTGGCCTTCGCAAGTATATCCCTGCCAAGAATAGAGAGAGACCGACATAGGCTATTGAACCGTCAGTGAACATGTGTTGCACCTGAGGCAGGCGAAACGCAAAAAGAAAAGCAAAGATCCCGAAGCCTAAGTTAGCCAAGTAATCGATTGAATATCGCTCCACCGATGTGAGCAATATCGCGACAACTGTGAAAAGCAAGAGCACATCTAGAGGAAATCTCGCATATTCGATTCTGGCTGACATATCTTGCGTAAAAATGTAGAGTAGGGCCACTAAAGCGCCGAGAGCTATTGGAGATGGGTTCAAACGAGTCAACGGTCTATCCAAACTTGCTCATAAGTAAAAATATAAGGATGATTGCTACAATATTGTAGCACGGTATTCGCATGGTACGCAAGGAGATATTGGGCAAGTCAGAACGCAGGGTGCTAGAGGCATATCTCAAGGGAGAACGTTTGAAAGGGTATACCACCTTGCTCACACGCATACGTCAACTGGGCTTGAAGGCCATTATTGAAGGCTGTGAACGCGACCTCAGCCTGCTTAGGAGCCTCGCACAAAGAGAGTCATCGCACCATTGACACGACAGTCTATCTAGGCTACAATAGCACGCCAAAGGAGAAGAGCCACATACGGCACATCAATCCTTGAAGGTAAATACGCTTAGGCTCAAGCCGATCCGACGACATACTGAACTTCAATGGCCAGCCCCTCTATGTTGTGGCCCATTTGATGTACCTGCATTTTCCGGGCACTATCGGTACAGAACCAAAGTCTCTTATCTCATGCAGAAGTCGATTCGCGTCGCTATCCAGTGCCTGCTTCTCTGAAAGCAATTTCTCGGCATGTGTCTTCCAGTCGAAGTACTTCTGTTGGCCTATCGTGCCTCGGATATTTGACACCATCGAAAGTAGTATGTCTCGTGCGGCTCCCATTGCGCTTCTGTTTCCTGCGGCTAATCCCTCGCCCTCTGTTGTCAAAGCAGCTCTGTCATCCTGACCTGTCACATCTGACTTGGCGATGTACTCTTTCCAGCGTCGAGATTGATCAGTTAGTTCCGCAAAGAAGTTGTTGTAAACCGCCCTGATGGTGTACGTAGATAGTCCATGGCGGAACTGTGGGTCTATCCGCAGACCTGTTCGGTTCGATATTTCTTCAGTCATGTCAGACAACAGGGCGTAGCGCTTCTCGTAGTATCTACGAAGACGATCTTTGTATTCGCGCCAATGGTCCACTAGCAGTATTCCCTTTGGCACATGGTTGCCTAGATCTTCGAAGAGGAATTCATCCTCCACAGCTATGTGTACTGGCCTAGGCTGAACGACGGCTTGATCAACTCCTAGTTTGCTGAGTTCCTGAGGTGCCTCTGCCCGTGGCAATTGCTCAGCCCACTTGAACGCTATACTCCTTAAGTCATCGCTGTGTCTTTCGACAGACCTCATCAGGATGGGTCTTGAACGATAGTTTAGGTAGGCCGTCAACAGGGCTCCAAGTGCTGATCCAAGTGCCGCAAAAGGAAGGATAAGGTTCACGATGGGATCGTAGCTTGTTGTAACCGTTGTCGTGACTGTCACAGTAAGAGTTGCGTTTGACATTGGAACCTTCTCGTGCCGACTCTGATCTGATAATTCCGACTATCTATCAGTTTCGTCTGCTCATGCCTAGATGCCCCTAAACTGGCTTTCATTCTGCATTAAGGGAGAGCGCGACTAAGGAAATTCTTCGCTGAGAAACGAGGCTTTTTCAAGATCGTCTATGGAATCGAAAAGGTGGGCTTGCAGGCTGATCCGCTTCAGGTTTGGAATCTTCTCGACTAGTCCTTCATGTACTCCTTGCAAGAGCCTCTTACATCGCTCAAAACCAAAGTCTTAATCATTAGTCCAGCAGTTGTCAGTCAGAAAGGCCATGTTGTCTTTTCAAGGCTTTACAGATTCCGATTTCCGGCTTTTTGTTAGGTCCAAAATGCGTAAGAAGTCGTACAATTCCCAGAGACTTGTTTTGCGTAGAAAGCTTCAAGCGTTGGGAGATGACCTTAGGCCGCTTCTTCTCAAGAAGGGCGTGCTGTTGCCTTTCGGCACCAGACCAAACTGGATTGATCAAATGTACAATCGTTCTGTGATCCGCTCGATGTGGCTTTCATTTGCAGACTTCAAGAGGAGAAAGAAGCCCAGGTTCATGCTCCCCCAGATCCAAGTCGCTATACATAGAAACGGAGTATGGGTGACTCTGGACATTAACCAGAAGGCTGTGAAGTACCAGCGTAGACTCGTCAACTACATGCTCACCCGCACGGCAGAGTTCTCTGGGATGTTGTCCTTCGTTCCTCGAATCAAAGACGCGAAGTTCTACCTTCCTGATTGGGCAGAGCCGATTGAAATGGGAGCGCCCACCTCGGAAGAAAGTGTTCTGAAGGCCGCCGAGCGTATCATGCCTGGCCGAGAATGGGCCTCAATGGGATACACACTGCCCAGATCAAGCGCGATTCTATACACTTCTGCATTTGTCGGTTGTGCTGCGAAAATGATAGTTGGGGTGTACCCTTTCCATAATGTATGCTATAGCGGGCCGGACAAGATATCCGATTCAAGTGGAATGTTGAGGATTCACTTCCCCGATGAACCTCCAAGTGACTATCAAGATCCGCCACAGTCCCAAGAATACAGTGTGATTAGAAAGATAAGGGACAACGAAAAGAGCCGAGCTCTAAAGCTAAGATACCGGTACAAATGTCAGGTGTGTAGAACCTCCTTAGGTGACGGAGAAGATGGGTACGCTGAGGTGCATCATCTAAGACCACTTGGAGGCCGTCACAGAGGACTCGACAATTGGAACAACATGCTGGTTTTGTGTCCAAATCATCATGTGCAGTTTGATTATGGCTGGGCAGCTGTTGATCCGAACAGCATGAAGTTTCTACATGTCATGGAGAATAACGAATACTGCGGGACACGTCTGAATTTCGTTGAGGGTCACAGGCTATTGGCGCAGAATCTCAAGTATCATCAGAGAGAGCTATACAGAGGAGAATAGTAGTCTCTAAAAGAGATGCTCTTCGCAAATGGCATGTGTTCTCAACCTTGAATAGAATGCCGTTGCACACGGAACCTCTTACGGAAAAGGTGGATAGGATCGTTGATTTCGGAGAAAGGTATATCAAGGAATACCTCAATGCCCAGTATCTCTTCAGGCAATATGAGATCGAACGAGAGAACCTGCAGTCAGATTGGTCTAACGCCTTCAAGTTCTTCTTGAGCCGAATCGTCTATCAAGGCAGGAGAGACGAGCTCTCTACCAAGGTTTACCGCACAGCTTTGGCAGAACTGACAGGATATCTCCGATCTCCTAGAGCTTTGAAATTACGTCTCGACCGGAAGCGCCAACTCCAGAAACGTTTGAAAAGAAGAATCGGCAAGGGGAAAGTGGGCAAGAACAGAGATGTGTCCATGATTATTGATGCACTGGACTTTGTCTCCAACATCAAGGATGGAAATATCGTGAACTACTCTCTTGGAATGATAAGCAAAGGTGCCGTTCAAGGACTCTATCAGGAATTGGATCGAATAAGGTCTGTTGGTCCGAAGACAGCTTCACTCTTCTTGAGGGACCTAGTGTTTCTATTTGGCCTAGAAGACAAGATCCAAGATGAGATCGAAGTCCTAGTCTGTTTTCAACCCATAGATACGTGGGTTCGGAAGATTGTCGTAGAGGACTTGAAGACGGTTCAAGAAAGCCGCTTGAGCAAACCAACGGACGATGAAGTACGCAGAGATATTTGCGGTCGTTTGAGACGCAAGTCCTTGAGGTTCAACGCAGGCGCTTGGTATGTTGGTCGCAATTCACTCAACATTCTAGTGAAGAACCTCGAAAAGATTGAGCCCCGAAGGGGCTGCGAGACGCATAGGTCGTCCCCCTATTTCCAAGGATCGATTTGTGGTCGCTAGCTACAGGAGTTCTGCCCTACGCTACCCACATTCTTGAAGTGCATCTTAGCGACTTGAGGCAGAATCTTCGGGTTGAGATCCGTAGGTTTAGATATTCTGAGATCCACATTGAACTGTCGATTCAACTCATCTACTCGCAGTTCGAAAAGGTATTTGGCTATGATGCTTGCTACTGAGACGGGTACTTCCTCGTCTCCCTTCGAGCTTTGAATAATTTCCACTTCCTCGTCCTTTATTCCAGCCGCCTCCAACCTTAGGTCCATTTTCTTGGGATCGAACTTGTCAATTACTATCTTGCTTCCCTTGATTCTCTTTGGAAAGACTTTAGCAAGTGTAGTCCTGATGGCTGCGGCATGACACCAAGCCAATAGATCATTTAGCGTCTTTCTCTCCTTCGAGAATTGCTCATACTGCCTATTGTACGTCTCGGGCATAAGTGTAACATCATGATAGGTGATTCCGCTCTTAATTATCAACAGAGCCAGCTTATCGAGGTCCGTCTTTCCTATCGCCTTACTGTCCCTGACTCCGATCTTTCTAAACCGCATGATATCATCGGCGCTCAGCGCCGCACACACGACAACGAGTGGTCCATACCACTCTCCCTTTCCGACCTCGTCACTACCCAGCAGGAAATCATAGTCACGCTCCCGTTCTAAGATACGGTCAATCAGCCTCCTAGAAGCCTCAGTATCATTGTGGACCAACTTGCCCGACTTGTACACCACAACGCTGAGATCCTCGTCTTCTATGCGCAATAGCTCATACTCGCTTCTAGGCCTGACAGTTTTGATGTTCCCGGCAAGTATATGATTGCGAAGCTTCAGCAGTTCTGAGGGACTAATGCTTATAGTGACAGGCATGGCCTCTCATTCTCCTTATAGCTGAGAACAGACATATCAACTCTTTATGGGAAAGAGTGTGACTCTGACTTTCGGCATATCGTCCCAATTCGACGAGCAGACTCTCTTGAAGTACATGACAAACACACAGTCAAGAAGACCTAGAACGGAGTATGAGAAGCACCGATGGTCAATCAACGGCCTCACGATAGTACAGTATGAAAAGAAACTGGTTGCCCAAGGAATCTTGAACGATCTTACAAAGTCGTTCCTCAAAGGTTTGGCAGAAGTCAAGGGACTAACTCTTGATGAGAAGAACATGGAAACCCTTCTGAGGATTTTCCCCACCAAGCACAATGCAGTTCTTTGTACTGAGTGCAGAGGCACCTGTCTTCTTATTGAAGGAAGAATCGAGGGACTTGACATTGTCTTCAAAGGAGAGTGCGGACACAAGAATGATCTCAGGCCCCCCATCTTCGTACTGAACAACAGAGTTCTTCCAGACATTAACATCTTGATCGCTCGTACCATGTCGAGGCTAATTGATCTTGGATGCTTTGACGGGTTCAAAGTTGTTGTGCCGGACTTCATTCTAGATGTCGTTGACAAATTCAAGGGATCCCATAACAAAGATGCTGTGTCAGATGAACTCGCGAAGCTTAGACAATTGCAGGACAACGGAAAGATCACAATCGACAGCTTATCCAGTTTACCTGTCAAGATAGCTTGGTCGGATACTGACGAGGACAAGGTTATTCTAGGCCTTGCTTCGTTGACGAACTCATTACTTCTTACATCAGATCCAATTCTCAAGGAAAGAGCCATGATGCAAGAACGGCCAACTGTGTATCTGCCAGCGGACACCTTCGGAAACATCAAAATGATTCATGAGACGAGAAAACTAGGTAGCAATCCTGAATGAGATCTAGCGTTCCGCTACCGCAAGTACAATAGGGAGACCTCAAAGTTCTCCTCCTTGGAGTGCGGCTTCCTCCAGATCACGTAGGGAATCAAAGAAATACGCTTCAAGTGCGAAGAACCTGAGGTCGGGAACCTTCTTAGTCAACTCGTCGTAGACCTTTTGCCGGAGCATATTCCAGAACTCCTCGACGACTTGATCAGGGAAATCCGATTCCTTAACCCATACTAGTACCGCGATCTTTCCATCTTTGGCATATGCTCCAATGAGCTCAAGTACGGCTGTCCCCCAGTAAGAAACGCCCTCTTCAGGTTCATGTATCTTCTCAAAATCAATGAGTGATTCACTGATGATGATTTGCCTGACTCTACTTAGAGCTTCTGAGACTTGATTCTCTACGACCTTCTTGGCATCAGGAATCTCGTCCATGATGCTTCTCAATCTCCCCACCTTCCTCTGTGGATTCTCGTAGTTCTTGAGGCTTCCTCATCCAGCTATTGAGAACTGATAACGACATAGGTTGCTGTATGGGGAGTCTCCAGATCACCCTAGAATTTGCCCCGTCTTGCAGACGTTTCATTCCAGTCTCTTCTTCGAGTTGTTTGACCCAAATAGGGCTTGGAGTCTTCTGCTTCAAGCCAGCTTTGATTCTGAGTTCGGACCAACTGCATCCTGAAGGAATAGTTGTCAATGCGTTTACTACAGTCCTTTTGAACTGTTCATAGTCAAGTTTCTCGTCGGGGTGTTTCAGATCGGTCTTGTAGAGTAGAATGCCTTTTGCCGTGGCTCTTGCTTCGATATGATCCCCTAGGTTCCATCCAACCTGAGTGATAACATCGTTAGGAATGACAACTTGATGCTTGACATACTCTCTGCATCCTATCCGGCGGCTGATCGATCTTTGCAGTTTCATTCTAGCCGTAGTACCTCCATGGTTCGATGCAGAGGGCCAAGTGGCTGAAACCAGTGATCGTCGCTGTGGAAGCTATGGCGGCCATCGCGATGAGGCACAAGGCGAAATGTACTTCCACTCTTTCGAGTCGGCGAAGCTTAAGATGCTCCAAGCCCAGCTCCTCCTTGAGCCTAGAGAATACTCGCTCCACCGATGTGCGCATGTTATAGTATCGGTTCCACTCCTCAGATTCTCGCCTTACAGGCAGTAGGTAGTCGGCTCTTCTCCTTCGCTTTTCCTTAGACCGTCTCGGGTTCAGCCTGATGATCGGTATCGCGTGCTGCTTGAGCGTCAGGAGAATGTTCCTCTTGGAATCGTAGCCAGCATCAGCGATCACCACCTCAACGCGGCTCCCTGCCGCCTTCGTGCTTAGGAGTGTTGGATAGTATAGGCG
>Ga0129297_10001112_pt1 | contig 13419 bp, 11 predicted proteins | sample I18A1metaG_FD_94708 | JGI IMG/M metagenome (GOLD analysis project Ga0129297, IMG submission 94708) | Lake sediment bacterial and archeal communities from Gulf of Boni, Indonesia to study Microbial Dark Matter (Phase II) - ​I18A1 metaG | ecosystem: Environmental > Aquatic > Freshwater > Lake >... | reverse complement strand
CGTCGTTATTGGCGGTGGCTGCATGGGCACTAGCATCGCGTATAACCTGAAGAAGCGCGGAATCGACAAAGTGGTACTGCTGGAGAAGAGCTTCATCGGTTCAGGTACTACGAGCAGATCGGTTGGAGTAGTTCGTCAACACTACAGCACTGAGTTCATGGTCCGAATGGCGACAAGTAGTCTCACGACCATCCGCGACTTTCAGAAGCAAATTGGATCCGAGAGCGGCTACCGAAAGACAGGGCTCATAGTTGCAGTCGGCAATGACGGCTTTCAGGGGTTGAAGGAGACCGTCAGCATGCAGAGATCGCTGGGTGTCGAAACCAGTGTTCTTTCTCCGTCAGGGTTGAGAGAGGTCCAACCCGGACTTTATGCTGATGATTTGGCCGGTGGCGCCTTCGAGCCGAACGCCGGCTACGCTGACCCTTCCTTAGTTACTGGAGGATATGCGAAAGCCGCCGAGGCGTTGGGGGTAAGAATTCTGCAGAAAACCCAAGTCGTAGGCGTGAAGTTGCAGGGCCGGAGAGTAGCGGCTGTAGAAACGGACCGGGGAGAACAAATACATACACCCATAGTGGTCAACGCCACAAATGCATGGGCAAATAGAATCAACAGGACGATAGGGGTCGAGCTTCCGATACAGTCGGTAAAGAGCCAAGTAATCACGCTGGGAAGGCCAGCAGATTTTCATGGACCTCATGTCGTAATATTCGATTTCATCAATCTCATCTATTTCAAGGCTGAAGGCGACACTCGAACCGTCGTTGGAACTCTCGACCCCAGAGTCTATCTTAGCGAGCCAATCGATCCAGACCATTGTCCAGATTCAGCCGACTATGAGCATGTGGAAATGTTATCCAAGATGGTACTGCAACGACTTCCAGTTATGGAGCGAGCTGTTCCTTGCGGAGGCTGGTCCGGTGCCTACGATGTGACGCCTGATTGGCATCCGATACTTGACAGGATCGAAGATGTCGAAGGATATTATTGTGCGGTTGGTTTCAGCGGCCACGGCTTCAAGCTCTGTCCCACCGTGGGCGAAATGATGGCGGATCTGATCATTCATGGAAAGAGGGCTGGCAGCGACATCGATAATTTCAGGAGAACCCGGTTCAAGGAGGGCAAGCCCATAGTGCCGAAATACGCCCGCGGCCTAGTCGGCTGACTCCTCAGGGCCACCGAGACCCACCGGCAGAACTTCAACAACTCGTCTGCTATGTCCTATCCGCCTATGAGTGAACGCGCAAGCAGGAATATGTTGCTCTTGTGTTCACGGATTCTTCTCACCGAGTAAGCCCACCAGTTCTTCCCATAGGGAATGTACTCACTTACTCGGTATCCTCTTTCAACGAGTTCCAGCTTCTTCTTGTCCCTGATTCCCATTAGCATTTCGAACTCGAAATTTGCGTGATGGACATTGCTTAGGCGAATTGCCTCCTCGATCAGCTTTTCATCATGGGTGGCGATTGCGAATCCTTTTCCGCGCTCAAACATCATACGCATCAGTTTCGAGAAGTTCTCATTGATTCGCTTCTTATCTTTGCAAACGACCTCTGGGCTCTCTTTGTAAGCGCCCTTACACAGCCTGATTGTTCCTCCAGAATCAAGGATTCGACTTACGTCCTCCTCACTTCTCTTCAAGTAGGATTGGACCGCGAGCCCGACGTTCTCGAACTTCCTCCGAGATCCGAGGTAGGAATCTAAAGTATCGGGCATGTATTCGCATCCTTCCATGTCCATCCATACAAAGTTGCCAAGCGACTTCGCGCTACCCAGGATCTTGCCCAAGTTGTGCTCGAAGAGCGTCTTGTCAATCGCCAGACCCAGCTGAGTGGGCTTGACGGAAATGCAGCTCTGGATCTTGCGTGCGTGAAGTGTTTTCAGAATCTCTAGGTATTCGGCTGTTGCAGCCGTCGCTTCTTCCGGGACGGTGGTTTCCTCTCCAACCAGGTTAATGATTCCGGATATCTTATGGGCTGAACACTGCTCCGCGCGTGCCATGGCATCCGCGAAGGTCTCCCCCGCTATCCAATGCTTGGCGATTCGGAAAAGAAGACCTTTCCATAGACTGGACAACTATATCGCCGTACCGCAGATTTGTAGTGTGTGAAACGGTTGAGCGACAATGATTTCTCCGCTCAAAGGAGCTGCCGCCTCAGTTTCATCTGTGATGTCGGTTGACTATGCTTTACGCCTATTGAGTATTGATTGTACATAGAGCGCGTCATAGAGCAGTCTTGCCAGGGTTCATAATGCCCAAGTGGTCCACAGCTCGCTTTAGCTTTCGCATAACCTCCAAGCCCAACCCGTGTTCGCGTTCCATAAGGTGCGCGAGCTTCAGCCCGACACCGTGGCAGAACTCCATGCTGCCACCGAGATCCTGAGCATAATGGATGATTGCGTTTGATGTGCGCCAAAGCTTCGCGCTGGCCTTCTTCGGGTTTGATGCCGTTGAAGAGAGGACGATTGAGAACAGCTCTGGGCCTTGCCACAAGCCCACCTCAAGAACTTTCACATCGCCCTTCTTCGCAAGCTGGAGGGTCTCATTTCGGAAATGTTGACTCTTGGACGCTGGCAGGGACACATGTATGTAGTCAAATTTCGTGCGTGGCTCCTCTCTCCTTGCGAGGTTAGAAATTCTACGTTTGTACATCAAGGCTATGTCGTGCCTGTGGTCCCAGAATTCCCGCGCTCTCCTATCGTCAAGCCTTCTGGCCCCGAACTTGGTTGCGATCTGGTGAGTCCTACTCAGATGTGCTTCGACTTCCATCTCTAGGCCGTCGAAAGCTAGGTTGAGCTCAGATGTACCATGCTTCCCTAGGTCTGGGTCCTCTTCGCCGTAGTCAACCATAGCTGCCGTTACGCCGGAAGCCCACATTTCCTTGATTGCCAAGTATCCCTGCTCGAAGCTTGGGAATGCGTACGCGGCCAGAGCGAATTTTTCTGGTTTCGGGAAGGCGCGAACAGTGGCGCTGGTCACGATTCCGAAGGTTCCTTCAGTGCCAACGAAAAGCCGTTTCAGATCGAATCCTGTCGAAGAGAATTGAGCAGGCCTAGTGTTCAGAAAGCTACCGTCCGGCAGGACTGCCTCAAGTGCGAGCAATTGGTCTCCAATGGATCCGTATTTGGCGCCTAAGTAGCCGAGGCTGTTCGTGGAGACCGCGCCGCCGATTGTGGCTATTGGCAGTGTCCACGGGTCATGGGCAAACAGCAGGTCACGCTTGTCGGCCTGATCGTAGAGGTCCTCAAGTATGACGCCTGATTGTACTCGGATAAGCATGTCATCCTTCGAGATTGCTTCGATTCGGTTCAGCCCGCTTGAGTCAATCATTATTCCGCCGCGCAACGCGACGGCGGCACCCATCAGCCCTGTCCCACCGCCGTAGGCAACCACCGGAATTCTGAAGCGCCTGGCCAAACGCACAAGCCCGGAGACTTCCTCCACACTTCTGGGTCTGACGAGAAACCACGGAACGTAACCGCTTCTCCTAAGCTTAGGGTAGGCTCTGTACGGTCTCAGCGCGTCAAATCTGTATTTGGAAGGAATCTTCTCTCGTGTAATGACACGATCAGGTGACGTTATGTCCTGAAGTTGCTCCAGCAATTTTCTCTGGGTTATCAAGTGACTCTCAGTCCGCTCAGGGTTTTGATGCCCCAAAGGTGAAGGCTAATCTTGTTTCTTCTGGTTCTGTTAACTTGTCGGCTGATGCCGACTCGTTGACTGGTCTGCGTCGACTTTCAGGATTACCTTCAGCGCTTTTCCGCCTGCATCGGGTTCCTGTACCATTGCTTCACTTGCAGACCCTACGGCCCTGAACCTCAGGGCTCGCGCTAGAATATTCCTAGCGGCGTTCACGTCTCGGTCAACCGCCAAACCGCATTTGGGACAGTGCAGCTTTCGGTTCTCTTCGGGCAACATGCGCTTGTGCCCACACATCGAACACCTCGCAGACGTCCCATACGATCTAACGTAGATGACTGGAAGCCCGTTCCACTCAGCCTTATACTGGATTTGCCGCTGAAGCTCCGCATAGGACCAAGAGTTCATCCTTGAGCGATAATCGAAACTCTGGCCGTTGCCTTTGCGGTATAGTTTCCTGATGCCTGTCAAAGCTTCCATCACGATCGCCTGCTTCTTCAATTTAGCTTGGAGAACAATGTTCGCGGAAACGTTATGCAACAACCAGCCAACCCGGTTTCTTTGAAGCCGTCCATACTTCCTGAAGATTCGCTCCCTGACCTTCACGTCGTTTCTTCGGAAGCCCCGGTTGATTTGCCTGCAGCGGGACTTGACTAACGTGGCCTTGTTCAGGGCGTATCTTTCGATTCGGTTTTCCGTGTCGGCTACGGTCACGTTATCCAAGTTTCTGTCGATGCTCAGCAAGCCTGTGCACTCGGCTTGCTTCACATCTTTCGTCACGGAGACGCTCATCGATTCAGCGGTGAAGCTGACGGAACGCACCTCAACATTGGGCTGTGACAGGAAGTGCTGAACGTAAGTGTTGAGGGAAATTTCTACGCTACCCGGCATTCGCAACTTTCCGGCGAGAATCTTCACGCCGTAGCAGGTTGTGAGGCTTGGCCTCGTACAGTATGGCTGCTTGACGTAGTGCTTCTTGGAGAGTTTTCGGTAATTCTTCAGAATGCCAGCGGCTTTCGATATCGCGCAGAGCTTGTAGGCTGAAGGAACCCTGTAGGCTTTCAGTTTTGGATAGGACGCTAAAGAGAGCGACTTCAGAGATGTCAGGCCTTCAGCCAGCCCTATTCGGATGCAGTCGTTCGTCATCTGCCTGAACGATTCCATGAGTTGGAAAATCCGCTGGTCAGGCTTAAAGCGCTGCTTCACCGACTTCCTCGCCAGCAAAGCTTCACAGGAAACTATCATCCCCCGACTCGCCTAAAGCATGGACAGGTGAATGAAACTACGAGCAACACGCCGCTCAAACATCCGCCGGCAAGTTGACAGAACCTTTCTTCTCAAGCTTGATATGGCGGCGAAATGGATACCTACCCAACTATCTGCGGGGCAGGCAGGGTATCATCAGTTTGAGGATGAGGTACGATAGGCGAACGGACCAGTTGCAGATGCTCATACGCGACGACAGGGACACGACCTCAAGGCAACTTGACGAGGACGTGACCGTATTCTACACGAAGTCTGGCGAAGTCGCCGGAATCAGCGTCAACAACGCCCTTACAAGAATCTTCGATGGCCTAGGCGTCAAGATGCCCTCAGAAAGGCAGGCCGCTTTGGAAGAGCGGGAGGGTGGACTGAAAGTTGAAGTTGACCCAGACAAATGCCTGGGTTTCGGAAGCTGCGTGATAGTTTCGCCTGACGTATTCAGACTGGACGAACGGCCAGGGCAGGCGGTCTTCCGGAGCCAAGCGAAATTAGATGTGCTGGACGAATCTGGCGGAAAGGATTACGAAAACCTGATGATTGCAGCACAATCCTGCCCGACGCAAGCAATCACAATCGTCGACAGGAAAACCGGAAAACGAGTCTACCCGCCGTAAGGGTCGGTCGTCGGCAGCAGACCATCGACGATTAGTTGGTGCCGTAACGATACGACATAGCGGAGCTTCCAAACTATATCAGCCTCGAGCCTCAGTCCCTTCATAGAACCGGATGCTCAAGGCTTGACTTCAATATACTCGGCATCTCGCGAAGACCTATACGATTTCATGAGATGTCCGAAGATCGTTGCCATCAAAGCACACAGGGCCCTTACTGAAGTCCGCGAGCCTGCGCCCCCTATCCAGCGAAAAGTTGAGCCTGCAACTCTTGGGAAAATCGGCGAGGCGGCCGTGAAGCTGGGGTTTGCGGGCATACCGCTGACCACTGGCATCCAGCAAATTGCGAGAATAGTTCCCGATGTGAACCTGAACGAGCACCTCTTGCAGATCGCCCAAGAATCCCTTAGAGGAGCAGAGCAGATTCGTCACAGACTTGCAGAGGAATATGGGGAAATCACAATCATTGGAAAAGGTCAGGGTCGGCATCCAGACCTCGCCGCGGCTGTGATGCCTGATTTCATAGCTTTCGCTGAGGGAACTAAGCAGCCAATCATAGTTGAAGTGAAGGGCACGGCCAAGCCCACGCCAGCGGATGATTTTCAGGCAAAATACTACAATGGCGTGGCAGAACAGTTCGGCGTGTACCTTCTCGAACGTAGGCTTGAGAGGGAAGCCGTAGCCGTGTCGCCGGAACTCGTCCGGGGCGCAGCCGAGACTGTCTTGGTTTACCCAAGGCGCGCTGAGTACAAGGTCGTCAGGGAGGCGTTCGCACCGGACCGGGATGTGGTCAGAGAGTTGTGGAGGGCGAAGGAACTCGGGTTCAAAGGTCAAATGCCTGAAGCCGACTGTCCTAGCAAATGCCCACACAGCCGATTCGAAAGGAACTTGAAGTCGAAGCTGGTTGAGGGCAACATGGAGCCTATCCCACCGCTCGCGCTCACTTTCTCTGATGGTATTGTTGAACAGGGTTACAGCTTGGACCTTGAGTATCAAGTGAATTATGCGCGAGGGCTTCTGCCAGCGGGTTTCAGGTACTCGATCCTGCTGGGACAGTCGGGCTTCCAAGGTGTGGAATCTGACGTGTGGAGGAATTGGCTTGTCGAAGTTGTTGGATTAGATTCAGAAGCTGCCGAAACAGCCCTGAACCTTGAGAGACTTCTTCGGTTCCATGGTTCTAGACCTAGTTCAGATGAGCTCCTGGCATCCCTTGGCTCAGAGGTTGAGGCTTGGAAGGCAATTCTCAAACAGCGCATGCGCTCTGCCGCGCCCGCGGTCTTGGGGAGGGCTACGTCGATCTACTCACTGCCAAGGAGAAGCGCCGCGTTCGTAAAGGATGCTGTGAAGAGATGGAGAACCTAGCTGGTGCGCGCGCCTATGAAAAATCTGTAGACTGTGTGCTCGGTCTTTGGGGACCCTTACCTTACCCCTCCCCCTTGTGGTTGCCGGCAGCCACATGCCTACGCACAGAAAAGCGCAGAAATGTGGATGAAATGTGGATGAAATGAGAAGTCGCAAATCGTGAGGAGCAATTGGCTAAACTGATTTAGGCTCCAATTCTCAACCGCGCGCACCTTCTCACGCGCTCCTATTCACACACCCGCCCGACCGTCCGGTCAGCGCGCACTCGGGCTTACCAGCCATGGAGAACTTACAGGCGGCTAGAGACTTTTCATCCATTCACACATGAGAACTCGAACGAATGGTTCTTGCGCAAGGACATTCAAGGATCCTTCGCGAAGAGAATTATGTTCTTACTTGAGGCGGTCAGGGAAAATTCCTAGTCGGAATGCATTCATCATTTTTGAACTGTAACTTCGAAATTGGAACCGATCCTGAGCTGATACCATCTTGGATCGACCGGCATGTTGCGCATGCTCCTAATCCGCATCATGTTCATCGATTCCCCGGCTTTTTCGCTCAGCTTGAAGTCCACTACCCCGTCAAAGCCTGCTTCCAACCTCTTGTAGACCCATTCGCTGTGGACCTTCCTGATGACTGCCGTGATCCCTGTCGACTTCCATAAGGAGGCAACCGGAATTATTCTAGTAAGCATGAATTCTACCCAGGCTCTCTCATCGTTGAATCTGTCCAGACACGAAGCATCGTCCAATATTCTCAACCAGTCTGAGGAATCAGCGTGAATAACGCCCGGACGAATCATCAGATATTTCGAGAAAAGGATGCTCAAATCTGCGACTTTCAGAGATTGGAATGCATAGGTTTCCCTGGATTTTTGGCCTAGTGTGGCCGTGTACCAATCGAAGATCCTTAGTTTGCCACTTGATTCGTGCTCTCCGACGTCTGAACCGAGCCGTTTGAACTGAGACCGGATATTGTCGGGGGATTGGGTGGCGACATGATAAGTGACTCTTCCTCCTGTTCTGAGCCATTCCGCGGCTATTGATAGGGAAGCAGGATACCAAAGCGAAGTCGGATCGTACTCAACTAGAATGTTGGTCCCCGCCGGAAGAGGCTCATTAAGTAAATCTTCAACTAAACTGACCCGCAATACTGACCTTCCTCGAGACTCCTCGTCATGACGGACGCAGAGTAGCCGTCCAAAAGGACCTCACAAAGCCTATATGATTACCTACGTAACATAAGCGCCGAGAGTTCGAACATAGATGCCACTCTACATGGATATCCATTACAAAATTGATGGGCTGACGGCCGAAGCGATCATGGCGGCTCACGCAAAAGACCTGGCCGTTCAGGGAAAATACGGTGTCAAATACATGAAGTACTGGTTCGACGAAGACACGGGCAAAGCGTTCTGCCTCGTAGACGCGCCAAATAAAGAGGCGGCTGCAACCGTCCATCGTGAGGCACATGGGCTCGTTGCAGACGAGATCGTCGAGGTCAAAGAAGGTACATAACTCCCTGTAAATCAGCATACACATGCGACTGGGGTTATGGGCTGCAAATTCGCTGTTAGCCTGCCTCTTGAAATTTGGGAGGGCCGTCTAGTCCGCACTGTTTGCTTTTGATATGTGCATCTAGCTTGTCGCGGATTAGTCGCCTTGAGGCGACAGGACGCTTAGGTATTCGATTCTAGGCGCGGGTACTTTCGCTTCGGGCGGAGGCCTGACCGCCAGGCGCATTAACACAGTTCGGTTTGTGGTTCCGGGTACGCTGCCCTTCAGCATGATGTAATCGGAGTTGATCTCGCCGTAGCGTATGAAGCCGCCCTTGGGCGTGACTTCACTGCCGTTGTTCCCAATCTTCACGACGAGTTTGTTGTATTCGGTTCGCTGGTGGAAGCCCATCTGGCCTGCTCGTGGGACGGAGTACATGACGAAGTGCGGCGTCCAACCCCCAATACTACCAACTTGACGAACGGTTTTTCGGGCCTTGTGCAGCTTCCGCCTGATTCCCCAACGTTTCACTGGGCCTTGGATTCCTTTGCCCTTCGTCACGCCGATAACGTCCACAGCTTGGCCTTCCTTGAAAATATCCGAGACCTTGACTTCGGTGCCAGGCAGTTTCCGGGCGTACTCGAATTCCTCTTTGATTGTCGCGCCGCCAACCTTGACTTCAATCAGGTCTGGAGTTTTCTTCGGCCGTTTCGCCAAACGTGGCTGCGTGGCCAATACCACGCGTAACTCCGCAACCTTGTCTAAGCCTGTTTCAATTTTCTTCAGGCCGTCCTCTGTTGCAAATTTCTCTGGGACGGAGATTACGCGTTCGAAATCCTTCGGGGGCTTCTCCATCCAAGCTTCCGCGAAGGTCTGCAGGCCCTTGTAGGTTCTATTGTAGGCCCGAACAGCACATGCCAGCATGGGTGGGGCTTCAAGAATTGTTAGGGGGATTACGATCTCTTTGCCATAAGTCAACGAGCCTTGCCGATTATCGAATGCCAGTCCGTAAGTCATGCCCGCCTTGAACCCTGAAAAGGCCAACAGCCTCGGTCCCGCTTCGGTCTCCGGCCAGTGGCGGACCTTGCCGTTCCAGCGTGGAGCACGTGCCCTAGGGAGATATGCCAATGAACCTCTCTTTGGGGCATGCACTTTCCTATGGCCCAATTACTGCACCAGACTGAGGCGGGTAACTTGACGGCAGTTCTGTTCGAACTCTAAAATACTTTGCCGTAACGAGCCTGTGGCACTAAAATAGCTCCGGTCGGTCTGGTCGGTCGGGTCGTGTTTTGCCCGGTCATGGTTTGGTTGTTGAGACTGGGGCGGAGTTGGTTCCTCCTGTACCCCATGTTCATAACACGTTTCTGTTGCGCTTGGCGAAGGAGCACTCGAAGCCTATGCCGATGGCATGAAACATTTCCTGGTTTTGCCTACTGGCCTGAGCATGCATGTCTATGTGCAACCCGTGAGGCCAAGCCGCGTTGTGGAAGCATCCGGCAGGTTCGGCTACGACTTGACGATGATGGAGGTCATAGACTAGGCTATGGTGGTTTATGGAACCTTCAGGCTGCCGCACCCTCTCAGTGTTGACGTGACGAAGGAAAGGGTGCAACCTAAACGTCCAATCCCCAGCCGGGATGTGGCCTACCGTGTGGACTGGGCCACGCAGGTAGGAGCCTGCGTGTTCGAGGGGAAGTTCGGGAAACAACCATCAGTGATGCCACATTGCAGCTTGAGTTTCTTCGCTGCCCAAACGACGGCCTGAGCAGGAGCCTCGATCTGGAAGATGGCGGTGCAGTTGGTCGACCCGGAGTATTCTCTTCTGGTGGGCTTCTGGGTGGATGGCTCCTACCGTGTACCATACACAGTTCCTCGAATCCTCGTAGGCTGCCCGGCTCTTTCTACGCAACTCAACAAGGCCTGCGATAGCCCCACCTTCTTCCTATAGTGGTGAGAGTCAGAGTCTTCCGTCCCTCAAAATTGCAGAAGTCATGCACATCTAGCCATGATAGCTCTACTCATCGTCGAGCGTTGGAGGAGCACCTGTGCAGTACTTATGCCTCGTATTCCTTTGCTTGTTCCGCTCTGGTAGTCTCACGCTCTCCTACACGCATCTTGACCTTTCTCTTCTTGGGCAACTAATTCACCTCCGGATGAGCTTTCGAAGCAGTCGATGGTCCGAACTTGATTTAAATGTCGCTGGAGAAGATACCGCTTTTCCACCAATACCTCCCGTTAGAATGAAGTCGCGCGAAACGAATCACTGCGATGAATCCAAAAGCATTGTGAGATCAGGGAAGAGTCATTGCGTCTCTCAAAGAGATCATACATGATGTGGCCAGCGCTAAGCCAGCTGACGAATTCGAGTTCACCAAGACTCTCAGATTCATCCGATCCCACTTGTGACGGTCTAGGAAACGTAGGATGTCTTCTGCAAGAAAAATCAGCGCATCTCGTCAATTGATACAACCCATACAATAGCAATACAACAAGCAGAAGAAACAGGAACAAGAAAACGAGAAAGAATGCGAAGTATGAGTACGAAAAAAGATACTCCCAGCCGAGCAAAGGTGGCAGATAGACAGAAACGAAATTCAACAGAAGCAGGCCTGCGTTAGCGACAAGCGCGATGTATGCCCTTGGCTCTTTACGTCGCCAGGACGCTATTCCAACAGCGAGGCCGATCCATGCGAAGAAACCGTAACTCACAAGAGCGGTGACTATGCCGAGAACGAAGAACAGTACCGCGATGTAGGAAAATACGTTCGCGGCACGTTTGCGGGGCGCATTCAGGGCACTTACCGCCAAAATGCCTTATGACGTGTCCTTACGAAATTTGAGCTTTCGCATTCTTGGTTAGTCTGCCTGATGGACATCATAACTCAGCACCCACCATTCCGTACCTTCGCTCTCCAGAGACCGAACGGTTGCAGATCCTAGCATCTCTAGGCAAGGTTGAAGAGAAGTATTCAAACGAAAATAATCACTTAGATCGAATATGAACTGTCTTCGCGGTGTTACAAAATGGAGAAGATCAAGTTCGGCGTGCAGGCTTTGCAAGCAATGCCAGACTATGCAACTCTAAAAAAAGTTGTATTGGAATGTGACCGGCTTGGTTTTGATTCAGTTTGGGTTTATGATCATCTTCAGTTCACGTACGGTCCGACCTTGGAATGTTGGACAGTTCTGGCGGCGTTGACTGAAGCAACGCATGACATACGTATCGGCCCTTTGGTTACCTGCAACGTCTTTCGTTATCCGTCCTTGTTGGCTAAGATGGCGGCTACGGTTGACATGATTTCGAACGGGCGCCTCAACTTCGGAATCGGGGCAGGATGGCACGAGGTTGAAGCTGCGGCTTACGGAATACCGTTTCCGAGAGCGGGCACTAGAATTGAAATGCTTGACGAGGCACTTCAGATCATAAAGCAACTTTGGACTCAAGACGAAGTTATTTTCAAAGGAAAGTACTATCAGCTTGACAAGGCTGTCTCTCTTCCCAAACCAGTTCAGAAGCCCCATCCACCGATACTGGTTGGAGGCGGCGGCGATAAGATGCTAAGGCTTATCGCTAAACACGCAAACGCGTGGAACAACGGTTTCATGAGTCCCGAAGGTTTCACGGAAGAGATTGCGCGCCTGGAAAGGGCCTGCAAGGAGACTGGTCGAGATCGTGGTGAGATAGAGAATACCTTCCAGAGCCGCATTGTGATAACAGAGAAAGATGAAGGTGCCTTCAAGAGGGCAGAGGAGTGGCGAGAAGGACGCAAGGAAGCAATAGAGGACCCAGACTGGAAGTTTGCGATAAAAGGCTCACCTAAAAGCTGCGAAAGTGTTACAAACATACGTCGATGCGGGAGTTACACACTTCACGCTTCTGTTTGCAGATGCCCCGACGCTGAAACCTCTTCAACTCTTTGCGAATGAAGTTATCCCTATGTTTCGATAGTCTGTTTTCAGAAGAAAAAATCAACTTTCAAGAACCTGGTGAAACTACTTTAATGGCTGGCTGCATTTGGATGAGTATTTGCCAAACCGAAAATTTCTTCTGTCGATGTTGAGACTTGTTAATGGTCTGGGAATCCCGTGACTTATGGTGGCCCGTCGGCTGCGTCTACTCTTAGAGGTAGAGTTCCGACTGGTTATGGTAGGCTGGACGAGGCTCTGCAGAGTGGTTTCCTTGCCGGCTCTGTGGTTGTGTTGAATGCTCCTGCAATCGACCAGGTCCCGATTCTGCTAAGAGCCTTCCTGAAGACCGGTGAGGAATCAAGCCTGCTGATTTGTCGAAATCTCTTGAGCGCCCAGAGCATCGTCCAAGACTCGCAGGAGTGATGGCGACCCATGCAACCAACCGACCGTGCTCGGTCGAAGACGTTCGTTCCTCCGGCATTTTCTCCAAAACAGCCAACGCTTGACAAACTCAGGGTCGCCGTGTTACCGTTGAAGAACATCAGCGCTGACCCCGAGGACGAGTACTTCGCCGATGGTCTGACTGAGGAGTTTATCTCGACAATATCGAAAGTTCGCGAGTTGAGCGTAATATCCAGCACCTCCACGATGCAATACAAGACCAGGTCAAAGCCCCTTGGTGAGATCGGACGTGAATTGAACGCTGGAACGATGCTTGAGGGGAGCGTCCGCAAGGCAGGAAACAGGGTTCGCATTACGGTACAGATGGTCGATGCAATGCATGACAAGCATCTTTGGGCCGAAAGCTACGACAGAGAGCTGCAAGACGTATTTGCAATCCAGAGCGACATAGCCAGCAGAGTCGCTGATGCGCTCAAGGTGGAACTCCTTGCTGGCGAAAGGAGAGTCATAGGAAAGGCTCTCACAGAAAGCGTCGACGCACACAACTTGTACCTCAAGGGCGTCTATCACTTCAACAGAGGCTCGCCGCATGATATCGAAAGGGCAATTGAATACTTTGACCTAGCCTGCGAACAGGATCCGGGCTTCGCGCTTGCGTATGCAAAGGTGGCCGACTGCTACAATTTCATAGCAGGCGAGTCCATGTCTGCACAGGAAGCGTTTCCTAAGGCGAAGG
>Ga0129297_10001110_pt1 | contig 13422 bp, 11 predicted proteins | sample I18A1metaG_FD_94708 | JGI IMG/M metagenome (GOLD analysis project Ga0129297, IMG submission 94708) | Lake sediment bacterial and archeal communities from Gulf of Boni, Indonesia to study Microbial Dark Matter (Phase II) - ​I18A1 metaG | ecosystem: Environmental > Aquatic > Freshwater > Lake >... | reverse complement strand
GATGTATACAAAGGTCAATATCTTGACGTTCGTCACAGTGGCCAACCGTCGGTGACCCCTAGGGAATACTATCAAACGATTTTTCTAGCGACAGGGCAATTCCTCGGACGAGTCGCTCTGGCGGGAGCGCTTCTGAGCAGTCTTTCTTCCTGTGAACAGAGATCACTCTACGCATATGGCAAGAGCTACGGAATGGCACTGCAGGTCTGCGATGACATAGTCGATGTCACATTCAGCTCGAAAGAGACAGGCAAAGATTTCGGCGCCGACGTCAGGATGCGCAGGATGCGATTGCCTCTCATATTTGCTCTTCGTATGGCAACCACTGACCAGAGGTCGACCTTCGAGAGATACCTCAGTAGATCATCCGTACCAGACGGACATGAAGTTCGTAGGATCGCAAGAGCAATAAAGAACTGTGGAGCGACGGAGCGTTGCAGAGAAATCATGCATGGTTTCGTAAGTGAAGCTCTAGAATCACTCCGATGCCTCGGTGAAAGTCGGTCACGGAGATATTTGAGTGAGTTGGCCCTCGATCTGGAGAACGATCTGGAGGGCGCCTAGTTTGCCGCGAGTGAGTACTCTGACTGGCATAGGTATTGTGGTCGCGATAGTCATATTCTTGGTGTCGTATGTCGTTGTAGGAGCCACGCAATTCGGTGCAATTCTTTCCATGTTCGCATTGCTCATCAGTATATACGTAGACACTCGACTTGACATAAACAGCATCCTGCTTGAACTGAAATCGAGAAAGGTTGTCCAAGGGATCGCCAACGAGTTCGTGCGCGAGGTCGCTCTAGCCGAGGTGGCGAGGCGAGATCTGATCTTCGATGACATTGCACAAAACAGGATTCGTTTTGATTCGGTTGGCTCCATGATGCACGTGTATTATGAACTTCTCAACAAGCCCGATTTGAAGAAGATAAGGGCTACCAGTATGGTCAGCGTGAACGAGCTGTGGGAGTCTGAGCATGGAAAGAAAGCATTGGAAGAAAACTTGAAGGCGGTCAAGCGAGGAGTTAGCATAGAGAGAATCTTCATCTTTCCCGACGAGGACACTAGGGAAGCCCCAGAAGCGAAAGCTCACTTAAGGAAGCATGCCGATGGTGGAATTATCGTACGAAGCGTGCTATCCCGTGTCCTCGATCCTGGAAACCGCAGAGACTTCATGGTGACTGATAACGGCATCGTGTTGCAGTACTCGTTAGGGCCTGATGGTGATATAGTGATGTGTATGCTCAGCGCAAACGATCGTGATGTTGATGAGTATAATCGAATCTATGATCAAGTCAGGGACGCTTCAACCGAATTCTAGCCATGAAGATTCTTGGCACCTACACAGACAGCGACAACTCTTGGAGCGCCGTGTCTATCCTTCCGGTGCGATCTGTTCGGGAGGTCACATGGTGCACACCACAGAAATTTCAGGCGGAAAACAGCACTGAGTCTCCTAGGAAACCCAATAGAAGGCAGACCGTGCCTACGCGGGACATGCGTGGCAGAAAACTTGTGCCTGGCTCCAGCTTGTCTTCGTCGACCAGCTCGGTAGACTCTACGGACGGCTCCCGCGTATCGTTGCTTTGGTTGAAAAAGAAGTGGTCAATCTAGCCGTCGGTATCAAGCGCGATTGCGAATGGTTTGACTCGGCTAGTCTGCGAGGAACTATCCGAAGAACTCTTCCGGCGTCACTGCGATCTCGTATGTATCCGCAACGAACGGTAGCTTCAGCCTCCCCATTTCAGCGTACCACAGTCTTCCCGCTTCATTGAGTCTCTCGTACTTATCTACATGAAATATGAGAAGGATCGTGCTCTGTTGTGGAAGATATGGCCCCTCTATCTTGCCGCCGGTTGCCTTCTCGATTTTCGCACTAATCTCATTCAACTTCTTAAGATCGTTTCGGAGATCGTCGCCTTGGTAATCAATCCTAACGAGAATTATCATTCATATCCACTGGTCCGTTGTATCCTGTTGCGTTTGGGTTTGGACCCGCGTGTGATAGCCTCTTCTGTTTACAAGTGGAAGCAGTTCGTCGTCTCTGATTCTTGCTCTACAATCCCATCATCGTCGTTCCTTAGAGATTATCCAAGCGCACCCGTAGGCTTGAGTGGCAACGCCCTATGCACAGCCTGTAATCCTTATGCAGCCAAGTGATCGAGCGATCAAATAGGACACGGGCGGTTTCCGGCCGTAAGACTACCGAGCATAAGACTATGTCGCCGTGACCTGAATTCTGTGATATCCAGAAGCACCGTCTGGGAAGGGTGGCGAAATCTTGGCGTCCTGAATCTTCCCTGTCCCGTCGTATGCTCTTGCAAGGATCGTGTATGCCCCCTTGCTGGTTGGCGTCCATTTGTATGCCCAAAGAACCCACGAGTAAGGCGACACGGGCTTCTTCAGAGCAGCTTCACTCCACGTGTTTCCGCCGTCCACGCTGACCTCTACCTTGCTTATGCCTCTATCACCCGCGAAAGCTACGCCTGCTATGGGCGTGATGCCGTTGATTTCCGCGGCATCGGCGGGATAGTATATGATCGATGTCGTCTTGATCTTCGCGTCATTTGACCAACCGCGTTCCTGCCAGTAGCCCAGATAGACGTGGTCGACGACTTCGATCTCCGTTATCCACTTCGCGTTCATCATTCCATAGATGCCAGGCACTATCACTCGTAAAGGAAAACCGTGCTCCGTGGGCAGTAGTTGATCGTCCATCATATAGGCGAGCATGGCTCCCGGCTGCATAGCTCGATCCAATGGAATCCCCACAGAGTAGCCGTCCGCGCAGCGAAATACAACATACTTGGCGTCTGGTGAAACAACCGCCTCGTTGAGTAGGGCCGCCAGCCCGACGCCAGTCCATTTCGCGTTGCCTATGAGCGCTGCCGGCGGGTTGATAGTGTTACTTACACACTCAAGCGTGGCGTACTGCTCCTTCTTCGGCAGTCTCATCAGGCTGTCCTTGTTGAGGACAAGCGGTTTGTTCACCTTCCCGCCAACTTTCAGGCTCCACGTGTCGAAACTGAGGCTGGGAGGAATCGGGTCAATGTCAACCCTGTAGAAGATCCTATTGTCCGTGATTTCCGAAGCCACAAGGTCTCTGATCCTTTCGTCGAGGAAGATTGGCGGAAGCCCACCAACCTCGATTTCACTGGGCCCGCTGTTGATCGGGATGGGTGAATTGCTGCGAACGACTGGTTGTCCAGAGAATATCCTTATCCCCTGACTAGCGGCGACTACCGCAAGCACTAATGCAGCCGCCCCGATCACTAACCTTTTCAAGAATGTGCGGCGCGACGAGGGAGGCAGACGTGTGATTTCTGTTGCTGCGCCAGTCGGCTCGATCACGGCCGCGCGTGACAAGGGAGCAGCTTGGTGAACGAGCAAAGCGGCGTATGACAGGTTCACGGCTAAGATGAAGACCCCAGCAACCAGCCACCCAGATAATGAAGACAAAGCGGAGGCTCTACTCGACAACAGGCCCTCGAAGGCGATTCCGACGACCGTTGGTACGACCGTTGCAAGGACCAAGATATGTCGGCCCCTGTTGCGGAGATCGAAGTGAAACACGTACCCAGCCAGTACGGCCACAAACCCGTACGACAGCCCGTAGACGGCCATAGCGAAAACAAAGGTCGAATACTTTGCATACTGGCCGAAGCTCTCGACAATGAATGATTGGATGGACCCGGGGACCGGAGCGATCAGAGCCTGGAAGATGGCCTCGGGCGGATAGGGCAAACCCAGGAGCCTGGTTCCTAGGAACGCAACGCCAGTTGCCAACGCCCCGCTTAGAAGCCCGTATCCGAAGAACTTGCGGAAAAGGCGCGGGGTGGGAACAGCTTGGTTCTTCATTCGCCCACCCAGCTACTAGTCGAAGTTCGCGCTGGCTATTAGTACGGTCCTTTCCGTTTGCATATCATGTAGGAGGAGTATCCGTATTTCGTGGATACGGTTACGCGCTAGTGTTTGTCGACGACGAACCACCGGAGCCCCTCACTTGCCGGTCAGTGTGAATGTCGATTATGGCAGCGGCTGTCGAAGATTTTGGGAATTGTGACTGTTCTTCGCAGATGCCTTGAGACCTTGTCAGCCTATATGAGTAGCATTGAGGCTGCGCATATTCGGCTAAAGTTCACTCTACTATCTAGAGAAGGACTCTCAATGCCGCCTTGCAGAGGAATTTCGTCGCAAACTCCAAGCTTTCGATGTTCATGCGCTCGTCTGGGCCGTGGACGCCCGGAAGGATATCGGCTAACTTGATGTCTGGAGACGTGGGCACGCACCCGTAGACGACTGAGCCTAGAGCTCTCCAGAATCGGCTATCACTCATGCCCGTGCTGATTTTGGGAAGAGCGGAGCATCCGGGAGCCAGCTCGTTCAGGGTTGCCTGCAGGACATTGTAGAAGTGAGAGTCCGAGGGTGACAGGGATGCGTTCGTATACTCTGTGACATCCAGGTCGATGTTGAATCCTCGGATGCATTCCTTGACAACTTGAATCGCGTGATTGCGGTCTTGCCCAGGTACGAGCCTGACGTCAACCTTACCTTCGCAGGTGCCAGGTATCACGTTCGTTTCCGTGCCGCCCTTGATCACGTTCGGCGAGATCGTCATCCTAGTGAGCGCTCTCAACTCTTCAGCGAGTTCCTTGTCCTTCGACGCAACCTCGTCGAGTAGCGTGTCGAGACCGTCTTCGTTCAGATGTGCCTCAAGCATCTTCAAGCCCTGCTCTTCTCCGAAGAATCCTTTGATCACGACGCCGATTGATCTAGCTACCTCATCAAGGATCGTGATCTTCGTCCTGAGGCTCGAGAGGTTGATGAATGCCCTCGCCATGGCAACGTTTGCGTTGTTCGCGAGGGTCGGAATGGAGCCGTGCCCACCCTTTCCTCTCGCTGTTAGCTTGAACCATGCGAGACCTTTCTCTCCAACTGTTATCGGGTAGATCCTTCGACTCCCCAGCTGAATCGGGGGCGATCCGCCCTCTCCCACGACGTACTCGGAGGCCACCTTCTCGGGGACAGTCTTCGTGAGCCATGCGGCTCCGGATCCCGAGACCTCTTCGTCGGCAACCGCGGCATAGAGGAGCGTCCCATTCAGCTTCACGTTCTGACGTTTCAGGAGTATTAGGCTCATTGCCTGCACAGCTACATCGAACTTGTCGTCCCACGCTCCGCGACCATAGACCCAGTTGCCCGCGATCTCCGCGGAGAAGGGCGGGTGAGTCCACACTCCTACGTCGAGCGCTGGAACCACGTCCGTGTGAGACTGGAAGAGAAGCCTTGGCTTCTCTCTTAGGCCCTTGACCTTCGCAACCGCATTTTCTCTGCCAGGCTCGCCAAGTACTTCACAGTCAATTCCATTTTTCTCAAAATGTGCTTTCAGGTACTCCGCTGCTTTACCCTCGTTTCCTGGAGGGTTTGTGGTATCGATTCTGATGAGGCCCTGGAATAGTCTAATCGCTTCCTCAAGGTCTTCTGATGAGAATCCTATCTCGTCGACCAAGGGACCGAACTCCCCTTTGCCAATGACCGAACGCAACGCCAAATAAGAGTGCGGGCTCAGCTCCCGGTGAAGTTCACGGCGACACGCCAGCTGTGCGAGCGCGTCGTGTGCTTACTGAATAGGAGTCTGGGCAGTCCATCGGTCGTTGAAGTGGCATGCGGAGTACCGGTTGCCTGCCACCGGAAGAAACTTCGGCTCTCTCGTCTTGCAGATTTCCTCAGCGTAGGGGCATCTGGGATGGAACCGGCAACCGGAAGGAACGTCTGACGCGCTTGGTGTCTCCCCTCTTACCGCAATTTTATCCCGCTTGAGTGTGGGGTCTGGAACAGGAACGTTGGAAATCAGCGCCCTAGAGTACGGGTGAACAGGTTTCGCAACCACATCCTCAACAGGCCCAGACTCCATCATCTTACCTAGGTACATGATCACAATATCATTGCCAATGTACCTTGCCTGAGCAAGGTCATGTGTGATGTAAAGGAACGTGAGATCGTACTCTTCGCGCAGGTCGAGCAGGAGGTTCAGTATCTGGACGCGGATTGATGCGTCCAGCATTGATACCGGCTCATCGGCGACGAGTAGCTCCGGTTGAAGAACGAGACCTCGAGCTATGGCGACTCGCTGTCTCTGGCCGCCGCTGAGTTCGTGGGGGAACCTCCTGGCAAATTCGCGGGGAGGTAATAGCCTAACATCCTCCAGCGCCTTGTAGACCCTGTCCTCTCTTTCCCTTCGGCCACCAGCAACCCTGTTGACTTCCAGAGGTTCCGCAAGTATCTCCAAGACACTCATTCTGGGATCGATCGACTCGTATGGATCTTGAAATATGATCTGCATCTTGCAGCGAAGCTTTCTCAACTCCGTTTGTGAAAGTGAGAGGACATCTCTCCCGGCGAACTCTATGCTGCCGGACTTGGCTCTTGTCAGGGCAAGTATGGCCCTTGCGGTCGTCGTCTTGCCACTTCCACTCTCGCCGGCCAGGCACATCACCTCGCCTTTCCGAACATTGAACGAGACATCGTCTACGGCCCTCACCCATTCCTCTTTTCTCGTGAAGATGCCTGTGACCCCTCTCCGAGCTGGAAACCACACAGACAGATTCTCTACGCTGAGCAACGTTTCCTCTTTCGTCAGACTCTCTCTCCTCGAAGCTTCGCACGTAGTCGTTCAGTGGGGTGGCATGCCACGTAGTGATCGAGACCTACGCTCCTATATTCGGGATCCTGAGTTCTACAAGTCTCATCTTGCCATGGACATCGTGGGTGAAATCTGCAACCGCTTGGCGGCGAGGTGAGATCGGGAGGATCTCCCGGTATAGAGCTGAAGCGCCTCTTCTCACCGGCTATGCTGGGAAAGGCGGTGATCAGAGCCTCAGTGTATGGATGCAGCGGCTTCTTGTATACGTCTACAACGTTTCCAAGCTCGACGATCTTTCCCGCGTACATTATGGCGACTCTGTCACAGGTTTCAGCTATCACGGACAGGTCATGAGTGATCAAAATCACGGAAAGGCTCAGCTTCCGCTGAAGCTCTTTGAGAAGCTCCAATATTCTTGTCTGGACGACAACATCAAGAGCCGTCACAGGTTCATCGGCGATGACGACAGTTGGGTTGCAGGCCAGCGCCATCGCGATCATGACTCTTTGTCTCATGCCGCCGCTGAACTCGTGCGGATAGTTTGTTACTCTCGAACTGTCTAAGCCGACGAGTTCGAACAGTGAGCCTGCCCTCCGCAGGGCTTCCCCCTTGGTCACGTTCTCCTTCTCGATGATGGCCTCCGCGACTTGATTACCAACGCGAATTACAGGATTCAGTGCGTTCATAGCGCCTTGGAATACAATGGAGACCTTCTTCCACCTAATGTCCTTCATCTCGCGGTCGGTTTTCTTCACCAAGTCTTCTTCGTCGAGGATGATCTCTCCATTCAAGATCCTGCCGCCCGGCGGAAGCAACTTCATGATAGAGAGCGCTGTGGTCGTCTTTCCGCAGCCGGATTCACCGGCGAGGCCCAGCGTCTCGCCCTTTTTGAGGGTGAAGCTGACGTTCTCCACGGCTCGCGCCACAGCTTCGTGCATAAAAAAGTGAGTTGTCAGATCCTTCACCTCCAGAACATCCAAGGCGACCTATCTCCTCCTGAGCCTAGGGTTCAGAATCTGGTCAGTGCTGTAACTGATGAAAGCGAAGCCCATCACTAGCAGCATTATACAGATTCCAGGTGGCACAATGTACCACCAGTAGCCGTTGACGGTCGCTCCAGCGGTGTCGGCGAAGTGAAGTACCATGCCCCAGCTTGGACTGGAGGGGTCACCGAACCCTAAGAAGCTGAGCCCCGCTTCCGATAGGATGGCATCGACGATCGCTATCATTCCGTTCGCGAAGACGAGCGGGAAAACGTTTGGAACGATGTGTCGGGCAATCGTATGAAGATCCGTTGATCCAATTGCTCTGGATGCTTCAGTGAAGGGCCGTTCTTTCAAGGACATGGTCTGGGATCTGACCATTCTTGCGGTCGCGGTCCAGCCTATCACAGTGATCACGATTATGATGTTCATTATTCCTTTGCCAAGTATCGATGCCATGATGAGCATCAGAGGCAGCGCTGGAAGTATGATGAAGAGGTCTGTGATTCTCATCAGGACATTGTCAATCCAACCACCGAGATACCCTGATACTAGACCGATCACACTTCCCAAACCGATAGTCATGGCACTGGCCACGAGCCCAACAAGGAGAGAGACCCTAGTACCATAGATTACTCGGCTGAAGATGTCGCGACCTACCTGATCTGTTCCAAAGATATACGTCGATGAAGGCTTGAGGAAAGGGTCGCCGACGAAGGCGAAAGGGTCGAATGGAGCTATCCACGGGGCCGCAATCGCAATGATCACGAAAAACAAGACAACGACTAGGCCGAGCTTGCCCAGTGAACTCCTTCTGTATAGCTTCCAAAAATCTCTCAGCTTCCTTCTGTATACCCAAAAGCGATCTTCTGTGATCTGCAATGCAGCTGGCTCTTGGGCTGTCAACTTTGTCGCTTTCCTAGTATCGAATCCTGGGATCCAGAAACGCGTACGCTATGTCGGCGCAGAAATTCGCTGTAATAACGAGAACCGCCATGACGATGAATATTCCCTGGAGAACCGGGTAATCTGCCATCACAACGGCCTCGTAGATCAGGCGCCCGATGCCATACCATGAGAACACCGTCTCCGTCATCGTTGCGCCGCCGAAAAGATATGTGACTTCCACCGCTATCAGAGAAACCATCGGAAGGGTTGCGTTCCTCATCGCATGCCTGAACAGGATCTTCCTATCACTGAGCCCTTTTGCCTTGGCGGTCAGCATGTAGTCCTCTGTGAATACGTCTAGAATTGAATCTCTCATTATGATAAAGTAGTATCCGACAAACGACAACGTCAAGGTCACGAACGGGCCAGTCATATGATGGAGGTAGTCAGCCGCATATTCGAAGATGTTTGAGTATGTCAACCCCACACTGATCGTGCCAGCGATAGGAATGCTTCCGAGATAGTAGCCGAACACTAGAATGATCAACATGCCAAGCCAGAAGACAGGCATAGAATAGGTTACGAGGGAGAATATGACCGTGAATACGTCAAATTTGGACTCTCGTTTCCACGCGGCTATTGTTCCAACGACGATTCCAATTATGAGAGCGACGGCGATCGATGAGCCCATCAGTATGAATGTATTGAAGAGTCTCCTTCCGAAGATTATGCTGGCAACTGCGGTTCCTCGATACTGAAATGAAACGCCCAAGTTGCCCATCAAGAGGTTCTGCAAGTACAGTAGAAACTGAACCCAAAGCGGCTGGTCCAAGCCAAATTGATGAATGAGTATCTTTCTAGCTTCAGGCGCCACCCTGAAGTCGCCTACGACGGTTCTCGTCGGATCGCCAGGCATTATTCTGAACAGGAAGAAATTGAGGACAACAGCTAAACCAAGAGTTACGAGAGCCGATGCTCCTCGCTTGAGGAGATAGTCTCTCATGACCATTTCTTTTCAAAACAAAAAAGGGGGGAGGAGTGTTAAGCCTTTTTCCTTCTCCTGTAGACGAGGTACAGTCCTACGATGATGACTATGACTGCGATAGCCGCGAATGCCAAGTATTGAGTCATCTGAGCCTGCTGCTGCTCTTGCTGTTTCTCCTTGTAGGCGGCGACCACTTGTTTTAGTTCCCTTATGCCATCCCCGTCGATGTCTAGGTAGCCTTGTTCATCGAGTATCTTGTTGGCTTTGTCCGGGTCGTACGGGTATGTGAGCGGGTTCGGGTTGGCCCAGAATGGGAAGAAAGCCCCAGAGCAGTAGCTCGGGGTCACGGTTCCATAGCCTAAAGCTCCTCGTTTCACGATCTCGTCCTTGTCAGTGGCGTACGCGATTGCTCTTCTCACCCAGACATCGTCGAACGGCGGAGACTTGTTGTTGAAAGCCAGTATGTAGTCCCATTGATCGACCGTGTGAGTAACGACCAACTCGGAGCTAGCTTTGGCCTGTTCGACAAAAGCCGGCTCTACAGAGTATCGCTCTGTGTCGACTTCTCCCTTCTGCATTGCGAGTATTCTGGCGGACTCGGTGTCTATCTTCCTAAAGATCAACGTGTCTATGAGCGGGTGGCCAGTCGTCCACCAGCTCGGGTTCTTTACAAGTTTGATGTACTCGCCGGGCACCCATCCGCTGAACATGAACGGCCCTGAACCCACCGCGACCTTCGGGTTTGATTCAACTAGGGTCTGATCCCAATCGTACTTGGGGATCAGACTCGTCTGGCTCCAGATGTGCTCAGGTATTATGTACTGTGCACCGAAAGCTTCTGACGCCCAAACGTACGGCTCCTTAAGGTGTATTACGGCTGTGAGATCGTCCGGCGCCTCTCCGGAGTCGAAGGACTTTATGATGTCATAGGCCCATTGACCGGTCGCGCTCTGAGCTACGGTGTATTGGAATGTGAAGATAACATCCTTAGCGGTCAGAGGTTGACCGTCATGCCACTTCAGACCTGGCTTGAGGTAGAAGGTCATAGTCTTTCCATCAGAAGAGAATTCTGGTAACCCGGTTGCCATCCACGGAATGAGGTTGAGTTTCTCGTCGTAGGCTAACAACGTGTCATAGACGCTCATAGAATACAGGAGCGCTCGCCCACTGGTCGCGGCCATCGGGCTGAACGTCTCCGGTTCGTTGTTGAAGGCGATGACGAAGTCCTTCTTCCCAGCGGTCGAGTAGATGTCAGGCAACGTATGAGTGTTCAGGTACGATATCGGACCGGCCGGCATCACGGTATACCCGGTCCACTCCTTCCTGAACGCGTGGTATTCGTCGGCGAGGAAGAGCGGAACGTACGGCACGCTCTCTGCCGCCATCTGATCGACCTTCCACATTAATTCACGCGCTTTTTCTTTGTCTGTTGTTTTCAGCATCTCATCAATTACTGCGTCAACGGTCGCATTCCGAAAGCTCCAGTCTTGTCCGCACTGAGCGCAGTCTTGGCTCGAGTGGAACCTATAGAACATATGTGAGGGATACGCCGAGTATCCGTAGCTCATCTCTTCGATTCCGTAGTCTCGATCGTACAATCTTGGATACATCGCTGAGTCATCGGTTGGAACTACTTCGATGGAGATTCCGACCTTCTTGAGTTGTTCAGCGATAGCTTCGCCGGAGTGGACCGACCAGTCGTCCCAGCTGAGTACCATCATTGGAAACTTGAGTTTGTCTTTTGGCGGAGTGTACCAAGCCGCCCGCCCTAACGGGATCGCGAGTAGTGTCGACAAGAGAAGTAAGGCGAAAAGTGCTACTCCTATCGGAGTCTTCTTTTTCATCTTGGACTCCGATCTATCACGTATGGGACCTAGGACTCGATTTAAGACTTCCCGGTCAGGTTGATATCGCGCCCAAGTGCTCAACTCGAGTCCTACAAGTTCTCTGGGTCTACAGGCCCAAAGCCAGCTCTAGGCGAGATTTGAATTCGTCATTTAGCTCACATAACTTCGTGAGAGCGGCATCTACTTTTCCGGTCGTCAAGTCGATCAGAACGAAGCGACTAATGCCATCCTTCTCCTGTTTGAGGTGAACGACAACGATCGGGGCGTAAAAGATGTCTTGCCTCTCCACCCCCTGAGGAAGAAGCTTCCTGGTCAGATTCAAGCAGATCTCGACGGCGAGCGATCTGGATTGAAGCTCCGCGAGCTTGGCCGAAGCCTCTCGCTCGCGCTCAAGAGAACTTGTCGAAGTCGGGAGAAAGAGGTATTGCCATTGCATCCTTCGGTACCGCCCGACCAGTTGCGGTTCAATCAGTGAAAGTTGACCTCGAGCCTCCTCGCGAGTCTTGATCAGCTTTTCGACGATTGCTTTCAAGTCAACCTTCGGATACGGACAGACGACCTCTGTGGGTTCTGGGTCTATCTCCTTGAGAGGCCTGTCGAGATACTTTGGCCTGAAAAGTTGAAGAAGCTCGCGTTCTGTTGCCGCAGAGGCGCAAAACACCGCATTCAGCGCCGTTGCGACGTTCTCGGTCTTCGAGGTCTCCGTGTCAGAACATGAGATCCAAATCCTGTGATGTGGCATCCACACCTTCCAGGTTGCTAGCACGATTTCATCGCGGCCCTTCGCTCTGCTCATTGCCTTCGTGAGCATTTTGTCGACTCTGTCAAGTTTGCCAGTCGTTGGAAGAGCAGCAAGCATGTTTGCCCCAGCCACATGAGATTCCGCGTGGTCTCACTATTTCCATCATGGCGGCTTCGAGGTGTCGGTGTCCGAGGGAAGCGATTTAGCGACCCCGGACCCGGTTCTTGATACGATTGTTCTGCTTAATCTGGCTGTCGAGCATTGGTGTTGTCCTTCGCTATCGGTTGGATTGTTTGGCTTGTATAGGGAGAAGGCGTTCTCATTCTTCGGCGAACTTTATTGTCTTAGGCGCTTCAGGCTCCTCGTACCAGCTCATCCTGTCGCCGATGAGACTCCTCACCTTCCATCTTGACGATTTGGGAAACACCTCTATGGCTTGTGCGAGAGCATTTATCCGGTCTTGAACAAGTTTCTTTTCTGCGACGTTCAGATCTGCCTCTTTGAGGTAGCGGAGGGTTTTTCCGAGGTTCTGCGTGAAGGTTTTGTAGATCCCCCAGTCGTTCGAGCACATCTCAGCGATATGCTTTCTGTTGACAACGTCGTTGGTGTCCCGCTCGGCCAGGTCATGATCGATGAGGATGCAGACTATGTCTTTGTAGTCTCTTTCTTCGATCTCGACAACCTGCAGCTTCGTCATCAGAAGATCCGTTATGGGAATGGAGAAACGCTCCACCTGTAGCCTGTTGCGGAAATCGAACTTGTGGCATAGCTCGAAGAAATCTAGAAAAACGTCTCTTCGAACCTGGGTCTTCGGCTCGAAGAACATTAGTCTCTTGTTGCCGCGAAGCGCGTTGAAGGTTTCTGCTGGAGTATAGGATAGGTCGGCGAAGACCCTCTTTATCTGGGCCGACTGCCTCGAGAGTCCAAAGAGGTCTATGTCAGCAATGTGTCTGGCGAGGGAGGGCGTACGGGCGCTCGGGCAGTGATACCTGATCGCAACGCCTCCGAAAACGCGAAGAATGATGCCTCTCTTTGTCGCTTCTGCAATCAGTGCTTCGGCTTCTTTGAGTAGATCTTCAGCCGAGCTCATTCCTCACTTCTACCTTTTCAGAGTCACCTCTGCGGTTCGGGTTGAAAAAGAGAAGGGTGGGAGTTTATTCCGGCGGGAGTTCCTTGAAGGCGAGGTCGATCTCGATCCCTTGTCTCTTTCGATAGGCGCGCATTGCATAGAAGTATGCGATACCGATTACGTATATGGCCACGATCACTGCGAGCGATGGGTAGTAGAGTGCGCCCAATCCTGGGTTCGTGAAGAAGAAGTATAGGACCGCCACTAGGAG
>Ga0129297_10001109_pt1 | contig 13425 bp, 15 predicted proteins | sample I18A1metaG_FD_94708 | JGI IMG/M metagenome (GOLD analysis project Ga0129297, IMG submission 94708) | Lake sediment bacterial and archeal communities from Gulf of Boni, Indonesia to study Microbial Dark Matter (Phase II) - ​I18A1 metaG | ecosystem: Environmental > Aquatic > Freshwater > Lake >... | reverse complement strand
GGGCACGGTGCACGACGAGAACGCCTACTCACTGAACGGCGTGGCAGGCCACGCCGGCGTCTTCAGCACCGCCTACGACCTGGCCATTCTGGCCCAGACCTTCCTCAACGGCGGCCGCTATGGCCAGGCGCAGATCCTGAAGCCCGAGACCGTACGCGACATGCTGACCAACATGGTCCCGCAATTCCCCGGCGACGACCATGGTCTGGGCTGGGAGCTCAACCAGATGTGGTATGAGGAGGCCCTGGCCAGCGGTGTCACCGCCGGTCACACCGGTTACACCGGCACCTCCATCGTTGTCAACCCGCTCAACAACACCACGGTCATCCTGCTCACCAACCGGGTGCACCCCAGCCGCAACAAGGGCACGATCAATCCCTGGCGGCGCTACGTGGCCGACCTGGCCGCCCGCGCCATCCCGGTGCGTCCGGCCACCGGCCAGTCCGCCTGGTTCTCTGGCATGACCGACCGACGCACCAACACCCTGTCCCTGCCCGTGACCCTGGGCGAGGGCAGCCGGCTCAGCTTCCGCACCTGGTATCACACCGAGGACGGCTCCGACTTCGGCTACGTGGAGGTCTCCACGGACAACGGCCTGACCTGGTCCCGTCCCTCCGGCACGCTGTCCAGGGCCGGACGTGAGGAAGCCAGCGACGGCGTCTTGACCGGCACCACCGGCGGCCTGTGGGTCGACGCCGATTACGACCTCTCCGGGTTCCAGGGACCGGCCATCCTGCGCTTCCGCTACCGTACCGACTCCTATTACCACGGGCGCGGCTGGTACGTGGACAGCGTGGAGATCAAGGACGCCCACGGTGTCAGCTTCAAGGACGGGGGGAGGTCGGACGTCGGTGACTGGGTCACCGACGGTTGGAGCTTGAGCGGCAACTAGGATGCGCTCCGCTGAAGCCGGCGAGTTGGCACCGACGTCCTATCGCCGGCGAACGGCGGCCAACGAGCCACCGGGGGTTGTCCCTCCGGTGGCTCATCTGTTGGTTGGCAATTGGCCTTTCGGCGGCCCACGTGAAATTGTTACAGAGGACCCGGCCCATGTTGGAGACCTTAGGAAACCGGGGGAGTCTCCCCCGGTTTCCACGGATCGGCACTTTTGTGGAAACCGCGGAAACGTTCCGGGTCTACCAAGGTTCCCACACCTTTCCCCCGGTCCCTCAGTCTCCCGGCCCCGGCCGCAGGGTGGTGACGCCGGGACTTGTCCGACCCACGATGGTCCCCTATGCTGAGGGCAGGTTGCCAGCGCAGGGAGGCTCAACATGGGCGCCATCGGTTTTCGACCAGTGCACCTCGATGACTTGCCCCTGCTGCATCACTGGATGAAGGCGGACCATGTGAAGAGATGGTGGCGAGGTCCCGAAACGCTGGAGGAGGTGGAGGCCAAGTACGGTCCCCGCATCCGGGGCGAGGCTCCGTCTCACTGCTTCTTCATGCTTGTTGACGGACGTCCCGTAGGCTTTATCCAAACCTACCTGGTGGGCGCTTGGCCGGACTACGCCCGCCAGGTGAGGGTGGAGAACGGGACCGCGGGGATTGATCTTTTTATCGGTGATCCGGCCTGTCTTCACCAAGGGCTTGGGCCCCTCATCATCAAGGCTTTCCTCCGGGACATCGTGTTCGGTCCCAGCGGGCCCTTTGCACCCGGTCAGGTCCGCCGGTGCGTCGTGGGGCCGGAGCCGGCCAATACGGCCGCGATTCGCGCCTACGAAAAGACCGGCTTCCGTTACTGGAAGACGATCCCCATGGAGGACGAGCCCGAACCCGAGTATCTCATGATCATTCGGCCAGAGGACCTGGTTTCATAAGCGCCTCGGCCCTCAAACTGGCCTGCCTGATGGTCGCCGACTTCTGGCCGGGCGAGAACCGCTGGACACCTCTGGCCGTGCGGCTGGCCGTTCACCCGGACTGGGAGGTTCAAGAGTGGGCGGTCTACCCCTTTGCCTCTCTTCTCGAAGACGACCTGACGCGGGGGCTGCACCGCGTGGCGGATCTGGCCCGACGCCCGGAGCCCGGCGTCAGGCGCGCCGTCGTGGTGGCGGTCAAGGTCCTTGCCGCCCGGAAGCTGCCCTCTGGTCCGGCGCCACTGCTGGGGCTCCTCGATTCCCTGCTGGAGGAAGAGGATGAGTACGTCCGCCGGAACCTCGGGCCCTTCAGCGTGGGGGACGGGCTGCTGCGGGCCTATCCCCGCGAGACCCTGGAAGCTCTAAAGCAGTGGGCCTCCCGGGAGGCGTGGTCGGCGCGGTGGAACGTGGCCATGGCCTTCACGGCTGCGGCGGCGGCCAAGCATCCGGAAGAGGTGGCGGCGATCCTTGCCCAGTTGGAAACCGACCAACGGAAAGAGGTCCGCTCTGCCGTCCGAAAGGCGAGAGCCGCCCTGTTCAGGCGGCTCCGAGGAGATGAGCGGTTCAGGCAGGGATCTTAGAGGAACAGCTCCAGCACGGCCTCGCGCACCAGGACCAGGGCGAAGACCAGCATGATGAGGCCCGAGATGCGTTTCACCCAGACCTGCGTCCTGTCCGTGACCCGGCTGCGGAAGAAGGATCCGGCCAGGGCCAGCAGCAGAAAGAACAGCCAGGAAGCGGCAACCGTCCCCGTCGCGAAGGGGACGCGCGAGGCGGCGTCCTGCGCGGCGATGGCCGAGCCCAGGACGGCCACGGTGTCCAGGATGGCGTGCGGGTTGCCCCAGGAGACGCCCACACCCGTCAGGACAAGAGAAAGTGTGGAGTGAGGAGATTCGCCGGCAGCCGCCTGGGGTACGGACGGGCCGCCGTTTTCACCGGGGCCATTAGCGCCTCGCAGCGAGTCCACGCCCAGGTAGACCAGAAAGACAGCCCCAAGCACAAGCAGGACAGCCTTCAGCCAGGGTACGGCTGTCAACAGGGCGGAGAGACCTGCCGCCCCGGTCAGGATGAGGATAGTGTCGCAGACGCCGGTGGTCGCGGCTGCAAGCAGACCACGGCGGACGCCGCCCAGGAGCCCCTGGGTGAGGACGAAGACGTTCTGGGCCCCAATGGGCAAAATCATACCCAGGCCCAGCAGCAGCCCGGCTAGAAAGGGGGCGCCGCCAGCGAACGGCCCGGCCGAAGTCACCGCGATGGGGCTCATGCCAACAGACCCTCCAGGTCCACCGCCTGGTGGTAGGGGGCGACCAGCATGGGCAGACCCGCCTTCTCCAGTTCGCGGCCGAGCCGCGGAACATCGACCGGCTCAATCCAGGCGCTGTGGTCCCAGTGCACCGGGATGGTCAGGCGCGGCTTCAGCCGGTAGCGAACGGCCAGCGAGGCCTCGTCCACCGTGACGATGGGCCGGTCGTAGACCTTGGTGGCGGGGTGGGGCATGACGCTGCCCACGGACATCACGGCTACGTCCACGGACTCGTTGGGGATGCCCTTCAGTTCATTGTCGCCGCTGATGTAGATGCTGTGGCCGGCGACATCCAGCCATACCGCCAGCATGGGGCCCCCGGCGGGCATGACCCCGTAGCGGTCGGGGCGGTCCAGCTTGCGGGCGGCGATGTCGCCCTCCTCGCCGGTAATCCAATGGACGCCCTGCATGGCCTTCAGCCGGGCGCCGCCCGGGAGGTCAAGGCTATCGCCGTCTCGCAGGGCGATCGTCCGTTCCGCCGGAACAGCCAGGTACCGGTGGACGGCCGCGATGACCTCGGGACTGCCCAGGAAGGTGGGGCGGAAGGCCGCCTCCAGCTTCTTGCCCGTCTCCAGGTCAAAGTGGTCGTAGTGGCCATGGGTGATGAAGACATGGGTGGGGTGGTGCGCCGAGCGGTACCTGTCCCAGTCGGGGCGATGCTCGTTGGGCCAGTACCAGTCGCCATAGTCTTCTTTTCCGGAGAAGCAGGGGTCCAGCAGGAACTCGGCGCCGGGCCACCGTAAGGCGACGCTGGCCGAGCCGTGCCATAAGAACTCCAACAAGGGCCTCACCCCTTTCCGTTTGTCTCCGATGATTCGTGTCCTGACACGTTGATTCCTGCGGGCACCGTACCGTGCGGGGCGGCGTGCAACGACCGGCAGGACTTCACTGCACTGCTGTGGAAATAGCATTGGCATCGTCTCCGGACATGCCCGCGTGCACTCCAAGGGAGGCGGTGGCATGGAGCGCGTGAACTGGCACGGTGCCCTGATGGTCCTGGGCGCCGCTGCCCTCTGGGGGACCATCGGGCTGCTGAGCCGCCTGCTCTACCAGCAAGGCCTTACGCCCATCCAGGTGGTGGCCGGACGCATCGGCCTCACCTGGATTGTCTTTACCCTGGCCGCCGCCCTGGGCGATCGCCGGTCGCTTCGCATCGGCCTTCGGGACGCCGGCTTTTTCGCCGTCTACGGGCTGGTCTCCGTCGCCCTGTTTTACGGCTGCTGGTTCTATGCGGTCAGTCGGCTGCCGGTGGCCGTGGCCGTCATCCTTCTCTACACGGCCCCGGCTTACGTGACCCTGCTATCGGCGCCGCTCTTCGGTGAGCGGCTCACCCTGCCGAAACTGGCGGCCCTGGCCCTGACCCTGGCCGGCGCGGCCCTGGTGGCGGGGCGGCCTGCCGGCGGCACCATCCCGATGGACGGCCTCCTGGCGGGGCTGGGTTCGGGCCTCACCTACGGCCTCTACAGCCTGTTCGGCAAGGCCGCGGCGCCGCGCTACAGCCGCTCCGCAACCCTGTTCTATACCTTCTCCTTCGGCCTGCTGGGCGTTGCCCTGGTGGGGTGGGCGCAGGGCGACTGGTCCGGCCCACCGCCGGCCTGGGCGGGGAGCCCCATGGCCTGGCTGCTCTTGGCCCTGCTCGCTCTCGGCCCCACGGTGACGGCCTACTACCTGTACGCCGGCGGCTTGGAGCGGATCGACGCCAGCAAGGCCAGCATGCTGGCCACGCTGGAGCCGGTAGTGTCGGTGGTTCTGGCTGCGGTCGCCCTGCACGAGCCGCTGAGCTGGCCTCAGGGCCTGGGCGGGGCCATGGTGGTGGGCGCGGTGCTGCTGTTGCAGCAGCGACGCTCATCGGCTGGTAAACCTGCGCCATCGGCGGAGCCGACGCCACGGGCGGAGCCGCCGGAGAAGCAGCCAAAGGGCATCATGATGTAGCCGGGAGGTGAAGCGGATGTCCCAGGAACTGCACGAACCGGCAGGCCTGCACGAACTGGCAGGCGTCATCCACTGCCACTCGGTTCTCTCGGACGGCATGGGCACGGTGCCGCACATTCTCAGGGCCGCGGCCCGGGCCGGCCTGGACTACCTGATTCTCACCGACCACGACACCCTGGCGGCCCGGGAACCCGGAGATGCATCGCCGGGGCAGGGCTACCAGGGTGGGCTTCTGTTCCTGGTTGGCTCCGAGGTAAGCCCCCCGGTCAATCACTACCTGGCCCTGGGCGCTGCCGTATCGCCGCCCAACACGGAGCCTCTTCAGAAGGTCATCGACGAGGTCAGGGACACGGGGGGCCTGGGCTTTGTCGCTCACCCGCACGACCGGGGCAACCGCCTCCTGAAGGTGGCGGACTATCCGTGGAAGGACCGCGACGTCTGGGGCTACACCGGCCTCGAAGTGTGGAACTTCTTCTCGCAGCTGCTGGGCGCGGCGGTCGGCGTGTGGGGCGTCCTGGGGGCCATCTTCGCCCCCTACCGCCTGGTATCCCGCCCGCAGCCCGAGACCTTGGCTCTGTGGGATCAACTGGGCCGGGAGAGGGCGGTGCCGGCCCTGGGCGGGGTCGACGCGCACGGCATCACGCCCGGACTCCTCCGGCTGCCGTTGGTGGTCACCAACTACCGCCTCATGCTGAAGACGGTGTGGACCCACGCCCTCCTGGACCGACCCGTCAGTGGTGACTGGCGGGAGGACGGCCGGGCTCTGCTGGAGGCGGTGGGCCGCGGCCGGTCCTACCTCTCCAGTCCGGGCGGCCCCGCGTCGCGCGGCTTCCGGCTCTGGGCGGAGGGCCCGGAAGGGGCGCTGCAAATGGGCGACGAGGGACGCATCAGCGGCGGTCCCTACCAGCTTTGCCTGACGCTCCCGGCCCGAGCGGACGTCCGCCTGGTCTGGAATGGGAACACGGCCGCGCAGAGGAGCGGGGTTCGCAGCTGGAACTTCACCGTGAAGGAGCCCGGCGTATATCGGGTCGAAGTCTATCGTCGGTCCCTGGCGGGCACCCGCCTGTGGATCCTCAGCAATGCCGTCTACCTGCGGCCCTGAGGGCGGCCCCTGCTGTCTGGCGACGCCAGGCCGGGGTTGCCACGGGTCGGGAAGGAGGCCGTATGGCGGCCAAGAAGATCGCCATCATCGGCGGCGCCAGCGCTTACACACCAGATATCATTCTGGGTCTCATCCGGCATTCAAGGGAACTGGCCGGTTCTGAGATCGCCCTGATGGACATCGACCAGGAGCACCTGGAGGTCATCGCGGCGCTCTCCCGCCGGCTGGCGGAGCACGCCGGCGCGGACCTGCGCATCAGCCACACCACCGACCGGCGTCGGGCCGTAGACCAGGCGGATTTCCTGCTTCCGCAGTACCGCGTCGGCGGCCTGCAGGGACGCTTCCTGGACGAGAGCATTCCGCTCAAGTACGGAGTGGTAGGGCAGGAGACCATGGGCCCCGGCGGCCTGTCCTTCGCCATGCGGTCCATCCCCGTGGCCCTGGAACTGGCGAAGGACGTGCAGGAGCTGGCGCCCAACACCTGGTGGCTCAACTACGCCAACCCCACCAGCATGGTCACCCAGGCCCTGACCTGGTCCACGGACCTCAAGGTCATCGGGCTCTGCGATGCGCCGGTGGGCATGGTCTACGAAATCGCCCGCATCTTCCGTTACCCGCTGGAGGGCGTCACCTTCGACTATAAGGGCATCAACCACTGTGGCTGGATCACCGCCATGTATCGGGACGGCCGCAACGTGCTGCCGCGCCTGCACCATCTGGTGCGCTGGGTGCCGGCTGGGCTGATTCCCGACGAGCGAGCCGGGCACGTGCTGCGGCTCTTCCAGCGCCACGGGGTGGTGCCGAATTACTATCTGGCCTACCACTACTTCCGTCAGGAGATGTTCCAGCATGCCCGGTATGACGCCGAGCGGGGCGGGACGCGATCGCAGGTCATCATGAAAGGACTGCCGGACCTCTACGAGCACTACCGGCAGGTGGCGAACGCCGCCGAGCCCCGGCTGACCAAGCACCGCGGCCACGCCTCCCACGCCGACCTGGCGGTGGAAGTCATCGTCGCCATGGTCACCGGCCGGCGGCAGCGGTTCATCGTCAACGTGCCCAACCAGGGCGCCCTGGAGGACTTTGCACCGGATCAGGTCGTGGAGGTTCCCGCCTGGGTGGACGGTTCCGGTTACGAGCGCATCCCCATGGGCCGTCTGCCGGAGTTCGGCGCCGACCTGATCAGGCGCGTGAAGCACAGCGAGGACCTCATCTCCCGCGCCTCCATCGAGGGAGACAGAGACCTGGCTCTAGAGGCCTTTAGGGCCCACCCGCTGACCCCCTCGCGGGATGTGGCGGAGAAGATCCTGGACGAGTTGCTGGCGGCCCATCGTGACCACCTGCCGCAGTTCCGCCGCCCAACCCAGGCGGGTCAGACCACATGAAGCACCTGATTATCAACGCCGATGACTTCGGCCTGACCCGGGGCGTCACGGATGCTATTTTGGAGGCCCACCGGGAAGGTGTGCTTACCAGCACCACCCTGATGGTGGGCATGCCGTCCGCCGCCTACGCCATGGAGCAGGCCCGGCAGGTTCCCAGCCTGGGCGTCGGCCTGCACCTGACGCTGACGGCGGGCCGGCCGGTGCTGCCGCCGCAGCAGGTCCCCTCGCTGGTCGGGCCCGACGGCCGCTTCGGCAAGAACTTCAACCGTCTGGTCCTGAAAGCCCGGCGCTCGGAGGTGCGGGCGGAGTGGGAGGCCCAGATTCAGGCCATAATGGCACTGGGGCGCAAGCCGACCCACCTGGACAGCCACCACAACGTTCACGCCTACCCGCCGTTCACGCGCCTGGCTCTCGAGCTGGCGCACAAGTACGGCATCGGCGCCATTCGCGTCACGCGCCCCGGCGACACCCCCTGGGCCGGCCGCTACCGCGGCGTTGGTCCCCTGGAGTGGGCCTACAACCGATTCCTGGCGCGGCACTCCGCCCTGGTGGACGCCAGCGGCCTCAGGGCGCCGGCACGCCTGGTCGGCTACCTCCCCGATGAACAGGCCCTGGACGAGGAGCGTGCCCTGGCCCTCCTGGCCCGCCTGCCGGATGGTGTGACGGAACTGGTGGCTCACCCCGGCCGGGTGGACGATGACCTCCGGGCCGTTACCTCTCTTCTTCACCGGCGTGAGGTGGAGCTTGCCACCATCCTCTCGCCTCAAGTAAGGCAGCAACTAAAGGAACGAGGAGCAAAACTTGTGAGTTTCGATGCAGCGCAGAACAAGGAACTATTCTTAACCTCCCCCCTGACCGGCCGCGCCCTGCCTCTGGAGCAGGTGCCGGACCCCGTGTTTGCCGAGAAGATGGTGGGCGAAGGGGCTGCCGTGGAGGTCCAGGTCAATGGGCAGGCCACCCTGGTTGCACCCTGTGCCGGCACCGTCACTCTGGTGCACTCGGCCGGCCACGGCGTGGGCATTGCCACGCCGGAGGGCCTGGAGCTTCTGCTGCACGTCGGCCTGGATACGGTGGAGATGGAGGGCCGCGGCTTTGAACCGCTGGTTTCTCCCGACCAGAGGGTGCAGACGGGACAACCGTTGGTGCGCTTTGACACCGGGCTGATTGCGAGGGAAGGTCACTCGCTGGTTTCGCCCGTGGTGGTGACCAACCCGGAACGCCTGGATAGCCTGGAATTGATTGCCTCAGGGGTCGTCGAAGCAGGACGGACGCCGCTTCTGAAGCTCCGCGTCAAGCCTGCGTAGCCGCGCCTTGACACCCGCGGGGGCGGCGCCTACCATGGGGTTATCAATCGGCTTCGCACAGTGAGGAAACATGGCTGTCATACGCGAAATATCCGCCGGGGGCGTGGTCTACCGCTCCGGTGGCCCGGGTCAACTGCTGCTGATTCAGGATCGTTACGGTCGTTGGACCCTGCCGAAGGGAAAGGTGGAGCCCGGGGAGACCGTGGAAGAGGCGGCCCTCCGCGAGATCCGAGAGGAAACCGGCATTCAGGGCCGCATTCTCGACAAGATCGGCGAGACCAGCTACAGTTATCAGGACTACCGCGGCACCGTCGATAAGACCGTTCACTACTATCTCGTGGAGGCCGTCGACGGGCAGCCCAAGCCGCAGATGTCCGAGGTGCGCGACGTTCGCTGGTTCAGCGTCGACGACGGCCTGGCGCGCTTCGGCTACGATAACACCTTGTCCATCGTCAACCGTGCCATCGCTATGATGCCCTGAAGCCGGCCAAGGCTGCAAAAATGTGGCCAAACAGCCTCGTTGACAGTCATGCGGACCGTTCGCTATAATACAAGGTGCCGTTCCTCTTGGAACGAAAACTTTCGGGACGTGGCTCAGCTTGGTAGAGCACCGCGTTCGGGACGCGGGGGTCGCTGGTTCAAATCCAGTCGTCCCGACCATCTTTCTTGAACAGCCCGGGAGGGAACTCCCGGGCTGTTCTTGTAATGAGTCAACTGGTGTGGCCTGATGCAACAGGACCGCAGGGACGGTCCTGTCAGGCCGCCGATGGGAGGAACCGCTTTGGATTTCTGGGTAGTTTGCACAAAGTGCGGCGCCGGCCACAGCTTCGAGGACTTTGCCCTGCAGGACCCCGATAAGGTTCGTGCCTTTAGCGTCCGGGAGTTGCCGCGCGGCGCTGAGGAGAACAACATCGAGACCATCTGGGTTCCCCGCTGTAAGGACTGTGGCAGCGATACGTTCCACGTCCAGCTTGACCCGGAGGACATGATCGAGGTCTGGGAAAAGGCCTCCCAGTCCGAATTGGCCTTGCAGGGTACGCCGGACCGTACGGCCGGCCTCAGGGTGTGGCGGGAGCGCGCCGAGCAGCAGGATCAGGAGTTTCAGGCCTGGCGCGCCCGGCACCGCAAGCGCCGGCAGGGCTAGCTGTCAGACCCGAAGAGCCTTCAGGCCGTATACCGGACGAGAAGGCCATCGGCAGCGGCAGGCGAGGTGAGCGGATTGAGCGATACGGCGCGGGATGATGAGGCCATACGGCGCTGCCTGGCCGGCGACCGGGAGGCCTTCGGCGAGCTGGTCGAACGGTACAAGCGCCCGCTCTACGCCGTCGCCTACCGGTTGCTGGGTGACTCCGGCCTGGCTGAGGACGCCGTTCAGGAAACCTTCCTGCGAGCCTATCGGGCTCTTGGCCGTTTCAGGCGGGGTGACCCGCTGGCTCCCTGGCTCTACCGCATCGCCACCAACCTCTGCCATGATCTGGGCCGAAGCCGCGGCCGGCAGGCACCCGGTCTGGATGAAGGCCAGATGGACCGGCTGGCTGACCCGGCGGATCAGCCGGACGAGGCCCTGGCGCGGCGTGAGACACAGCGCCGGGTGCGCGAGGCGGTGGCTTCTCTGCCGGAGAAGTACCGGGTTCTGGTGGTGATGGCCCACCAGCAGGGCATGTCCTACGAGGCCATCTGTCAGGCGACAGGCGAACCCCTGACCATCGTCAAGAACCGCCTCTACCGGGCCCGTCACATGCTGAAGGAACAGCTGACGGCTTACTATGAGGAAGGCCCGCCGGAAACGGCCCATTCCGGACCCACCGGGCGGACCCCCGCCGAAGCGTCTGCAACCCTGGAGGGAGGTGTTTCCGCTGACCTGTAGCGAGGTACTGCCCCGGCTGAATGACCTGGCCCTGGGGCTCCTGGAGCCCCGGGAGGAGGAGCAGGTGCGGGTGCACCTGAATCAATGCTTGTCATGCCGCAAGCGCCTGGAGGCGAGCCTTGCCCTCTTCACCGACCTGACGGATGCCCTGGCGGTATCAGGCCCCCTGCCGGAGGGTCTCGGCGATGGCCTGACGGACCGCCTGCTGCTCCAACTGCCCGACCTGCCTGGCCGCGAGGACCCGCTGGCCGGGACCAGCCTGGCCCGCAAGAGGGCCTGGTGGCAGGCCGGGGTCCTTGGCGGCCTGAGCCTGGCGGCCGGCGCCGGCCTCTGGCTGACCCTGCTGCTGTTGCTGCCCGAATCGGCCGAGGAGGCCCTGCGGCTCTCGGCCGTCACCCTGGGGCGCATGCTGCTCAACACCAGCGCCGGCCTGGCCGATGCCGCCCTGCTCATTCTGCAGGGCTTCGGGTTGGTGCTGCGCAACCTCAACCTCTGGACCCTGGCCGGGGTCGCCTTCGGCCTGGTGGCGGTGGAACTGGCGGTGGCCTCGCGTTCGCGCCATACCCGATGGGATTCTTGAGCATTGACTGTCAAAACCTGAAGCGTTAGACTCAGTGCAGGATTCACTTGGAACTACTGTGGCAATTGCCGGCCGTTTCATTGGCCATTGTATTTCGGGCATGGTATTCTTTAGTCAGTGGGCGCCTGAGGCCATGAAGCAGTGGGCCGGCGCCTGGACCCCGGCGGTTTACTCGTTCCTGTACAACGGCGCTTACATGGGGCCGGAGCTGATCATCAACCTGGTGGTTGTGGGGATCGTCTGGAGAGCCCTGAGCCGGCAACGAGGTGTTGTAACCGGTGGAGAGGTCCGCTAACTGGGACAACGTCATGATCTTGGCCAATGGCCATATCCATGACTACGAGGCCTTGAGCCCCTGGCTAATGCCAGGGGCTCGTGTGATTTGTGCGGACGGCGGAGCCCGGCACGCGGAGCGGCTGGGGCTCCAGCCCGATCTTCTGCTGGGAGACTTCGACTCCCTGCCGGAGGAGGAAGTGGCCCGCTGGCAGGAGCGCGGCGTGGAGGTCCGCCGGCTGCCGCGAGAAAAGGACCAGACGGATACGCACCTGGCCATGGACGTGGCGGTAGAGCGCGGTGCGCGGGAGATCCTTCTTCTGGGCGCCACCGGCGAGCGGCTGGACCATACCTGGGCCAACGTGCTGCTGCTGCCCCGCTTTGTGGAGCAGGGCGTTCAGGTGCGGCTGGTCAACGAGAGCAACGTGCTGACGGTGACGCGAGACAGCGAGGTGGTCCGGGGCCGGCCGGGGGACTTCGTCTCTCTGCTGCCTCTTACCCCGGAAGTGACGGGCGTGACCCTGCGCGGGTTCAAGTACCCGCTTCAGAACGCCACCCTGCGCTGGGGCGAGTCGTTGGGCGTCAGCAATGAACTCCTGGGCCGTGAAGGCGACGTGCAGCTTCGTCACGGCTGGCTGGCGGTGATCAAGGCCAGGGACTGAGGGCAGGCCCTGGGGGTCCTGCCGACCAGTTTTAAGGAAAGTCAAGGAACGTGAATGCCGGAACTTTTAGACGGATGGGGGAGTCCGAGGGGGCTATAATCCCTCCGACTTCAGTCGGGGGATACATGGACCCCCTCGGAACCCCACTTGTGGCACCCACTTCCCCGAACATAGGTTCTGTGGTATCGTAATGGTATGAAGCACGAAGCGTGGAAGTCTACAGGGAACTGCGTCTACGAGACATGGTATCATGTCGTGTGGTCTACAAAGTATCGGCGTAAGGTGCTGACTCCACCGGTCGGTGAAGCGGCGAAGGAACTGCTGCAGGAGATTTGCACCAAGCACGGCTACGAGATGAAGGGGCTGGAGGTGATGCCCGACCACATCCACCTGTTCATCAGTGTCCCGCCAGCTCAAGCAGTGGCAACCGCCGTAAAACTGATCAAGGGCGCTTCGGCTCGGATGCTGTTCACGCGCTTTCCGCAGGTCAAGAAGCGGCTATGGGGTGGACACTTGTGGAATCCCTCGTACTACGTGGGCACAGCCGGACACGTCAGCAGCGAGACCATCCAGCGGTACATCGAGCGCCAGAAGGAAGCGGCTGAGGAGCGGTAGGTCAATGCCCGACCCGGAAGGGGGGTGAACACAGAATGCCGGTGCTAACGCTGAACGCCAAGGTGATTGCCGACGAACAGACGCAGGCAGTGCTGCTTGATGCGATGTACTGCGCCACCAAGGTCTACAACGGCCTTATTTGGCATCTGCGAGACGAGTTCGAGCGTACAGGCAAGACCAAGGCTACCCGCAAAAACCTGAATGCGGTGCTCAAGACACTGCCGAGGGCGAAGGGCTACTACTCGCTGTCTGCTCAGGCGACCCGTGACGAGGTGATTCAGGCTTATAAGAGCTTCTTCGCCTTGCGGAAGGCGGGACGGACACAGCACCGGATACCGGGATTCCGCCGCAAGACGGATTACTCGCCGCTCCGATACTACGAGGACTTTGGCTTCACCCTGGAAGGCGACCAGCTAAACCTGAGCCTGGGCACTGGCCGCCAGGATGGTGTGCGGTCGGTCCGTGTGCAGTTGCAGATGCGCCAGGATGTATCCTACCAGCGGGTTCGCAACGTCCTCCTCACCTACGACAAGACGCATGGGCTATATG
>Ga0129297_10001107_pt1 | contig 13435 bp, 12 predicted proteins | sample I18A1metaG_FD_94708 | JGI IMG/M metagenome (GOLD analysis project Ga0129297, IMG submission 94708) | Lake sediment bacterial and archeal communities from Gulf of Boni, Indonesia to study Microbial Dark Matter (Phase II) - ​I18A1 metaG | ecosystem: Environmental > Aquatic > Freshwater > Lake >... | reverse complement strand
GCACAACGTCGGCCTCTTGGACAAGCTTGTTAGCTTCGATTCTCCCGTGCATTCCGACGATGCCGGCTGACAGGGGATGGTCTTCTGGGAAGCATCCTTTTCCCATGAGGGAGGTTCCCACAGGGGCAAGCAGAAGCTCTGCCATGGCACGTAGCTCCTCACTGGCATTCGAGATCCTCACGCCCCCTCCAGCCAAAATGAAAGGCCTCCGAGCGCTTGAGAGAAGTTCTCCGGCTTTCCTGATTCCGGTGTGATCTGGATCCCTGTTCACTCGATTCTTGTGAAATCGGATGGGCTTAGAGGATTCAAATTCGAAGCTCTCCATCTGAACGTCCTTTGGAAGATCTACTAAGACAGGCCCGGGTCTTCCGGATGTTGCCACATCAAGAGCAAGTTGAACAGTTCCGTCAATCTCCGAAGCCCGTCTAACCTGAAACGTATGCTTTGTGACTGACGTTGCGATCCCGACTATGTCAGCTTCTTGGAAACCATCTGTCCCTATCTGGTCCGTGATCACCTGTCCAGTGAAGGCGACTACAGGCGACGAATCCATGTAAGCAGTCGCTATGCCTGTGACAAGATTGGTCGCTCCAGGACCTGAAGTGGCTAGGCAAACACCGGGAAACCCGCTTGCCCTTGCATAGCCGTCTGCCATATGAGCGGCCGATTGCTCATGCCGTACAAGGATATGTCTCACATCGAAATCCAATAGAGCATCGTAGACAGGCATGATGGCCCCACCGGGAAGGCCAAATATGACTGAGACCTTCTGTCGCCTCAAGGCCTCCAACAAGCATCTTGCACCAGAGATTACTGTCACACATAACACCTCTAGAACCCAGCATGCAATTGATTGTTCAACCGCATGCTGAGCCTACTGAATAATGATGGCTACTATGGAGACGAGGACTATCGGCACGCGTGCAGCGAAGGAACAAAGAGAAATCTTCGCATCACATGTCAATTGTCCTCAAGCTCCAAGAGTTGCCCCCTATAACCCGCCGGTTCGCCTAATAAGATTGTCGGAGCATTCGCCAATTGTCGCAGGTCTTGAACCGAGAGAAATTCGTAAAATGATTAGGGCAGTCTTTTGGGCACCGTTAAGCTCTTTCTGACAGCCGCCCTGACAGCTAGAGGAAGACCGAGGGAATACCAGACCTCGGCTTTCCATAGTTCTTATACTTCAGCACCAAGACTTACACTGGAAATGCCGAAGAAATTGAGGGTGGAAGTCGTGTCTCCCACTATCCCGTTATTGGCATGGTTTGCCATTGTTCCTCTGGCGATCTGGTCATCCTTCTGGACTGCGTTAGCTGTATGGTTCTCAGCAAGAAAACGGGACAAGGCTTGGTTCATATTCTTCATATTTGTCCACTTGGCTGGGATACCGGAAATAATCTATCTTCGCACGCGCAAATGCTGGCCCTTCAAACCGTAGAAGCCATGCGGTAGTTCAAAGCGAATCACCGTATCTGCCCAGAAAGCTTCCTCAAGGTGATCTCATTGGCGAATAGAAGCTCCATAGGCGACCTCTCCAAATGTGTTAGGATAGCTCGCCCGGTCAACCGACCAAGTGGTAAACCTTGTCTCTCTGAATCTGTTACACTTGGCATAACAAGCGTTTGCCTGTGCGGATATTGTACTGTCAACAGCGCTACCCCCTGCATATACGGTCGCATATACGGCTCACTGCCCATGAAAGAAATTCACGAGTCACCGCGCAAGCCTCAGGCAGACCATTAGAATCACAAGCAGGAACAGGACCTATAGACCTGGCGTATCCCTAGTAAACTGAAACTTTCTCTACGCCTTTCACCTTCAGGATTCTTGCTATAGTGTCTCCAGGAATCTTCTTCTCAGTTACCAGAGTGAGCTTAGGTTCAGGATTTAGCTCTGGATCGTCTACAAGGGCTTGGCGTATGCTGATTCCTGCATCGGCTATGATTGAGGAGGCGCTGGCGAGTATCCCGATGGTCCTGGGATCGTCTGCGGTTATTTCCACGACGCCTAGTCCCAAGTTCTTGGCTATCTCTCTCAATGAGAGGCCGGCCGACCTTATCTGCTGGAACAATTGTGCTAGTTCCGGGTCATTGGCAACCATCTTTAGAGTCTCGATTACGGTTCTCCTGTCAACTTTGGCCACTCGTGCAACTCGTATCGTGGGGATCTCAATTTCGTTGCAGAAGACTCTTCCGTTTTTGGCGCTCAAACCATTCTCTACGAGGACCTTGGCTACCGCGAGGCGTTCAGGATGATGTCTTAACCGGTTGGAGATCGAGTCCCACATACTTATCAACTGGACACGAATCGTGTACAGTTATGTTCGCGTAAGATTTAAATTGTACTTAAAGGTCCATTAGGCGACCTACGGTCCGACGAGGGCTCAAACGATGAACACAAAGATAGTGTTAGACGAAGACGAGATACCGAAGCAATGGTACAACATCCTGCCAGATCTGCCGAAGCCGTTCCCGCCTCCCATAAACCCAGTCACTCGGGAACCTGTTGCCCCAGAGCAGCTGGCGACCCTGTTTGCGAAGGAATGTATGAGGCAAGAAGCTAGCCAAGACAGATGGATAGACATACCTGAGGAAGTGCGCGAGGTCTACAGGTCTTGGAGGCCGACTCCGCTATTCAGGGCAACGCGCCTGGAGAAGACCCTCAAGACCCCGGCAAGGATCTATTACAAGTACGAGGGTGTGAGCCCCCCAGGGAGCCACAAACCAAACACTGCCGTCGCCCAAGCCTACTACAACATGAAGGAGGGTATTCAAAGGCTGACGACGGAGACGGGTGCGGGTCAGTGGGGCTCTGCGCTAGCCTTTGCCTGCATGATGTTCGGGATGAAGTCAACCGTCTACATGGTCAGGGCGAGCTACGATCAGAAGCCGTACAGGCGAAGTATGATTGAGGCTTACGGCGGCGAGATCTACCCCAGCCCCAGCAACAGGACTGAGTTTGGCAGAAAGATCCTGAAGGAGGACCCGAATAATACCGGGAGTTTGGGAATATCCATAAGCGAGGCCGCGGAAGACGCTGCGAAGAGCGGGGACGCCAAGTACACTCTCGGAAGCGTACTCAACCATGTTCTACTTCACCAGACTGTGATAGGCTTAGAGGCAAAGAGACAGTTCGAGCTAATCGATGAATACCCAGACATGATCTTTGGATGTATCGGTGGGGGCAGTAGCTTCTCTGGCCTGTACTGGCCTTTCTACCATGATGTAGTTTCGAAGAAGGCTCGTAAGAAGATAGAGTTCACAGCCGTTGAGTCCACTGCCTGCCCGAAAGTGACTAGAGGATACTATACATACGATCACTTTGACGCTGCCAGGATGACGCCTATGGGTAAGATGCATACCATTGGCCACACGTTTGTGCCAGCACCCATTCACGCAGGTGGCCTAAGGTACCACGGAATGGCCCCAACCCTATGTCTACTCAAAGAAGAGGGAGCCATAAAGTCTAAGGCATACAACCAAGTCGAAACGTTGGAGGCTGCAGTTCAATTCACCAGGTCCGAAGGCATAATTCCAGCTCCTGAACCTTCACACGCCATCAAGGCTGTGATCGATGAAGCACAGAGATGCAAGAAGACCGGGGAAGAAAAAACAATTCTATTCCTTCTGTGCGGTCACGGCTACTTCGACATGCAAGCTTACGGCGATTACTTCTCCGGGAAGCTGGTTCCCTATGACTATCCTCAGGAGAAGGTAATGCGGTCTGTGCAGGCTCTGAAGAAGCTTTACCCATGGCTGGACATTGAGCTCAAGACAAATAGATAGAAACTTGACGCATGAATTCCTTAGCCAGGCAGGATTCACCTAATTTCTCAATTGCAAAGTCCGAAGGACGAAGCTCGCTGGCGAGATAGAGCCAGTTCAGCCCACCGCTAAGGGCACATGATTTGAGGGCTAGGCGCGACTATTGTGAGACAGGACGAGGACCAAGCGTGGGTACATTGCTTCTGAGTGTGTCAATATGAGGCGAACAAGTGTTCAAATGGCAGTCGACCGTATGCCGGATTTGGAGGAAGAGGAAGTGCCACGCCAGAGTCGCGGCTCGTCAACGGATTTCGATGAAGAAAGGCCACCTGAGCCCGATTTCCGCCGCCCTGGTGCCGAAACGAAGAGCACGCAGGAGGTGCTGATGCTCGCCGTGGAAGAGGGGCTCTCCATTCTAGGCAAGGACGTTGCCCCGATCATATTCTACCACATCGACAATACGTTCGGTCTAAAGACACAGGACGTCCTCAAGGAGCCTGACAGCTTCGTGAAGGCTTTGGAAGCCATATTCGGCTGCGGCGCAGCAACCATAGAGAAGCTGATCGTCCTGTCCATTTGTGCGAACATCGGCCTCAACCCCAAGTCCGTAACCGAGCTCACCCTCTCAGAATGCCTGAAGGAAGCTGAAATCGCACTCAAGATCAAGAACAAGGGAAAGAAGTAGCGCATAAGATTCAGCTCACTCGTCGAAAAGAGAATTGGCTACCAAGCAGACTAATTCGCTTTAGCGTAAACCTTGTGAACAAAGGTCGAATTGTGCCCGAAACTGATGTTCTCCGCCGTTTTTCTTCTAGCTTGTGATCTCCGGTCAACTTAGAATCGAGGAAAAGTAGTCTAAGGGTGGACTCGCCCTAGGATATCTTAGGCTTCTATCTCAGGTATTCGAGAATCCCCCCTCCTACGATCATTCTTCTCACACAATGGGTCGACGAGATCGGGTCCGCCGCTAACCTTTTTCCGATTGGAGAGGAAAGGGATGGCTATTGCTGGTAGGGGAGGGCGCAGCGTCGCGGAAGATAAATGTGGAGGTCAAAGCGAGAGTTGCTGACCTTCAGAGTTGTAGGGCGCTATTGAGAAAGATGGGCGGAGGGCGGGTTGGATCGTTTCGTCAAGTCGATACATATTTTGCTGTCTCTAGGGGACGGTTGAAGATTAGGGAGAGCGACCGTGGCGGTTCACTGCTGGTATACTACGTGAGGGAGAACATTCGAGGCCCGAAGGTCAGCGATGTATACCTTGCACCTCTGTCCGACCCTAAGGCTGTGAAGACCGTATTGTCACAGGTTCTGGGGGTAGGATGCGTGGTCAAGAAGAGACGGGAAATATTTCGGCTCAGAGGCATTCAAGTGCACTTGGATCACGTTGAAGGCTTGGGCAGCTTCATCGAACTTGAGAAGAATGTTGCCGCGGATGTCATGGCCACCGCAAGAACGCGAAAGCAGCTTGGTGTGCTCTTGAAGAAGCTGGGGGTACCTCAGAGGAATCTGCAGAGAGCCTCCTATAGGGAACTCTTAATGTCCGGAGGTCTCCCTCTCCACCAGCCCTGCAATCATGATAGATATGCCTTTTAGTTGGATTTGGCAGTCATCCAGAGGGAATTGGAATGAATAGTGTTCTTGCCAAAGACGTGATGATCAAAGATCTTCACACGGTCTCGGAGGATAAGAAGGTCGCATTCGCCCGTCTGATGATGCTTCGCCACAATATTGGAGCGCTTCCGGTTGTGGACGGCAAGAACGTTCTGGTTGGGATAATCACTCAAAGGGACATAGATCTTGCAGGTGCAGACATCTCTGATCTGTTGGTTTCAGACTTGATGACTCGATCCTTGATCAAGGCGAGGGAAACGACATCGCTGCGTTGGATAGTCGAGCAGATGATCAAGACGGGGATTCAGAGAATTCCAGTGGTGGATGAGAACTCCAAGCTGCTAGGACTGGTTACCCAAACGTCTGTCATTAAGGCTGCTTTGATGTACGATCTCCTCAAGTGACTGGCTTGAGGGATAGGCTGCGTGCCGACTGAGCCGCGGCCTGTTATGTCAATGGTTTTTGAATTGCCGGCGACCTATCTGTGTTTGGTGAACTAGCGATGGTGTCTCTTTCTGAGACGATGTCTCGGTACGAGAGATTCCTTGTACAATTGTCAGAGCAACGGTACAACCAGAAGGCTGGGCTACCCTTTGACAAGGAGTTGATGAAGCGATTATCAGAAGAGTTGACTATCGTTTGTAGTGGATTTCTGAAGAACTTCTTGGAACCTCGAAGCATGTACCTGGAATCGATCGCCACGATCGCCGCGGCAAGAAGACTGGAGGTCGAGTTGGAGTTCGAAGAGACGAGAATGGTGAAGATCTCGTCGGACAAGTATAGTGTTGGCGGCAGGAGATTGAATTGGGGGAATTGGCGCCAATTCAACTCAGCAACAGATGACTTTGGCAAGAGAAAGGAGGTCTTTGACGATTTCATATCGAAGGCTCCGAGCATAGCGCCTCTAGTGGAAAAGCGCATGGCGGTTTCGAGGGATGTCTATGCTGAGTACGGTATGACACCCTTGGATAGCTATCTGGAGTTCGAGCGCATGAGCTTCGATGAGTTACAACAGTTCTTGGCGCGTTTAGGAGATGGAGCTAGGGAGTCGTTTCTCATGGCCGCGGAGCACTATGCGCCGGAGGTTCTGGGCAAGGAGAACTTGGAATACTACGACGACTACTACACGTGGAACGGGAGGATCTTTCGGCCTCTCTCGAAATACTTCGAGGGGGTTTCACCTTTACAGGAAGTCACCAGTTTCCTCTCCAAGTTGGGATTCGACGCAGGCAAGATCAAGGTTGATGACGAAGATAGAGAGAAGAAGAGCCCAAGCGCCTTCTGCTTTGGCATTCAGATCCCGAATGACGTCCGCGTCGTCTACAGAAAACTTTCACCATTCTCAGATTTCGGCTCGGTCTTCCACGAGTTTGGCCATGGCATTCATGGCGTTAGCGCGGATCCCAATGATCCAGTATGGAAGAGGTACATAATCCCGCGGAGCGTTGCGGAGACATTCAGCATGTTGAACGAGAGCATGCTAGACACGCCACAGTTTCTTGAAGAGGATCTGAGGTTGAGTCACGAGGCAACCACCGAGATTCTCGACAGAAGGCGCTTCATGGACCTTGCCTTCTTGACGTTCTACGCTGCAAACGGGGTGATGAAGATGGACTTCTGGAAGAATCACTATGATGCCGGACAAGCGGCCCGACGGTGGCAGGAACTCGCAAGGCGATTCTTTGTAGAAGTGCCAGGATACTACTGGGTGCTCCACCACATAATGCCAAACTACGATATGTACTCACCCAGTTACGTTATAGCGTCTGTTAGAGTCCACGCTATCAGGAACCGACTTGCTGAGGAGTTTGGCGCGAAATGGTGGCGGAACAGAAAGGCGGGAGCATTCGTGAAAAAGCTCGCGTCTACTAGAGGAGAATTCGACGTCAGGGCTTGGCCACTGGATCCCGATGGTTTTCTTGAGAATGCGAGAGACATAACCTTTCTCTAGCCGTCACCCTCTTCAGCCTTGTCGCTTCAAGGGTCATGTTTGTTCCGCAATGTACTTCTCCACCATGTGGTGTGGATGATAACTCTGTTTTGCCCGTCGAAGCCCAGGCTCGCCCAAGTCCTGCTCTCTATTGACGTACTTGTAGCCGATAAGATCGTTCTTGCAGAACCACTGGTTGACGAGCTGGTATAACCCGTGTATCTTCGGGTTGGCCTTCTCAAAGTGTACTACAGCAGTATCGTTGTTTAGCTTCTCTCCTATTGTGAATGCCTGTATCATTCCGTCTACGCTTATCGCTGCCCCGAAGACGTTCAGGTCTTCATAATGGAGAAAGGTTTCCTTTATCGCCTGATTCTCCTCCCTCAGCCCCAGTGACTCGTTACAATTGATTAGGTTGCACCATTCCTCTTGGAGTTGAAGGCAAAGTTCCACTTCGTTAGGTGTGATCGGAACGTACTCACACCGGTGCTCGGATAGACATCGCTTTATGGCCTGACGCTTCGAATGAAACTTTGCGCCTGGAAGTCCGACGAGATCCTTCACCGCATAGACGTAGTCTGAGTTGTCTCTGTCGAGTTTCGTTGAGAAGCCGATCTTGGCTAATGTCTCAGTCTCATTCTTTGATATCCCGTAGAGCGGCGGAAGCTTCTCACCTTTGTTCATGCCTTCAACGAGTTCTTTCACTGTTTGAGTGAGATCCCTCGATCCGAGAGGCGGCAGTAACACCTCTCTTTCATCGGGAGCCTTCAGCACCTTGATCAGTAGGACATCTCCTTGTTTCGAAAGGCGAGTTCGATCTGATCTTCTATAAACGTAGAGGCTGGCGAACGTAAGTTCCGATATCTGAGGTTGCGCTGCTTTGATACATTCTAGTATGACTGTCTTGTCTTCCAACCGAATGGGCCTGAAGTTAGGAAAGGTCGAAATCAGAGGCATATGTCACTCGGTCTCCGCTCGCTATCGAATAGCTTGGCTGTCTGCTGGCTAGGTCCTGCCTCGCCGGCCAGCTCAGAGGTGCGATGATTGCTTGTGCCCGGTTTAAACCTACGTTCGCTATCCATTGTTCCCAACCTGCTGCGACAGTAATACGCTTGGCAGAAGATCTTCTCTCCTCACTCGAACAGTGCTCCTATTTCAAAATCCTGTACAGACTAGCATGGGTCAGGCGGTCTTCACATGCCGCGTGACGGAGGAGGCGCCGTGTCTCCTGAGATCAGGCTGAGCTTCCTAAGAGCAATCTCGATGTAGGATTGAGCTTTGTCAAACGCGTCGCCAACTCGGTTCCGTTCACGTATCAACCGGGTAGATAGAAACTTGTATTCGTTGCTTTCGGGATTGAGTTGATGAATCTCCTTGATGGCATTGAATCCTGGCAGCAGAGGCTGATCCCAAGCTGGATCTTGATCGTAACGCCCGGAAACAGTGTACAGGACTGGCGTGATCGTGTGGCTTGCTTTCATGAACAGATCGTTGACTTGTGTCAGACGAGAATCATCGGTGATCATGGTTGACATTCTGGAGACTGCTTCTTGGAGTTTCTTAGCTTCTTCCCGAAAGCGCCCAGCTTTGGCCACAAGCGTTTTCACGCCAAGAGGACCAGGAGATCGCTCTTGGAGCGACTGCAGAGTCTGAAGGATTTCCTGGGCCACATCTACAAAGTTGTAGGGAACTATCGGTGCGTTGACCAATCCCAGAATGATCGACAGTTGAACCCTCACATCACGTGCCAAGATGTCCAGATCTGCCTTGTCAAGTGTGTCGAACGGGCTGTGCCACCACCAACCACCTCCAGATCCTCCAACAGCCGCCCGCTTATCTCTAGGAAGCATGCTGTACACGTCAACGGAAGGAAGCCCTATTCCCCAAAAGGACTGGTCGCCCCAGCGGCCCGGTTTCAGCTCTTCGAGTGGAGCACCAGTAATACGCCTGACTATCGCCGAGGTGTAACGGCGAAGCTCTGCCATGGCTTCAACAATAAACGTCGTAGCGTCTACGCAGCCAGGCGAGTCTATGTTTATGTATGCTATAGCCTTCTTGTCGATCTCTTCGAAACGCATGTCGCTATACCATGTTGAGCCGGCATAGCGGCCGTGAGAGTGACCCGGCCACCATGCGATCTTAACTCCTCGCCGTAGCATATTCCGATTGGCGCTCAAGATGCGGGCTATTTCCAAGCAAGCCGCATTTCCTGTTGCGTTGTCAGTTGCCCCCTGATACCAAGAATCGTAGTGTCCGCCGATCAGCACGAACTTGTCAGGCTCTTGGACCCCCGGGATTGTTGCTATCACTAATGGAATCTTGGACCATCCAGTCCAGACATCGGCTTTGATCCTTGCTCTCAATGTTCCTGTCTGTAATAGTTGTTTGAGCAGCTCCCCGTCTGATCTAGCTACGGACAATACGTGGATCGCTGGTATCCGAGATGCAGATTCGGGCGTTGGGGTTCCCCATATGCTTGTAACAATCATCTCATGCGGGACCTCCTCTTTGGAGATAAATATCTCGGCAATTGCTCCGTGGCATTGACCACGATAAACTTTGAAGGGGCTTGCTGCACCATCTACCAGTACAATCTTGGCTCGGGCATTCGCTACGGCAAGGTCTTCCTCCATACCGGAGCCGGCATAGACGACTTCCGCTTCAACTCCTCCACTTGGGGTGCGAGCAGCGAAGGAGTGAGTAATGCATTTGACAAGTCTATGTCCTGGTTCAAGTATCTCCAAGGATGCTGGACCCGGATGGCTGAGAAAAGCCTCGAACTCCAATATCTCACAGTCGACCTTGTATTCCTCAAGCCTGTCAAGGATTAGATTCGCAGCTTCACGCTCGGCCCCCGTTCCTGAGAGTCTGTTCAGCTTCGAGAAGTCCTGCATCAGTCTTGACATCTCATTGGCTGAGACTGAGCTGTGAAGTACTTTTTCGTTCGAAAGTATGCTATTGGCCATGCCCCGGCACACGGCTATTGCCCCCATTTTCACTGATAGAAGGTATTAGCTATTGTTGTAAGGCAAAGCAAGTCCAATAGCTCAAAGTCCAATAGCTATCGAAATCTTAATAGGCAAACCGAGTGCTAAACCGACAATCTAGGTGAGTTCATGAGAAAGTTACCAAGGATCGCACTGGTTGCATTGGTTGTCGTTGTAATCGCCGCAGTTGCCGCAGTCGCTTGGATGTACTCCTTTCCTCCAACACCACCCGCCAAGAAGGTTCTTGTTTTCGCGTATCCCACCGATTTTCCAGATCTAGACCCAAGCGTTGCTTTTGAGAACGAACATGTGATTCTATCAAATGTCTACGAAGCGCTTGTGTACTATGATGCCAAGAGCAAGGATCCGCTACAACCGTGGCTCGCCACAAGCTGGACGAGTAGCTCGGATGGGCTCACATGGACCTTCAAGCTCAGGGAAGGCGTGAAGTTTCATGATGACACCCGTTTCACAGCTGATGCGGTGAAGTTCTCTGTCGAACGGACAAAGAAGCTAGGCTTGGGAGCCGCCTTCATTTGGGATCCAATCAAAGAAATAACAGTGGTCGACGAGAAGACTGTTCAGTTCAAATTAGCCTACCCAGCGCCACTTCCACAGATTGCATCAAGCGCGTACGGGGCTTGGATCATTAGTCCGAAGGTTCCCTCAGACCCCGCGGCACATGACTGGTTCAACAAGGGACTAGAAGGAGGAACAGGGCCCTACGTCATAGAAAGGTACGAACGGGGCGCCGAAGTCGTGCTTGCAAAGTTCAATGGCTACTGGAAAGGCTGGAACCTGCCTCACTCCGAGAAAGTTGTCATTCGCACTATCCGAGATCCCACAGTTAGGCTTCAGGCAGTAAAAGCTGGTGAGGCGGACTTCACGGTTGAATTGACGCGTGAGCAGCTCAAGATTCTCAAGGATGATCGTGCGGTTCAGCTCATTCCTTCGCCAAGCTTTCGCAACTTGGTCGGTCCGTTCAATACTATGCGATCTCCAACGGACAACCTTCAAGTGAGGCAGGCACTCAGTTATGCGTTCCCATATCAGAAAGTCATCGACGCGGTATGGGCCGGCTATGCGAGTCAGTCACGGGGACCAATACCCAAAGGAATGTTTGGCTACTCCAGCGACCTCCCTCAGTACACTTATGATCTTGAGAAAGCGCGTGACCTGCTCCGTAAGGCAGGGTATCCAAGCGGAGGATTCACAATAACTCTAACCTATACCTCGGGCGACCTCTACGAGAAGATGACCGCCGAGCTGTACAAGGCTGAACTAACCAAGCTAGGGATTGAACTCGACATTCGCGAAATGACTACGCGGGCCAAGTACGCGCTTGCCCGCGGCGATCCGAAGCAAGCCCAGCATATTCTGCTTTTCTACTGGTGGCCCACCTTCATCACTCCCTACGACTTCATGTTCAACCTTTTCCACTCAGAGGAGAAGGTGATCTTCAACTTCTCATACAACGACGACCCCGATCTCGACAAGCTGATCGACGGAGCCTACAAGTTGGAGGGCACAAACCTGCAGGAATCGCTGAAGATGTATCGGAACGCTCAGGAAGACGTAGTCAACAGGGCTTTGTCACTGTACATCTGGGACCAAGAGGGCGTCTTTGTGGTGTCTTCCAAAGTCCACAACTTCGCAGATAACCCCGCCTACACGCAAGTGGTCTTCTTCTACGGCATCTGGTCTGAACAAGCATAATATCATTCCTTTCCCCTATTTTTTCAACTCCTTACTGTCCAAGCGGTGAGACTGTTGCCTGCAGGACTAGGCAGGTACATACTGCGAAGAGTGGCTTTCGCAGCAGTCGTCATGTTCGGTATGATCACGCTCGTCTTCTTCGTTTCTCGAGTAATCCCCTCCGATACAGCCCAGCTATACGTGGGGCCAAAAGCAACGGCTGAACAGTTAAGGCGGGCAGCCGAGGAGCTTGGGTTAAACAGACCTTTACACGAGCAATACTTCACCTATGTAAGCAAGCTCCTCACTGGTGACTGGGGCATCTCACTGAGGGCGAAAACGCCCGTGCTCGGGGATGTTCTCAAGTTTCTGCCAGCTACCCTTGAGTTGGTCATTTGTGCGTATGTTATTGCTATTCTCGTAGGAATCCCGTTAGGCGTATTCTCGGCCGTTCGGCAGAACAGCATGGTCGACCACGGTGGCCGGGTCTTGGCAGTGGCAGGTGTATCGATTCCTTCCTTCTGGCTCGCACTTCTACTGCAACTTCTCTTCTTCGGCACACTGCACGTATTGCCACTGGTAGGACGTCTCGACATCGAGAGCTCAATACTTCACCCGATCAGCAACATAACGGGTTTTCATGTTCTAGACAGCTTACTAACCATGAACGTGGTGGCTTTCGTTGACAGCGCACGCCATCTTGTGCTTCCTTCAATCGCTCTATCTACGTATCCGCTCGGACTTATCACACGGATGACTCGGTCAATGATGATCGAAATCCTCAACGAGCCGTACATCCGTTTCGCACGTCCTAACGGCATGACCGAGCGTCTAGTTATCTTCAAGTATGCACTAAAGAACGCCATCATCCCCACACTCACCGTTCTTGGTCTCTCCTTCTCATATTCTATTACTGGCGCCTTCCTTGTTGAAACAATTTTCACGTGGCCTGGGCTTGGAACCTATACTGTAAACTCCATCCTAGAAGTTGACTACCCAGCTATAATCGGAGTCGTGATCTTTGGCACAGTCTTCTACGTAGTCATCAACCTGCTGATCGACATAGGCCAAGCATACCTTGACCCAAGGGTGCGGTTGAGATGACTCTAGTATCGGTAGCCGAAGAGCAAGAAGGAGGCCGCACCCGAGTTCAAGAGATGCGGCTAATACTTCGCCTTATCAGACGTGACCCCCTCACAGTCACTGGAGTCTTCCTTGTCACGATCTTCATACTACTGGCGATCCTCGCACCCGTTTTTGCGCCGTATCCGGACCAGGGACTTGGCCTCCCCGTACCCGAGAGGATACTGCTTCCCCCCAGCAGCATGAACCTGTTTGGCACTGATTACTTGGGACGCGACATCCTCAGCCGAATAATCTATGGAGCTCAGATATCGCTCTCATTCGCATTCACTGTAGCCATACTCTCTTCAGTCATAGGGATGGTTC
>Ga0129297_10001100_pt1 | contig 13496 bp, 11 predicted proteins | sample I18A1metaG_FD_94708 | JGI IMG/M metagenome (GOLD analysis project Ga0129297, IMG submission 94708) | Lake sediment bacterial and archeal communities from Gulf of Boni, Indonesia to study Microbial Dark Matter (Phase II) - ​I18A1 metaG | ecosystem: Environmental > Aquatic > Freshwater > Lake >... | reverse complement strand
TTCGTCCATCTTGAAAAACTCCATAGTATCTGTTCAAAACTGGAACGTTCGGTCGTACCTTAGAATGTAAGAAAACAATCCATCGATAGATCCCTTCGAAATCTATTGTTAGATCAAGTCTCTCCTGAATCAAGTTACACAGCCTTTGAAAATCTACTTCAGTAGCGCCAGGTTTCCTTAACCATAAGCCGTCCACGATTCCATGCACTAGATAGAATCCGTTCTCTTCAGCCAGATGCGTAGCCTTCTGCAAAATCTCTCGAGCAAAAGCGCATGTGGCTATATGTGCGTCAATCTTCCCGAACCGAGCGTTACGGTACCCGAGATAGCCAAAACTACATACCGTTATCCATTTCAATGCCGCTTGCCGTCGGTCGTACACTTCACGCAGCTTCGTGTCTGATGTTCGTTTTTTCATAGATTTGTAGTAGGCTTTCTTTTTCAGTAGTAATTCCAAGCTTTTTGGAACGATTCCTAAGCGTTTTTGACAGATGTTGTAACCTAACTCTGGGACGCGTAATGTTGAGTTTGGGCAGCAGTTGCATCGAACGGTCTCTGCGCTGAGATTTTTCTTGAGCATAAGTGTTGGGTAGAGGCTTGAGAAGTCTATCTCGCCTACTTGGTCGTGGACTCCCACTATGGGTTCGTAGTAGAATCCCCCTCTGTCGGCTATGATCAGTTCTCTAGCGCTTTTGAGCCCTTCAGGCTCGGCCTTCCTCCATGGAATCAAGTAACCGTCTTTGAAGGCTTGATAGAGTTGAATTGAGGTCATGCTAGATCCTATGGTTCCTCTAGACGCTTCATGCAACGGGATACGACATGTTCGAGCAACCTCAACTAGACCTTCCAGGCCACAGTCGTCTACAAGAAGACCATTTTTCACGTCTAAGTGAACTCTACCCAATAGCCTGATGCTGCTTGGACGATAGTAGACGCGGTTGTAAGACCAGTAAGAACGCCCCGGTCTCTGCTTGGCAGATAATGGAATATTTTCGCGCCCTAAAACAAAATCGTCTAGAATACCATTTACCAAGGCACGTCTAGTCAAGTATGGAAAAAGAAATGAGTCGCCATCTTTGGTTAAGATGACATCTGGATCAAGTTCCTTCACATATTCAACAAGTTTCTGAAGTTTTCTAGTCTCTGATCCTGAATCTACCTTAATTGTGTAATCATTGCCTTCGATCCTTACCAAATCGAGTTCGTCCCCGAATCCTACAAGATGTCCTTTCCGTGTAACGTTGACCTCTAAATTCACGGTCTTGAGAGGTGGAAGCTCATAGTCTAAGCGTTCAGGAGAATCTTTGAGTTCAATATTGACCATTCCATTTGTGGTTTCGACTTCTAAGAAAGCCAGTGGAAAGATATCTCTCTCATAGAGAAACGATCGGACTTCTGGCAAATCCACATTGTAAATGTCATACTTCATATTTCCTCTATTGAGAGCAAGAAGATAATTCGCCAACTCTCTTGAATCATTCATATTGCGAGTATAAATTCGAAGTACACATGACGGTTTAGGGTCATCTAGTTTCACAAATTTTTCTGTGAACTCCCACTTTTTGACACGGACACGTTGAGTGAGGCGGTCAAGGTCGTTTCTGCCGCCAGCAACATAGATTGATGGATTCCAATCTTCTACTAGCTTAGTGCATGAACCATCTTTTCTTTTGATCCATAAAGTGATCTTGCCATCTTGGTTGTAGTAGAGGTCGAGGAGCCATCCGTCAAAGGTTTGGCTCATCAGTCTCTCCATTCTCTTCTAGAATCTTCTGAAGATGCCTGACCATTTTATGATGCAAGAATAGCATAGTCATGAACATAGCTTTCGGTTACGGTAGAGCGAGTTGTTGCACTGGTTGCTGAAGCTCTGAGCTTACATTGATCCATCAGGTCGTCAAATATCTCGCATTCATCTATCCTCAACGCATCCCTGAAACTCATCTACATCCTAACCTCTTCTTCCAGGGCCATTCTAAAAGAGAAAACTGTTCTACACAAAGTCAACCTTTCAGCCAGAGTTATGCTTCTCTAAAGTTGGCTTCGAACCCTGCCGGATCTGGAATACTGTGTGAGCTCTGCTGAAGAGGATTGACTCAAGCCAACCATTCTTTGAAGCTGTTACACATGTAGCCAATACTATCGAAGCTTTCTTCTCTGCTAATTTTGCAAGAAATGCTGAGACTTGATTGAAGACATTGAAGGATTCACGTTCTTCAATATCTGGATCCGTGTAAAGTCTGGTTATGTCTGCAATGACAGCTAACTTTGCTCGGTAATGTTCGAACGCATCTGGTAGAGTTTTCGTGATAAGGGATGTAAGCTGATAGCATGTGAAAGCCCTGTCAATCTGAGTTCCATCTAGAACTGTTTCTCTTCTAATTTGGTAACGATCTGCATAGCGAGAGATTAGATAGGGATCAAAGAGATTTCCACCGTCGATGAAGATAACTTTAGAATTCAATCCTCCATTAGATCCCGACATCTGTGCTTTAACACAGATCTGCTCTGACAAGTCATGGGCTGCACGGTCACCGTGTAAAACTACAAATCTGCCAAGAAGATTTTCCAAAGCTTCGTCTATCAGGTCGTTACAGAATGGTTGTGAACCTCTCTCGAACGATGCATCTTCCTCAAAGAGGTACGATGTGATGGAGTTTTCACGAGATTTTACTGGTGAATCTATCGATACAAGACCCCTAAATGTTGGGTGAACTTGGAAAATAGTTTGACTTGGCACCTTGATACGCGTACAACGTAAACTTGATCCTAAACTCCAATGGCATCCTGGGCATCTACCACGAAAAATCCATCTAATACGTTCTGGCTCTAGAAGGATCTTAGAAAGAACTAACAGTTCCTCGCAGATCTCACAATAATAGCAGTAACCTGAAGACTGAAGCTCAGCGTTCAACCCTTGAAAGATGGAAGTAAGTGCATGAACTTTCAGAGGAGCCTTAACCCTCGACTCTGAAAGGGAATCTACGATAAGATTCGAACCTATCATAAAGAACCCTACAAACTATGCGTAAGATAGTTAGCCTACCTGCAGCTAATTAGCAAGAGATCATTACGAAAGTGATTCCAAACTATCAGGAACGTAACTACAATTGATGATAGAACGTGAAGTTGTCACATCGTTCTTGCGAAATGCGGGCAGGATACTCATACTTCGAAGAAGCAACAAAGTCGGCACATATGCAGGTAGATGGGCTGGAGTTAGCGGCTATTTGGAGAGGGGCGACCGACCTATCGAAAGAGCTCTCAAGGAAATTCAGGAAGAAGTTGGACTCACTGAAAGTGATATTCAACTGGTCAAAGAAGGCGAACCGTTGCGCGTGAGGGACAAGAAGAAAAATACGCTGTGGATCGTACATCCCTTTCTGTTCGAGTCTAAGACAGATATTGTCAAAGTCGACTGGGAACACAAGGAGTACATGTGGATAGATCCATGCACTCTCACTAGTTACGAGACCGTTCCTATGCTGAAAGAGGCTTTTGACAGAGTACAAATGAAATAGTGATCACACGTGCTTACTTAGTGAAGTCTTTGAGGCTAAGTTGAATGGAGCCATCTCTTAGTCTCAACACGTGTTGAACTACTTCGTCGGGACTACTAAATCTGAGATCCTTTATTTTCTCAAAATTCCATCCCATGCATTTGAGGGTGGAGATGATACACGCGGTTACAACAGATCTTGTCCATTCTTTCGTCACTGAGTAGGTGGCGAGGAGCGCGCCACACCAAGTATCGCCGGCACCAGTCGTGTCTCTCGGATTCGCAATCAGTGTGCTAAGCGCAGGGATCATTTGCACTCCAGTTCCGTCAACGATGATGGCTCCCCATTGCCCCAATGTTATAGCCAGCCTTCTCGACTTCAGGGTTCGCATTGCTGAAGCTAGTTCAGTTGTTCCAGAAAGCATCAATGCCTCATGATCGTTGGTGACAAAAAGATCTACCTTCTCCGCTATCCGCTTCAGTATTCGCCTATTAGCTGTCATGGTCAAGTAGTCGGGGCTGGTGTGCGCTGATATCCAAGTCTTTGGCGAAATCTTTCGAATTGTTTCCACAAACTTCTCTACCTTGCTAGGATTCATGGGAGCAAGATGAATGAAAGAATCCTCGCGGATCCAGTGTTTTGGAAGATCCGAAACTCTAATCGCAGATCCGGCTCCTAAGCGGACTGCCTTATAGTCAGCTGAGAAATTCTTGTCATAGTCAATTTCGAAATACGTCGATGGCGTGTTCACCCTCTTGATAGTAGATCCTGGAAAATTGGACCTTAAGAAGTCCATTTGCGTGAAGTCCTTGCCGACCGCTGAGACTATTCTCACACTTGTTGAAAGCGATCTAGCTGCCATGGCGGCGTAAAGCGCTGCGCCTCCTATCTGAAGCCGTTCACCCCAAGGGTTCCTCACCAAGTCTCTAGACACATGGCCGATGAATACCAGACCCGATCCGATAGCCGTCATCTACTCCGCCTAGCGAAAGCTAATATCATTCTGTAATGACCGCTGGCTTAGAAACTTGTGGATTAACAGCGATCCTAATACTGTTCACCCCCTTGGGAAAAGCCGATCTTAATGGTCTGAAAAGAAAAAGGGGGATTGGTCCGAATGGACGAGTGTCGAATTGATTCTTCAAGCAGACTCCTGTTTTTTCCGTTTTTTTCTTCGGTAGACATAGTACACAACGATGCCGATTATGGCCAATGGCAGCGTTGAGATTACAAGGATGACTAATCCACGGATCACAGCGAATAGTACTATGAGCGCTGTTTCGACAGTCTCGTTCCAATTCATTCCTGGAGGCGTGAATGGCGGAGGTGGCTTTGACAGATATACTGAGATGACTGACATGGCGACGTTGCGTTCAAGATAGTTTATCTGGCCTTGAAGACTTTCAATCTCTCCCCTTACCCTCTCCAGCTCCCTCTCAACCGTGAGTACATCGTCAACGGTCTTTGCCATTTCAAGTATTTCCTGAAGTCTTCTCTCTTGTCTCTGTAGGTTTTCGAGACGGGCTTTCAGGTCTACGTACTGCTCTGTGACATCTTCGCTTGAGGTACGTTCGTCCAAAACCTTCCCATAGGTTTCGATCTCTTCAACACTTGCACGGAATTTTTCCTTTGGAACTCTGATGATGATCTCAGCATACTCGTGTGTGCGGGATGACCCTGCAACGTAGCCGCCGTAGCTTTCGACCAGAGATCTAATCTTCGCTAGGTTTCCTGGGATGTCACTTGTTTCAAGCGAGACGTATCCGTCGTAGATTACCATCCGTTCCTCGACTGTGGGAAAAGCCTGCTGATGTTGCGCGCCTTTGGAGACTTCAGTAACAGCGCCGATACTTGTCTCGGGAGTAGTGAAATCAATTCGCCCGTATCTTTCAATCCCAGTGTATGAGGTATAGAGCGTGCCAACAAAGAACGAGGATGCTAGAAGGCTCACAACAAGAAGCGATATTCCAACTAATCTGTTTCTCGACATGTTTCATCGCGTAAACCTTCATTCGAGTGTGCACTAAAGATGCTATAGATTGAAACATTGTGTCTACAAATTAGAACAATATCAGTCGTCACGGTGAACGCGTGCCGAAATCTGGCTGAGGAAACAAGGTTGTTCGGTTTTGATGGTCGGTTTGATTGCCGGGAAGAGAAGTGCTTTTAACCTGATGTGAACAATAAGATCACTTCAATCATCTGCCGATCGTATCCTCTGTGGACCAATCGTCCTATGCTGATACGGAGGTGAACATTGTGGATAAAGAGAAACTGCTCGAGGCCCTGAACAAGTCGATAGCTCGTGAACTTCAAGTCTCTATACAATACATGTGGCACCACGTAATGGCTGTTGGACTTGGAAGTGCCGCTGTTTCTGACATCTTCAAGAAGATTGCAGTGGAGGAAATGAAACACGCTGAGAAATTCGCTGATAGACTAAACTACCTGGGCGGAGTTCCAACAACCAAGCCAGAACCGATCGCGGTTGGAGGAAACCTGAACAAGATGCTCTCTGATGATCTGAAGGCCGAGGAAGAGGCAATAGCGCTCTACAAGGGATACATCAAATTAGCAACGGAGATGAATGATACAACCACAAGACGCATCTTCGAAGAAGTACTCGAAGCAGAAGAAGAGCACCACGACACATTCGGAAAACTACTTGAGAAGTAGCTCAACCAATTCTCCCTTGAACCTAGATCGATTTTGGATGGTTATCCTGTTCTAGGTCAAGGGTTCCAAACTTTTTGATCAACTCACTGTAGCGAGGTTAGTATAGCCAAGCTTCTATGGGCAAACGAATTATTGATTGAACCGTCCCCCAAGCTTCTTCGAAACTGTCAAAATAGTAGTACTTGTCGTTTCCGCCAACTTGGTGACTGGATGTCTGTGGATTCCACACTCTCTCGCAGACGTTTATGCAATATCGTTGGTTCGACTTGGTTATGAACACATAACCGTTTGGAATGGGGCTTCTTGAGTTTCCAACAGTTCTAATCCCCTCGTCCTCATCAAGAGCTCTCATATGCATCTCCAACTCCTCCATGGTATCGAGCTTCTTCTCAACATACAATAGAAGCAAACCTCAAAGCTTGCCAAACGCCGTCGCAGCCAATTTCTGATGACGCAAGACACACGCTAGGCATGAAGTCAGGATTCGAACGATCTTAATAACCTGTCGAATAAATGTGCGCTGGGAGAGAACTATGACCCGAATAAGGATGATGCTTCCCGATGACATTCCGTTCGCGATAAAGCTCACCAATACGGAGGAGTGGGGATTCACCCGTCAAGACTTCCTTAGATTGCGTAGACTAGACCCACGCGGTTGCTTCGTTGCGGTCAGCAAGAAGAGAAAGATCGGACTCATAACAACCACGACCTACGATCAGTTTGCGTGGATAGGCAACGTCATTGTCGAAGAGTCCGCGAGGAATCGAGGTGTAGGAATGCAGCTTCTCAACAGAGCGATCTCACATGTTGAGAGAAAAGGAATCAAAAGGATCGGACTATATTCGTATCCAGAAACTCGTTCATTATACAAGACGCTTGGCTTCGCCGAAACGACCCAATTTGTCAGATATACTGGAACTCCGAGAAAGAGGCGACACGGTGAAGCGAACCCTCTGCACTTCAGACATCTGAACAATGTCGCTAGATTTGATAAGGATCGTTTCGGAGCTGACCGAAAAAAACTTCTTAGAATGCTGATTCAGGACTTTCCAACACTTTCGTTTGTCTCGGAGAAGGGAGATAAGATTCTTGGCTACATAATGGCTAAAGGTGCACAATCAGGCTACGAGATCGGACCGTGGGTGTGCGATCGGAACACAACTGAATCTGCGGAAACTTTGCTGAAGACAGAGTTGACTCAAATGGAAGGAAGGAGAGTCGAAATCACAGTTCCCAAAACCGATGCTGTTGTTGCCCGTTTGTTGAAGGCTTCTGCATTCTTGCCAACAGGTGAAGTCGTTGAGATGTTCAGAGGCAGCTTGCCTAGAAGATGCTCGAGATCAATTTTGGCGGTTGCAGGACTAGAAAAAGGATAAACACATTCTCTTTGCGGAAGTGACGACCTACTGCTCTATTCTCGTGCTAGTACTTTTCAATTTCTCCGTGAATCTGACCAGCTTTGAGTAGAGCCAGATGGTGTATATCTTTCGGCACTCGGAGTCTGCCAGTATTCCGGATACTAGCTAAACAATGCAGCGCTTCACGGTCTATGTCGTCTTCAAGGGTCAGGGTTCCACTGTTCTCCAGAACGAACTTGCCCACTTCGCCGTGAATTCCAAGCAGATCAGCCTTTGAGACCGCGACTGAACCAGATATCGCTATTTTTCGTTCCTCTGAAGCATGTTGTATGTCTCCATCGAGTTTCTTGAGGTACTCTTGTATCGCGTCATTCATCAGGTGAGCCACGTTCTTTCCCTGCTCCTTGGCACGGGCTACAACTTTGTTATACATCCCTCGATCCAGTCCTCTGATCAGCACAGTGTTTGCAGCCATGTTGATCATGCTCTTATTGCTAGATGGTAAAACATGATTTACGAAGTTATCTCTCTTATCTTGTCTATCAGTCTAGCATATAAATCTTGTTAATGTTTTAAAGCAGGTCGAAACGATATACGTGTTGAGTCGGTTCTTCTCGACATCGCGTTGAACGAGCAGATCGGCTCGGTGGAGACTATGATAAAGAAGCCGAAACCCAGAGGCAAGGGCGATAGAATCAACCAGTTGAAGAAGTGTGAATGGTGTAACCAGTACCTGCCAAATGAGAGATATCACCTAAGGATATGCCCTGACTGTCGAAAGACAACCCTCGAAGCTATCAAGAAGGATCTGCTTTAGATCTCCGTTGTTTTTGTCAGACTGGCCAGTCCGGAACATTTCCGGGCAAATGCAAAACGTGAGGCCCTGCTCCGTGATCTTCGATTCTTCTTACAGCTGATAGGTATGAGACGTGCCCGACCTTGAACTTCCCTCCGAATCTTGAGTTAATTCCGTTGGTCTTCTTCTGAAAGATGTGAAATGCTTCTCTTTCGCTGAATGAAGTCATCACAGCTGGAGAAGAGGCCCGCCTCAGTTTGCGCAAATTCTCAGGGTGTGGCCTGAACTCTCAGAGTTGTGCCAGAGTTGGCAAACCGAAATAGTCTTGATTGCAGCCATTCAGCTGAATTCCCATGTGGCCATGGCCTGATGGATCTTCACCGTACCTATGGTCAGAACCAATCGATATTCCATTTGTCTCAGTAAGGACTCTCGTAGACCCATGTTGTTTGGGCTCCCCGATAAGTCGACTGCATGCCGCTGTCGATGGTGGACCCAAGCCACTGGTCTGCGATTGATTAGAGCGACGCTACGTGCTTCCAAAACCAGCCTCGTGACCATCTCGATTGAACCACGATATTCTTCTATTTCATCTGCCTATGGAACGGTCGATCAGTCAATTGACAAAATCTGTACTGCAATCCGCAACGCGACGAGTCATCCATGAGGACCTCTTACTAATCGCTTGAGTTCTTGACTAGAATCGCATCCTTTGAAGCAACTCTCTGGCAATGGACTGTCATAAATCTCGTTTCACAAGCTTCATTCTTCAACAAATAGATCTCCAGAACTATGGTGTGGGACTATTAGAGCGATCGAATTCACTTGGCTTCGGCGTCATGGTGAATGACCCAAGACCTAAACAAGGCTGCATGAGAAAGATTTGTTTAGGAAGTACAATTGTGAGTAGTAATCACTACACAACTTTATACAAAAAAGTCAAAAACCGTTAAACAAGAGGTCGCCTGTAGTTCAGTAACGGCGATAGAATTTCTATTGCCATCCTTCTGAGGCGATTGTCACCATTGGATCAACCAGCAGATCTTTCACGCGAGTCTGTTACGACCGAAGCTGTTGAAACTCTAGAATCAAGAATCTCTCAGATTAGAAAGAGAGACGGCAGAATCGTAGACTTCGACGCCGCGAAGATTACGAACGCGATCTTCAAGGCTGCTATGGCAGTGGGACAGAAGGATGAGAAGATGGCGGAAGCGCTTTCCCAAAGAGTCGTTCGTATTCTCAACGAGAAGTATGATGGACGATCCACACCAACTGTTGAGGATATCCAAGATATTGTCGAGGATGTACTAATTGAAACAGGCCATACGAGGATGGCTAAGGCTTACATCCTCTACCGTCAACAGCGCAAGACGATCCGTGAAACTAGGTCAATGCTCCTTGACTCTGAGCTTGATGGGAGAATTTCGCCAAACGCGATAAGCGTCCTGGAACGCAGGTACCTCAAGAAAGACGATTCGGGCCGACCGATTGAGACCCCCGCTGCAATGTTTCGCAGAGTTGCAAGGAACATTGCCAGTGCAGACTCCCTTTATGATCCAAATGCAGAGGTAAAGAGAACCGAGGAAGAATTCTACAAACTGATGACCAACCTTGAGTTCCTCCCAAATTCACCAACTCTTATGAATGCTGGTCGCGAACTACAGCAACTATCAGCTTGCTTTGTTCTACCAGTCGAAGACTCAATGGAGAGTATATTCGAAGCCATCAAGAACACCGCACTCATTCACAAGAGTGGTGGAGGCACTGGCTTCTCATTTTCTCGAATTAGACCGAAAAATGATACAGTCTTCTCAACGAAAGGAGTGGCCAGCGGCCCTGTATCTTTCATGGCAGTGTTCGACGCTGCCACAGAGACTGTGAAGCAGGGTGGAACCAGACGTGGCGCAAACATGGGCCTCCTCAGAGTCGACCACCCCGACATAATAGAGTTCATTTTTGCAAAGGAAGACAATGATAGACTCAACAACTTTAACATATCAGTCGCAGCAACCGACAAGTTCATGGAAGCCGTGGAGAAAGATGAAGAGTACGAACTTGTCAACCCTAGAACTGGAGAGACCACAACAAAGCTCAAAGCTCGACGCGTCTTCAGCCTAATTGTTCATCAAGCCTGGAAGAATGGGGAACCAGGCATGATATTCATCGACCAAATGAACAAGGACCATCCCACTCCCGAAATAGGCAAAATCGAAAGCACCAATCCGTGCGGCGAACAGCCACTTCTTCCCTACGAATCATGTAACCTAGGATCTATCAACCTTGCGAGAGTTGTAAGAGACAAAAAGATCGACCATGACGTTCTTGCCAAGATGATAAGGACTGCGGTTCATTTTCTCGATAACGTCATTGACATGAATCGATACCCCCTCAGGCAGATTGACGAGGTTACGAAGGCGAATAGGAAAATTGGCCTTGGTGTCATGGGGTTCGCTGACATGTTGGCGCAAATGGAAGTCTCATACGACTCAGAGGAGGCGCTCAAGATAGGGGAAGAGACCATGGAGTTCATTCAGCGCGAATCAAAAGAAGCAAGCGAGGATCTGGCCAAGAAACGAGGCGTTTTCCCCAACTACGAACGAAGCACCTACTCCAAAGGTGGTCCAAGGCTCCGAAATGCCACAACAACCACAATCGCACCGACAGGAACTTTGAGTATAATTGCCAACTGCTCAAGCGGGATCGAGCCGATATTTGCGATTTCATACATCCGTAACGTGATGGACAACACGGAACTTCTCGAAGTAAACCCCATATTCGAATCGGTCGCTTACAGACGTGATTTTCACAGTGACGAGCTCATGAGGAAAATCGCTGAATGCGGTTCCATTCAAGGTCTAGCTGAAATACCTCCTGACATTCGACGGGTCTTCGTGACTTCACATGATATATCTCCAGAGTGGCACGTTCGCGTTCAAGCAGCATTTCAGAAGTATACAGACAACGCTGTGTCAAAGACGGTGAACTTCCCTCATGATGCGACTCCAAAAGATGTGGAAAAGGTGTTCATGTTGGCTTACAGGCTTGGATGCAAGGGCATAACTGTGTACCGTGACGGAAGTCGCGACGAACAGGTCCTTAACATCAACATGGTCAACAAGACAAGTGTCGGTGGAAACATTATTCGACCAGTCAATTCCGAGTACAATGGCGGATGCAGGAACTGCACAATATAGAAGCGTTACACATCGACCGCTTTAGTTTTTGCGAAGCGTTCCAAGAACGAGTCTTGAAAAGGAAAATGCTGCGACAACTGACCCGCCAATCATGATGGACGTCCCAACGAGACGTAGAGGTTGGCGAACTCCTGCGTAGTTCACGTGAAATGTCTGTAACCGAATAGTTGATTGGGATGGATTGTACAAATACCAAGCCCACTCCATGACTGATGTCTTCTCATCAACGCTTATGGTAACGGTGGTTTCCAAAGCGCTGCCATACCACTCATAGAAGACGCTGTTGGTTTCATACCAAATCGAGCGAAGCCAGAAGCTTCCATTGGCCTTCAAACGTATGTGGAAGATCCAACCGTCAGGACTTTTTTCAGGTGGCGCACGAACGCCCCAAGCCAGACGCACTGAATTGGGATCGAGCGTCGAGTCATCTTCAAGCCAAAGTTCACCTTCCAGTCCGATGAACGTTCTTCGCTCCATCATCAAGTAACCCACAATGCTGACGACAGAGCCGATAACGAGCAGCGCGATTAGCAGAGCGCTGATGGGCTTCATTTCCAAAACTCCCAACCTAATTTTTGTTAGGTCACAGAACAATCTTTCGATTAGTGAACTACATGAAAAGAATGTTTAAAGTGACCCTAGCAACCACTGGTAGTCGGATTCCGAACTGGAATCGAAGCGGCGGTGGCAGAGTGGTCTAATGCGCCGGCCTCGAGATCCGCGAAGGCGACTATATAGCCGGTAGGCCTCGCGGCCTACGCCGGTTCAAATCCGGCCCGCCGCGCCAATAATTTCGCAACCGGCGTGTTGGTGCCTAATTCAAGGAAGATTGGACATGGTCCCCCTGCCCGATAGATTGCGCCATGCGATGGACAGCGTGGCGTCCGCGGGATTTCAGCTAAGCAGAGACGCTTTTGATTTTCTGAGCACGTTGGATGATCAGCAAGTTGACAAATGGATTCGTGAGGCTTTAGGAAAAGCAAGTCAAATGTCTCCTCGACCGCTGGTGATAACAAAAGACTTCTTCAGCCTCAAGACACCTATCGAAGCTGAGCCTGGTGTGGCTTCTAGCGTTGCTGTCACAAGAGTACCAGCTACTGATGTCCCGTCACGCATTGAAGTCCTAACGGATTCTACCAAGAGCATCGCCTCCAAGGGCAGTTTTGACTCATTCGTCAAGTACTTTCGAGATCGCTTTGAGAGAATGTCAACAATTCTCTATCAGAGACCTGATGTGAAAGGAGCAAGATCGGTAGGAGATGCTCTCAATGCCCCACAGAATGAAAAAACGAAGTTCATTGCTATGATCATGAGCAAACGTGAGAGAAAGGGGAAGATCTTCTTCGAGATCGATGACCTCGAGAACACGGCCACGGTGCTAGTCGTTGGCGACGCGGACAGAAACCTATACGACATCGCTCAGAAACTCTCACTTGATCAGGTGGTTTGCATCGAGGCCGTCAGGGGAAGAAATGACCTTCTCGTAGCCAAGAACATCTACCTGCCAGAGATCCCGGACCGAAAGCCTGCCAAGGCCTCCGAACCGGTTAATGTGGTCTTGATTTCCGATATACATTTTGGAAGCAAGACATTTCTGGAATCAGCTTTCGAGAGGATGGTGCTCTGGCTGAATGGTAGAGTGGGCTCGGCTCAGCAAGTGGAACTGGCCGGGAGAGTCAAATACGTGGTCATCGCTGGTGATCTGGTGGACGGAGTGGGGATATACCCACACCAAGAAGAAGAGCTAGCTGTTCGCGACATATACGAACAATATCGACTTGTGGCACGATTCATTCAGCAGATCCCTGAGTACATGGATGTGATCTTGATTCCCGGCAACCATGATGCAACAAGACAGTCGCTTCCTCAGCCGGCTATACCATGGGAATATGCGCGACCAGTTTACGAGAGTAGAAAGGTGATCTCCGTCAGCAATCCGTCAGAGGTGAGGCTTCACGGCGTGAACCTGCTT
>Ga0129297_10001099_pt1 | contig 13500 bp, 11 predicted proteins | sample I18A1metaG_FD_94708 | JGI IMG/M metagenome (GOLD analysis project Ga0129297, IMG submission 94708) | Lake sediment bacterial and archeal communities from Gulf of Boni, Indonesia to study Microbial Dark Matter (Phase II) - ​I18A1 metaG | ecosystem: Environmental > Aquatic > Freshwater > Lake >... | reverse complement strand
GGAGGAAGCCAAGGCTCCTGCATCAGGTTCTCGACGGCCTCGGAGGCGTCCTGATCCCGCAACTCACCCAGCAGATTCAGCAAGGCCACCTGCACACGGGGCGATTTCTGCCGGGCCAGCGCTTCGATCAACTGCTCCCTGACCAAGGGGTGGTCCGCGTAACGGTAGAGCGCATCGACAGCCGCCAGCCGCACTTGGATGCTGGGATCCTTCACCAGGAGCTCGAGGAGCGGGCCGGCCAAGGCGGCATCGGGCTTCGGAAGCCTGGAAATCAGCGCCACACCCAGCATCCGCTTGCTCATGGAAGGCTTCTTGAGCACCAGATCGATCTCCTCCCGGAGCTGGGTTTCCACCGTCGGGTCCAAGGCCCTTGCCGAAGTGGAGACCGGTCGCTCCCCACCAAAGGTGCGCCCCAGGGTCCACCCGCCGGCCACCAGCAGCAGTGCTGCAGCAGCCTGAAGCGCCAGCGGAAGATACTGGCGGCGCCGAGGGGAACCGGCGCTCCGGAACGGAAGAGGCTCCGGACGGGCAGTGGCGTCACGGAGCATGGCGTAGAACCGCTGACGCACGGCAGGGCCGGGCCGCGCTTCCAGGACCAGTCCCAGGTTGGCCCAGGTCTCGGACAAGTTCTCCAGTTCCTCCCGGCAGGCCTCACAGCCCACAAGGTGGCCCTGGATGGCTCGGAAGGTGGATGGGTCCAGCCGTCCGGTCAGGTAATCGGCCACATGACGTTCGATCTCGCGGCAGTTCACGAGGTGCCTCCTTGCACTTCCAGGAAGGCCTTCCGCAGGTCCTTGACCGCCCGGTGCACCTGGACCTTGACGGCGCTCACGGTGCATTCGAAGAGGGAGGCAAGGTCCTGGTAGTTGAGGTCCGGACGGCGGGAAAGCATCAGGATTTCCCGCTTGCGGACCGGAAGGCGATCCAGGGCGCGCTTCAATAGGATCGTGTGCTGATCCCGCTCCAGGACCATGTCCGGGTGGTCGCCGCCATCGGAGAACGACTCGATGCGTTCTTCCAGCGACACCTCGGACTTGAGGGAGCGGAGATGGTTCAGGTGGAGGTTCCTTGCAATCTGGAACATCCACGGAGAGAAAGGAGCGCCTTCGCGGAAGGTATGCCGGTATTTGAGCATCCTCAGGAAGAGTTCCTGGACCAGGTCCTCGCTGGGTCCCTGCTGGCCCGTCAAGCGGTAGAAGAAGTTGAACAGCCGGCCGTGGTGGCGCTCAAAGAGGATGGCCAGCAGCTCCAGTTCGCCTTCGCGAACCTTCGCCATGACATCGGCATCCTCTAATGAACTGAACAAAATTCCCCCGCCACCCTATGAATACCGATCGCTCGGAGAATGGTTACCTCGATCTTGCCCTCCGGCGCCTCCTGCACGGTGGACGAGGTACCAACATATTACCGGCAGGTGGCCCCTTTCGGCGGGGGGGAGGCGGGTGTTTGTGACCGAGGAGCGGGTCCGGGAATCCTGACCACCCATACCCGCCCCGGTCTCGCCCTTGCCTACGCGGATCGGGAAGCTCCCTCCTCCTCCAGGGACTGCAGGGTGCCGTGAAGGCGCTCCACCTGCAGGCAGAAAGCCTCCAGCTTGGCCTGGATGACCTGAGGGAACGGCCCCCCATCGCTCTCAATGGCCAGGAAGGGCAGCGAGGGATGCCGCTCCAGGACCTTCTCGACCAGCGGCCGATCCAGGGTGGTGTGCACCTTCTCAGTGCTGAGGTTGGGCGCAAGGATCGCCTCGGCGATGCGGTTGGGCAGGCAGCCGAAGGGACCGATGACGATGACGCCGTGGACCTCGTCCACGATCTCATTCATGGCCGCCGCCACCGTGAGCGTCGCATCGCCGCCCACCATGCTCGGCGAGATCAGGTGCTCCACGCTCTCCAGGAGCCTGCCCACGCGGATGGGCTTGTACGCATAGAAGCCCGACCTGGAGAGAATCTGCTTGATGGACCGCTCCATCTGGCCCTGGAGGAACTCCTTGGCCAGGGAGCCGAGGTTGCCGACGAGGGTGGGTCTCTCGAGGTAGATGGCGTTCCGGTAGATGAACTCGGTGTAGTACATCCACTCGTGGATCGGCGCCACCTTGCACACGATGCCCCGATCCGCCAGGCGCTCCACCAGGAACTGCCTGGAGAGCGGATCCCGCCGCACGAAGATCTCTCCGGCCAGTCCCACCTTCCGGGCCTCGTGCAGCTCGCCCTTGCGCGGGATGGAGGCCAGCTCCCGGGCACCGGCCCTCAGCACGGCCGGCAGCCCCTCCCAGGGGGTCTGCTCCAGGGCGTCCTCGAAGGCGTCCGAGACCCGCTCGAAGACCGCGAGAGCCCCTTCGCGATCCTGTGCCAGGGCCAGGACCGCGCTGAAGATGTCGTCCATGACGTCCGCCAGGACGATGGCCCGCCAGGCGCGGATCTGGAAGCTCTGCGTCAGGCCCGCGTACCCGTCCTCGCACGTCAAGGACAGCAGGGTGGCATTGGGGATCCTCTTCTGGCGGAGCCGGTTGGCGATCTCCACCGTGTACTGCCCGAAGCGACAAGGGCCCGCAGACTGGGGCATGAAGACCACGGAGATCTCGTCCGGGTCCGTGCGGTGCTCAAGGTACTCCAGCACCGAGCCCGTCACGAGGGTGAAAGGCAGACACTCCTTGCACCCGCTGTTCCCTCGCCCGCATTTCAGCTCGGTTTCCCCAGGAGGTGGCAGGGCCACGGCCCGGGATCCGTTCCGGCGCCAGACGGAGGCCATGTAGCGCGCCACCCGCTCCCCGATGCAGGGGACGATGACCCTGACCTTCGGATCCTCGAGGCTGTGCCTGCGTCCCTGGCTGTCCATCACGCAGACACCTCCGGCGTCCACGGCCATGCGCGCCGGCCGGAAAGGCTCCTCGGTCATTCGTGCCGGCACGCGACGGTGCTGCAGTTCTCGATAGGAGGCCACGATGTCCAGGAAGGCCTCCACCCGTGTATCGACACCGGCATCGGCCGTGTGGCCATCCAGTTCCAGCGTGAGGCTGGGCTTGTCCCCCATCGCCCCCCGGAAGTAGCTCACCAGGAAGCTGTCGGGCCCGCAGCTGAAGTTGGTGATGTAAGCGGCAAAGAGCTGGGGATGCCGCTTCACGTAGCGGGCAGCCTTCAGGATGAGCTGGCCGGTGGACCAGTACATGGTCGCCTCGGGGACCTCCTGGGCGAGGGGCAGCGCATCCAGGGAGAGCACCCGGTAGCCACGGGAGGCGAACTTGTGGGGAATGCCCAGGTTCGCCGTCTGGGTGAAGGCGTTGTAGGGACGCCCGAAGACGACGATCCCCACCTCCCCCGGGTGCCTCTCCAGATCCGCCAGCATCTCCTGCCCCGCCTTGGCCAGCTTCCGGGCGAAGCTGCGCTGGGTGGCCACGGCCCGGTGGAAGGCCCAGAGGGCGCGCTTCCGGTCGCACCCCAGCGTCCGCCCCATCTCCAGGAAGGCGTTCCGGGCCCCCTGGAAGCCCTTCGAGAAGTCCAGCACCGGCGAGAGCACCTCCCGCTCCGCGAGCTCCTTGAAGGCCGCCTTCAGGTAGTAGGGCTCCCCTTGGGCCAAGGGACAGACCACGCTGTTCTCGGCGCCATTCTCCACGTGCATTCCGCGCACCTGGGGCAGGAATACGTAGTCCAGGTCCTCCTTGAGCAGTTCCGCCATGTAGGCGTGGGCCAGCTCCACCGGGTAGCAGAAGGAAGCGCCTTTCCGATCGACCCCCTCGGGGTCCTTGGCCTTGGGCAGCACCACCTCCAACCCGAGGCAGGTAAAGAATGACTGGTACAGCGGGAACAGCGTATGGACCAGGAGGGAGCGGTTGAGCCCGATGCGCCTCCCGGTGGCTTGTTCCTTCGATCGGGTGCGGAAGAGCAGGCCCTCGCGGTGGATGACGAGGTCGAGACGTTCCGTGTCCACCTCCACCTTCCGCCGCAGGTTCGCGTAGCGGTTGCAGGAGCCGCCGAAGGGGATGGACCGGCCCTCCACCTCCAGGTGGCTGATGGTGCACTTCAAGTCACAGCGCTCCTTTCCGCCGCGGCACTCGAAGGACGGCTTGGTGGTGACCTCCCGGGCTTCCAGGGCCTCCAGGTCGAAGTCCTTTTCGGCCATCAGCCCCAGGGTGAGCTTCTCCTTGACGTCCAGGGCCACGCCGAAGGCTCCCATGAGGCCAGGCTCCGGGGGCACGATGATCTGGCAGCCGGTGAGGGCGGCCATGGCGATGGGCACCGCCCGGTTGTAGCAGACCCCTCCTTGCATGAAGATCTTGCGCCCCATGGGCCGTGCCCCCTTCACCCGGTTGAGGTAGTTCTGACAGATGGAGTAGACGAGCCCGGCGGTGATGTCCTCCCGGGAGAGGCCCTCCTGGATGGCGCCCTTGATGTCACTGGCGATGAAGGCCGCACACTGGTCGTTGAAGTTGGGGACGGTCTGGCCGCGAAGCGCCATGTCGGCGATCTCCTCGGTCCCGATGCCCATGGACTCCCGGGCCGCCTCCTCCAGGAAGGAACCCGTGCCGGCCGAGCAGGCTTCGTTCATGGCATAGTCCGAGGCCACCCGCTGGGTCAGGAAGGTGTACTTGGCATCCTGGCCTCCGATCTCGATGAGGGTGTCCACCTCCGGGTCGAAGTGCACGGCCGCCGCGGCATGGGCGATGATCTCGTTCACCACGCCATCGGTCATGGCATGCAGTCCGGCGATCTGCCGGCCGGAGCCTGTCACGCCCAGGCCCACGATCTTCACGGTCGCCGCCAGGCGTTCGGCCAGCTTCCCGTAGCACAGGCGGGCCGCTCCGACCGGATCGCCATTCGTGCGCAGGTAGACACTTGCCAGGATGGCATCGTCATCGGTTCGCAACACCACCGCCTTGGTGGTCGTCGAGCCCACATCGAGCCCCACCACACATCGGTCGCCCCGCCGGGCTTCGTGCTCCGGTTCCTGCCTCCATACCACCTTTGCGGCGTGGTCCTGGAGCGGCTCAAGAAACTGGAAGGAAGTGCGGCCTTCCCGAATCGGCAAGCCCTCCGGCCGGGCCGCCCGGTGCTCCAACGCCCAGAGGGCCGCCCCCAGCGCTTCGAAGGTAGTGGCTTCTTCCGCCACGACCACTTCCGGCAACTCTCGGCGCAGGCATTCCACCAGCAGCCCGTTCCGTGCCGTTCCGCCCACCAGCAGGATGCGCCGAGCCTTCGTCTTCTTGAGCAGGGACAGGAGCTTGCCGGCCATCATGGCGCTGAGCCCCGCCACCACCCGGCCTTTGGAGACACCTTTGTTCAAGGCGTGGGTGCAGTCGCTCTTGGAAAAGACGGAACAGCGGCTGGCGATGCGGTAGGGCTCCACGCGGTCACCCTGCGCCATGGCCTCTTCCACCGTGAGATTCATGCGCTTCAGTTGCTGGAGGAAGAAGTCGCCCGTGCCCGAGGCGCACTTGTCTCCCGTCTGCACGTTGACGACGCAGCCCTGGCGGTCCAGCTCATAGACCATGAAGGTCTCTCCCCCCGCTGAGACGATGGCTTCGATCCCGGGGTAGGCCTTGCGCAGGAAGGCATAGGCCTTCTCCACCGCCTCTGGTTCGGAGAGGGTCTCCAGATTCAGGCGGTCCCTGAACTTCCGCCCGGTGGCTGCCATCACGCGGCACTCCGGCGTCAGGGACTCGAGGTAAGCCTGAAGCACCTTCCCGGGATTCCCTTCGTGGGGACTGGACTGGGACCGGACCACCGTGGGGCCCGTCACGTCCTGCGTGAGCAGAACCATCCCGACGCTGGACGCACCCAGCGAAAAACCTGCGCTGAACATGGTCGTTCTCCTGTTTGACTTCACGGGGCCCAGGGCACGCTTCCTGGACCGGCCTTGGGTTCTATCGAGGAGCGGCCGCCAGCCGCCTCAGGCCGCGCTCCGTGCAGCAGCGAACCCTTCGCTCGACGCGGCGGAAGGTCTCGTCCATGGCGCCCGCAGCCAGGCCCAGCAGGGTGCCATACAGATGGGACTCGGACACCGACTGCCACCGGCCGTCATGGACCAGCAGGCCACTGCCCGTCATGGCTTCCACGGAGATCTTGAGCCCGAGCAGGCCCAGCATGGCAAACCCCACGGGCAGGGAGTCTTCCCGCACCAACAACTGAATCCCCACAAGGGCCCAGGCGGCACAGGCCAGGCCCGAGATCCCCCCGAAGGTCCCACCGTCCAGCACGGACAGCATCGCCAAGCTGAGAGCAGGGGCCAGGAGGAACAGCCAGAGGAGCAGTCGGCCGCGGTCTTTCCCCCGTACCAGCATCAGCGGGATGGAGAGGGCCAGGAAGTTGTCCAGCGCGTGCCGCCAGCCGTGGTGGGCCAGGTGGCAGCTCCAGAGGCGCCAGGGTTCGTGAAGGGCATCCGAGGTCATCAGCCAGGTCTCCATCGCATCCTCCCGATCCTTATCCATACGCTAGCGTATGTTTTAACATACGGAAAGGTATGGTAGCCTCGGGGTGCTGTCAAGGGGGGTTCCATGGCCAGCCCGAAAAAAAAGGTCCCTCGCACCCAGGAGTCGCTCTCCGTGGAAGCCTGGTGCAAGGCGGCAGTGAACCTGATCATCCGGGAGGGGGTCCAGGCCCTGGCCGTGGAGCCCATGACCCGGGAGCTGGGGGTCACCAAGGGCAGCTTCTACTGGCACTTCGAGAACCGGGACGCCCTGGTGCACGAGACGCTCCGGCGCTGGGAGCTGGACCAGACCCGGGACCTCTTCGCCCGGTTCGGCGCCATCGAGGATCCCCTGTCCCGGCTGCGGATCCTGATGTTCGCGGCCTTCGAGGACATCGAGAACGGCCTCCTGTTCGCGGCCCTGTCCTCCTCCAGCGAAGATCCCCGCGTGCAGCCCTACCTCAAGCAAGTCAGCGAACAGCGCCTGCAGTACGTCACGGAGTCCTTCCAGGCCCTGGACCTGGAACCGGAGGAGGCCCGGCGCCGGGCGCTCTTCGCCTATTCCAGCTATGTGGGCTACTTCCACCTTTTGCGGGCCATCCCAGACCGGGTGAAGGCCGTGTCCGATCTCAGCGCGTATGTGCACTACCTGGCCGACTCCCTGGCGCCCCGGAGGGAGCCGGCCACGAAAGGACGAAAGGCCCGCTGACTTTTCCTGGGATTATCCGAAAATGGGACCACCCCAACCCAAGGATCGCCATGCGCTCCATCCTCCTCATCCCCGGCTACGGTAACTCTGGGCCCGGCCACTGGCAGAGTCTGTGGGAGGCCAACCTGCGCTATGCCAAGCGCGTGGAGATGCCCAACTGGGACTTTCCCCGTCGGACCGAGTGGGTGGAAACGCTGGACACGGCCATTCGGGCAGCCAGCCAGCAGGCTCCGCCTCTCCTGGTGGCCCACTCCCTCGGCTGCCTGGCGGTGGCGCACTGGGCTCAAAGCTACCAGCGCCCCATCCACGGGGCTTTGCTGGTGGCCCCAGTGGACGTGGAGCGCCCGGACACCCTGGCGGTCGTCAAGGATTTCGCGCCAATCCCGCTCTTCGGCCTGCCCTTTCCCAGCCACGTGGTGGCTTCGAGCAACGACCCTTTCACCTCCATCGAGCGCTCCCGGGAATTCGCAGATGCCTGGGACAGCCTTTTCACGGACCTGGGACCGCGCGGTCACATCAACACGGCGGCGGGCTACGGCGAATGGCCCAGGGGTGAAGCGTTTTTACAGGATCTGCTCTAGACGCTATTCTGTAGGTTCTTTCCCAGGAGATGCCCCGTGTTGCCTCTGATCCTGGCGCCTGCCGCCCTCATTGCCCTTGCCCCGCAACCCGCCGTCCAGGGTCCCACCGTGGAAGGAGTGGTCGTGGATCAGGCTGGCAAGGCCCTTCCCGCCTCCCTCGGACTGATCCCCATGTTCCAGCGGGACGAGCCCTTCCCCACCAAAACGGTCGAAAACGTCATTCCGAAGAACAAGAAGACCAAGCCCGGTTTCAAGCTCCCGATCCCCGCCGCCGGCCTCTACGTGCTGGATGTCCGCGCCCGGGGCTGCCACCCCTTCCAGGTGCCCGTCCTGCTGGGCGAGGACGGCCTGAAGGACCTCGAGCTGACTCCGGTGCCCGACAAGCCCAAAGGCGAGCTCAAGCCCATCAGCACCGACCCCAAGATCGTGAAGCTGGAAGCGCTCTACAGCGCCCAGAAGGCGCGCGAGGCCGGCTACAAGAAAGCCATCAAGGCACGCTTCGAGCAGAAGAAGAGCGGCGCCGCCACCGACAAGGGCGCGCCCCTCGACTGGACCGCCGACCTCGAGGTGCTGGCCGCAGACCTGAAGAATGAGACCGAAGCCGACATTCTCTCCCTGGCTGCCGTGAGCTATCTGGAACTCGGCACGATGATGGCCAAGCTCGAGGTGGAGTCGGCCTCGCTTGCCGTGGACCAGCTGCCGGCCACCAGCCCCTGGTGGTCCTTCAACCCGCGGATCGCCGCAGGCGCCTTCATATCCGCGGGCCGCAACGCGGAATGGAGTGCCTTCCGGGAAACGCTGGGCAAGGACAACCCCGACCCCGAAGTCCGGGCCTACAGCATCTACTCCCAGGCGAACTCCGCCTACAACAAGGGCGACAAGGAGAAGTTCACGGCCCTGAAGGAGCTCCTGGCCACGGAATACAAGGCCACCAAGTTCGGCAAGAGCATCAAGGCGCTGGACCCGGCCAAGATGCCACCGCCCTCCACCACCCCTGAGCTGGCCCCCATTCCCGAGACGCCGGCACCGGCGGCAACCCCGGCGCCTGCTCCAGCTCCCGCTCCGAGTCCCGAACCAGCCCCTGCGCCAGCTCCCGCACCTGCGCCCGAACCGGCCCCCGCGCCGGCCCCGGCTCCCTGACCCATCCTGGGCCCGCCACCGCGGGCCCTTTTCACACCTCAGCCCAGCGTGGCGGTTCCGATCACCCGGTACTGCGCCCCGGCGGCGGTCGTCACGCTCTGGAAGAGCGTGAGCTCCCGGGCTTCAAAGGCCCAGGCTTCCGGAGACTCGCCGAAGCGCCCGATGTCGATCGGGGCCTTGAGCCTAGCGAGGGTCAGGTGCGCCTTGAAGGGCTTCTCGTCGAAGGAACAGCCTGCATCCTTCAGTCCTTGGCGGAGGCTCCGGCAGAGGGATAGCAGGCTCGGTGGCTCCTCCAGCCCCAGCCAGAGCACGCGGGCCCGTCGATCCGAAGGGAAGCCGCCCAGGGCCTGGGTCCGGAGCCCGAAGGCCGGGTGCCCTGCCGCGCAGGTCCGGGTCACCTCCCACCGCCGGGGAACCTCAGCCTCCGGGGTTTCCCCCAGGAAGGCCAGGGTGAGGTGAAGGCCCCGGGGATCGGGCCAGGAAGCCTGGATGCCCCGGGCTTTCCCCCGCTGCTGGAGCGCCGCCAGCCTCTCCTTCAGCTCGTCCGGAAGAGGAATGGCGATGAAGAGACGCATGGCGAAGCCCTCAGAAGGTCCCCTGCCCCGTGGTGAGCTTTTCCTGCCAGGAAGGGGACAGGTGCACCAAGGCCCCGGCCATCCGCCGTTCCTCGGGAGAGACGCCCAACCCCCTGCTGGCCCGCAACACCCGCGCAACCGTCCAGCCCTCGTGAGGCCGTTCCAGCAGCTTCAGGACTTGGCCGGCCTGGACGGACCCCTCCTTCAGCACGCGGACATACCAGCCTGTCCGCGCCGTTTCCCAGATGCGCTCCACCAGATCCGGAACGCCCCAGCGCTTCACCAGCGTGTGACAGGGCTGCCGGGGCTGGGATACCTGCAGAAGGGCCCCGCCCAGTTCGAAGACGTCCCCCACACAGACGCCCTCTTCCGTCAGCCCCTTCAGGGCCAGGTTCTCCCCGAACCCCCCAGGTCCGGCATCCAGCACGCCTTCAGCCTTCCAGGCCGCGTAGTGCTCGCTGGGGTAGGCCAGCACGGCCTTGTGGGCTCCACCGTGGTGCCGGTGATCGCCCACTTCGTCCCCGGCGGGCCCCAGGGTGCCGAGGCGCAGCGGCCCCGGCACGGCCTCCTTGACGATGGCGGAGCGCCAGGTCTTGCCCTGGGCGTCGACGTGCTCCTGCACCCTCCCGGCGTGGACCGAGAGCAGTTCCGCTTGGATGTTCATGGCTTCTTGTCTCCGTGGCGATGCCGTCGCGGATGGTCCTCCCACCACGCCTGGGCCAGGATCACATCCTCGGCGATCCGCGCGCGCAGGGCCTCGATGCTTGCGAATCGACGCTCTTCCCGCAGGCGATGGAGGAACCCCACCTCCAGATGGGCGCCGTACAGGTCCCCATCGAACCCAGGGATGAAGGTCTCCACCGTGAGTCTGAGCCCGTCGAAGGTGGGTTTCTCCCCGACATTGGTCACGCCGAGCCGGGCTTCCGGGAGATGGCTTCCGCGCACTTCGGTCACGTAGACGCCACTGGCGGGGAGCTGTTCCTGCTCCCAGGCCAGGTTGGCGGTGGGGAAGCCCAGATGGCGGCCCCGGCGGTCCCCTTCGACCACGATCCCGGAAAGGAGGTACGGATGCCCCAGCAGGGCCTCCACATCCTCCGCGGCCCCGCGCACCAGGGCCTCCCGAACCCGCGTGGAAGAAAGCGGGCCGCCATCCGGTGCCTTCAAGGCATGCCCGTGGACATGACATTCGTGCGCCGCTCCCCAGGCCTGGAGCACGTCGAGATTCCCTTTCCGCTCGTGGCCGAAGTGGAAGGCGGTGCCGACGTGGAGTTCCTGGGGCTCCAGCACCCGGCGCAAGCCCTCGAGGAAAGCTTCCGGCGAGAGCTCGGAGAAAGCCCGGCTGAAGGGGATCACCCAGGCCAGGTCCATGCCGCTGCGCTCGAAGGCCGCCAGGCGCTGGGGCAAGGTCATCAGCAGCTTGGGCCGGAACTGGGGCGCCACCACCACCGACGGGTGAGGGTCGAAGGTCACGACGGCGGCCGTCAGCCCCCGATTGCAGGCGCGCTGGGATGCCTGCTCCAGAATGGCCTTGTGCCCGGCGTGGACCCCATCGAAGATCCCGAGGGTCACGACGCTGGGACCCGCCTTGGGGGCTTCCTCCAGGGTGTGGTGCCAGACCTCCATCACTAGACCTCCAACTCCACAGCGTAACAAGCCAAACTGGACCCATGAGCTTGCCACGTTTCTTCGTCGCCGGTACGGCTGAACCCCGGGAAGGGCTCACGGTGGCCCTGGAAGCGGCCCAGGCCCGGCATGCCAACGTCCTGCGCCTGAGGCCGGGCGATGCGGCGGAGGTGGTCCTCTCCTCGGGTCCCTGGCGAGCGGATCTGGCCGAGACGGGCAAGGACCGGGCCCTGCTGCGCCTGGTGGCCCCCCTCTCCGAGGACCGGGAGCCTCCGGTCTCCATCGCGGCCTGGATCCCACTCACAGCCCAACTCAGCCTCGTGGACGAACTGCTCCCGCCCCTGGTGGAGCTGGGTGCAACGCTTCTCCAGCCCGTGGTCTACGCCCGCAGCGAATACGACGCACGGAAGACCCTGGCCAGGAAAGAGCGCTGGGACCGCATCATCCTGTCCGCCTGCGAGCAGAGTCACCGCACGCGCATCCCCGAACTGCGGGAGCCCAAGCCCTTCGAGGCCCTCCTCGCCCTCGATGCATCCCAGAAGTGGGTGGCCTACGAGACCGTCACCGGGCGACCCAACCCGCGCCTAACCCCCGGGCCCATCGCCTTCACCTCCGGTCCAGAGGGCGGCATCACCGAAGCCGAGTTCGCGTCCCTGATCGGCGCAGGCTGGCTGCCCGTGAGCCTGGGCCGCAGCATCCTGAGGGCCGTCACCGCGCCCTTGGCCATGATGGGAGCCATTCAGTACGAGCTCGGCACGCAGTCCTGAGTGGACATGATTCCCGGCACGCCCTGTTTTCCTGCACACTGGAGGCATGTCGCCGGAGAGCTACGACCTGCCCATCACCTTCATCGATACACCCGAGAAGCTCGGGGAGGCGATGATCCACTGGTTCCAGGCCAATCTGCTGGCCGTGGACATCGAGTGCAGCCTGACCGGGGTCCATCACTGCGTGATGGCCCTCCTGCAGATCGCCACCCATGACCAGGCGTGGCTCGTGGACCCGATCGCCCTCGATGGCCTGATGAAGCCCACCCTCAAGGCCATGGCGGAGGTGCCCTGGATCATCCACGACGTCTCCGGGGATGGTGTGGTGTTCAAGCGGCTCTACGACGTGGTGCCCTGCTCCGTGATGGACACCATGATGCTGGCCCGGGCCCTGGGCTACCCCCAGCCGGGACTCAAGACCATGGCGCGCCTCAAGCTCGGCATCGACATTCCCAAGGAGGAGCAGGACTCCAACTGGATGCTGCGCCCCCTGCGGGACACCCAGATCAGCTACGCCGCCCGGGATGCCACCCTGCTGCTGCCCCTGCTGCGTGCGCTCGCCGACGAGGCGGAACTCAAGCGCAACGATCCCGAAGTGGGACCTCGCCTGGCGAGCCTCCCCATGGAGCTGAAGCACCTCATGCACCGCATCCGGCACTACCGGAGGCCCGAGCGTCACCCCATCGTCGAGAAGGTCCGCGCTCTGGGGCTGGGTGCCCGGGCGGAGGAGAAGGCCCGACAGCTCTCCGAGCTCCGCCTGCGGTGGGGCAATGAAGGCGATGTGGCGGCCGTGATGGAACTGGGCAACCGGTGGATCCTGGCCCGCCTCCAGCACCCCCCCCGGAACAAGGAGGCCCTGGAGCGCTGCATTCCCAACCCCCGGTTCCGCCGCAAGCGGCTGGAAGCCCTCTGGCAGGTCCTGGGTGATGAGCCCTCCCCCATGGGCGAGCACGTGGCTGTTCTCGAAAACTAACGCCCTGTGGATCCGCGCCGATCCCTTGGTTGTATTCCCGCCAGGAGCCGAGCATGCCCCAGGATGAAATCTTTGTGTCCTTCCCGGCGGGGCTCGCGGGGTTCGAAGCGCTCCATGAGTTCCGCCTCTTCGAGCCCACGGACGGCTATCCCTTGCGCTTCCTCCAGTCGGTGAAGCAGCCCGAAGTCTCCTTCGTCTGCATGGATGCGGCCGCCATCAAGATGGACTACGAAGTGCCCCTCAGCGATGCCGATGCCACCTTCCTGGCCCTGGAAGCGGTCGAGGATGCCCTGGTCCTGCTGCTGGTCGTGGTCCCCGAGGACCCCCGCCAGATGACCGCCAACCTGGCCGGCCCCCTGGTGATCAATGTGAAGACGAGACAGGGTCGGCAGGTGATCCTGGACTCCCGCCAATATCCACTGAAGCACCCCGTGTTTGGCGAGCCCGAGGAGGTGCTCGTCACCTTTCCGTTGGGACTCATCGGCTTCTCCCATCTGCGCACCTTTCGGCTCTACGAACCCGCGGGGAGCTATCCCCTTAAGTTTCTTCAGTCCGTCGAGAAGCCGGAGATCTCCTTCACGTGCATCGATGTGGCTGCCATCAAGATGGACTACGAGTTCCCGCTTAACGAGGAGGAGGCCAAGGACCTCGCACTCGAGAAGCCCGAAGATGCGCTGGTGCTGGCGCTGGTGGTCATTCCCGAGGACCCGCGCCAGATGACCGCCAACCTGGC
>Ga0129297_10001097_pt1 | contig 13506 bp, 12 predicted proteins | sample I18A1metaG_FD_94708 | JGI IMG/M metagenome (GOLD analysis project Ga0129297, IMG submission 94708) | Lake sediment bacterial and archeal communities from Gulf of Boni, Indonesia to study Microbial Dark Matter (Phase II) - ​I18A1 metaG | ecosystem: Environmental > Aquatic > Freshwater > Lake >... | reverse complement strand
GAATGACGCTGTCAGCCAGGGTGGTTCCTAAGAGAATATTTGCCGGTGTCAAGGGAGAAGGCAAAGCGGAGAGACTAAAATAAGTCATGGCGATGATGCCAACCAGAACTCCGATCCCGTTCAGCAGATAGGCAATGATAACCGTTTTTTTGGAGTTGAACAGGATCGGTATGATCAGGATGCTCAATAGACCAGATACAAAGGGCAGGTAATAGGAAGGGTTTTGCCAAAAAGGGTGAATTCGCAGATGAAGGAGGAGCCCTCCTGCTGATAGAAGGGCCAAGGCAAGGATTGGCTTTCTTATCTCTTTTTTGAATAACATCAGCTTTTCCTTTTTTCAGTCTTCAAAATCCCCGAAAAATAGTGAATCCCAATCGAAAATCCCCGTCTTTTAATCTTAAATCTCCGCCTGGGATGAATTGGTCTGAAGTCAGGCCAGTCGAGTTGCTGATAAAGAGTTGGAAAAGGTGACCTCCGATTTTCTTTTCCAGGCCCAATCCCCAGCCATTGGCAAGAAATTTATAACCTGTCAAAACAGGCACCCATTCTCCGATCAAAGAGAGACCAGAGAGAAGGATATACATTCCCCCAAATCCCAGGGCTAAAGTCCCATCTGGAGGAGATTCCCAGTGATTGGTATGAGAAGAGTAAGCTGGCACGAGCAAGAAAGAGAAAGACTGGCTCAGCTGATAGGATAGACTCAATTGGAGGTTGAATTTTATATTTTCCGAGCGAAGAGTCTCTTTTTCCGGCTCTCGCTGCGTAACCAGACTTCCTCCAACGAGAAGGGCAGCAGAAATAGGAAGAGGCAGTTTTTTCTCCTCTTTGAAGATGAGCCACCTGAGTGAGAGTTCCAATTCTTGATAGGTGTTTGTCCGACCTAGGGAAAGACTTAAATCGTCCCTGATTCCATAGTCAAAGCTGAGGAGAACTGCTGCTGGCCCGTCCAGTCCATAGAAAGAATCATAGCCACTCCTCACTGTTCGATAGAAACGATGGGATACTCTAAAGAGAAACTCTCCCTTCTCGATGGCCTGGGTTGTTGGCAGATTGATAAGCCGGTTTCCCAAGAAAGCCGCATTTTGGAAATCTCTCTTTCCCTCCGCTCCTTCTTTTTCCTTTAAGCTGAGAATCCATTTTTCGATAATTTTAATTTTTTCCTCATTCAAAGCTGCTCTTTCTAAAGGCATCCGCTCCCCCCGAATGTCTTTATCTCCCCTGATTTTCATTAAAAGATAACTTTTCTCAGGATGGAGAGGATCAACTCTCTTGAGGATTGGGATTTCCTCACTGGGGACATTGACCAGAGACTCGAAGAATTTACCCGGCTCGAGATTTAAACCTTTTGGTGGATTTTTTCCTCTGTGGCAGCCTGAGAGGCTACAGCTCTGTTTAAATATTTTTTCAACTTCCTTCTCTAAATCCTCTTTTTGAGATTGGACAGAGACATTGATGGAGAAAACAAATGCTTTGATCAAGAAAAAAATAAGTAAAAATGGAAAAACTCTTTTTATCATTCTTGATCTCCGCTTTGGTCGTTTTTGCCTTATAGCATGGACATTGTGATAAGTCAAACAATAGTATTTTTGATTTTCATCTTTTTTCTGTGGCGATCTAAATTAATGGACTTGTCCTGTCACGGAAAACTTTATTTTGCTTCTTTGGAATGAATGTATTAGAATTCTTTAATCATTTTTTTCGATTGGCTAAGCGATGATGGCGGAAAAGCCAGAAGTTCTTGAGGATTATTCTTTAAGGCAAGTCCCTTCTGATCAACGAAAACCCTGGATCGATATCGCTATGGTCTGGATTGGGGTGGCCATTGTCCTTTCTGCCTTGCTGCGGGGAATGATGGTCGGAATGGGGCTGGGCTCGATAAAAAAAGTTTTGATTGCCTATTTGCTTGGCGAAGCCCTTCTCATCGGGATGATGTCTCTCACCGGTTTTATGGGAGCAAAGATGGGCCTCTCCACTCCACTCCTGGCCAGAATTTCCTTTGGCAAGCGCGGCTCCCTTCTCATTTCCCTCTGCCTGGCCATTGCCTTTATGGGTTGGTTCGGAGTCCAGGCAGCTCTCTTTGCCGAGACACTTGTCGTCGCGACGAAAACTTCTATCTCTTTTGCCTTTCTTGCTTTTGGCAGCGGTCTGTTGATGATGACTCCTGCTATATTTGGTTTCAGGGGGCTCAAAGCATTAAGCTGGGGAGCAGTCCCTCCCATGGTTCTTGTGTTCCTTTATGCAGCTTTCAAGATGGGTTTCAATTTTTTACCATCAGGAGAGCTAGTGGAGCTTGCTCAGAATCATCCTTCCTCTCCCTATCCGCTGACTCTGGGCGAAGCCTCATCCATCATTGCTGGAGGATTCATCGTTGGTGCTGTGACGTCGGCTGATGTCTTCCGTTACGCACGACCTCGATTTCGGGATATCCTCTATGCGGCAACATTTTCGATGGGCATAAGCGCAACCATGCAGCTTGTCGGGTCTGTGCTTTCCATGAAAACAGGACTCTATCATGAGCGCCTTCCCAGCTTGATTATCAGTCGAGAATACGCTGGCCTGGGAATAATCGGCTTTCTGGCCATAGGCTTTGCTCAGTGGACAACCAATGACTCAAATCTCTACTCTTCTGTTCTTGCCTTTAACACGATCATCAGATGGACAAGGTGGAAGCTGGCCATCATTGTCGGAATTCTGGCCTCCCTCTTAGGAGCCTTCGGAATACTGGAGAGGCTTAGTTTGTTCTTGAGTTTGCTGAGCATTGCCATCGGTCCTATCGGAGGAATCCTCATCGCTGATTACTATTTTTTGAGAAGAAGAAAAATGGATGAAGCAAGTAGGGCTTCGCAGAAGCTCTGGAACCCAGTCGCTCTTGCAGTCTATTTGCTGAGCTTTCTCGCTGGCTGGCTGACTTCAGGACATCCATTTAGGATCAGTGTCTTCCCTTTTTCCATTTTCGCCTTTAATGGAATAATTTCAGCCTTATTCCTTTATTGGGCAGGGATGAAAATTTTTAGAAAATGAGCAAGAAAATCAAAATTGAAAAAGAATCTGTGGAAGCTGCTGTGCTGGGTGGAGCAGTTCTGGGCGGAGGTGGCGGAGGCTGGATTGAGGAAGGAAGAAAAATCGGCCATCTTGCCCTCGAAAAAAGTTTTTCTGAAATCTTGACGGTTGAAGATTTATCCGAGGAGGCTGTTGTCTTAACCTGTTCTGCTGTTGGGGCTCCTTCAGTAGGGGCTTGTCTTCTAGAGCCAGAGGATTATGTCCGGGCTGTTGAGCTTTTCGTCCAGGAAACAAAAATCAAAGTCAATGGCCTTATCTCGAGCGAAATTGGAGCTCTAGGGATTGTAAACGGCTGGCTGCAATCTGCGGTTTTAAACATTCCTCTGATCGATGCTCCCTGCAATGGCCGGGCCCATCCCCTGGGATTAATGGGCTCGATGGGTCTCAATCGCGAGCAAGGATATATATCTTTGCAGGCTGCAGTTGGAGGCAGTTCCGCCGGAGGGAATCGAGTTGAAGCCTTTTTCAGAGGCCCCCTCAAAGAAGTTTCAAAGAAAGTCAGAGAAGCTGCCGTTAAAGCAGGAGGGATGGTGGCTGTGGCCAGAAATCCTGTTCCAGCTTCTTATGTGAAAGAGAATGGAGCACCTGGCGCCATTACTATGGCCTTCAAAATCGGAGAAATAATTCTCCAGAATAGAGATTCGGAAAAAACAGTAAAAAAGATTCTTGATTTTCTTAGTGGGGATTTCATTAGTAGAGGAAATGTGGAAAGAATAGATCTTTCGACCGTGGCTGGTCTAGATATCGGCAAAATCAGAATCAAAGGAAAGAGGAGAATCTCTGAGCTTTGCTTCTGGAATGAATATATGACGCTCGAGGTCGAAGGGACAAGGATTGCCACTTTCCCTGATCTTGTGATGACCTTTGATTTTGAAACTTCTCTGCCCGTGATAAGTGCCGAGATGAAAGAGGGCAGGGAAGTCATCATCATCAGTGTTCCGGCGGAGAAACTGATTCTTGGCTCGGGAGTTAAAGACCCTGACCTTCTCCTAAAAATAGAGAAGGCCATCGGAAAAGAAATCCTAAGATATAGGCATTAAGATGAACATGAAAATTGGCTTCCTCACCATTGGCCAATCTCCTAGGGATGATGTTGTTCCCGAGATTGTTTCTTTTCTCGATCCTGGAATCGAGGTTGTAGAAAAAGGGGCACTTGATGGCTTATCCCCGGCTGAGATTAAAAAGCTTTGTCCTGAAAAAGGCGATTTTCCTCTAATTACTCGACTCAGAGATAAATCTTCTGCGGTTTTGGGAAAAAGAAAAATAATTCCTCTCCTTCAAAAAAAGATTTTCGAGCTTGAAAAGCAGGGGGTCAATCTCTCTGCTCTTCTCTGCACAGAGGATTTTCCGGAAATCAAATGGCGAAAGCCTTTTCTCCTGCCTTCCAGGATTCTTTTTAGTTTTATGACTTCAGTTCTGCGCCAGGGAAAGCTCGGCGTGCTTGTGCCACTCGAAGAGCAGAAAATTGGGGCAGGAAAAAAATGGGAAAAGACGGGACTAAAATTAGTTGTTGATGCTTTTAATCCTTATCTGGGAACTAAGGAGTTAGAAGATGTTGTGAACCAGATCAAGAAAGAGAAAGTTGATTTCATTGTCCTTGATTGCATCGGGTATAATTTAGAGATAAAAGAAAAATTGAGGCAGGCTACAGCAAAGCCAGTTCTTCTGGCCAGGTCTTTGCTGGCTAGATTTATTAGCGAATTGCTTTAGTGGTTTTCGGGGTCAGACATCTGTGGTCATGGGGTCAGACATTATCATAGGGGTGAGGGCAAATCAAGGGCATGTACAGTTCTCTTTTCCATGGCAATGTCTGACCCCAAATCTTGACCACAGATGTCTGACCCCAGTTACAACAAAAGGAGTTAATCATGGCTCTAAAACAGGTTATGGAAATTTATGATTTATTGGATGCCCCTGTCATTGACATAAGAATTTTAAAAAAAATTTTTAGCGAAAGAGGTTTAGGCACCTCTGAATTTGAGACCCATAAAATTAAGGGTGATAAAGGAGAGACACAGTTCGTGAAGCTAAAAATAAAAGGGAAGGAGGGAAAATCTAGAGGAAAGTACGCTCCTACTCTAGGGGTCATCGGCCGCCTGGGAGGCATAGGCGCCCGGCCCCATAAGATCGGCATTGTCTCTGATGCTGATGGAGCGATCACAGCTTTGGCCACTGCTCTAAAGATTACAGAAATGAGGAGCCGCGGGGATGAACTCAAGGGCGATATCATTATCGCTACCCATCTTTCGCCTCGCTCACCAATCATTCCTCATGAGCCTGTTCCTTTTATGGATGCGCCTGTATCCATGGAGATTATGAATAAATACGAAGTTGACAAAGACATGGAAGCAATTCTCTCTGTTGACACCACCAAAGGAAATCGAATAATCAATCAGCGAGGATTCGCCATTTCTCCGACAGTCAAAAATGGCTATATTCTCCGGGTCAGCGAGGATCTCCTGGACATCATGCAGACCGTAACCGGAAAACTGCCTGTTGTCTTTCCGATCACCACCCAGGATATTACTCCTTACGGGAATGGCCTTTATCATCTAAACAGTATCCTCCAGCCTTCAACCGTGACCAGCGCTCCCCTGGTTGGATTGGCTATCACCACTGAAGTTGCGGTTCCTGGATGTGACACTGGTGCCAGCCAGCCTGTCGACATCGAGATGGCAGTCCGCTTTTGTGTTGAAGTGGCCAAGGCTTTCAGCGAAGGGAAATGCTCTTTCTATGATGAGAAAGAATTTCGGAGATTAGTTTCCCTTTATGGTTCTTTAGAGCAGCTCAAAACTCTGGGAAAAAAGGGCTAATATCTTGCATTTTGTCCGTATTCTAATCGCTTTATTTTTTTGTTTTTTTTTCGAAGTAACTGTAGAGGATGGGCAGAACAAGCAGAGTCAGGAGAGTCGAGGTGATCAGTCCCCCAACTACGACCACAGCCAGGGGCCGCTCGATCTCTGAGCCAGGGCCTGTGGCGAAGAGGAGGGGAATAAGGCTAAAGACAGCAATCGAAGCTGTCATCAGGACTGGCCTGAGCCTTACTTCACAACCTTTGAGAATTGCCTTACGAAGAGGAACATCACTTTCATGAATCTGTGAGATATAGGAAACGAGCACAATTCCATTGAGTACAGCTACACCGAAGAGGACGATAAATCCGATAGAGGCTGGAACAGAAAGATAAAGCCCTGAGAAAAAAAGGGCAAAGACCCCTCCGATCAGGGCAAAGGGAAGGTTGAGGATAACCAGCAAGGCTAATCGAAAAGAATTGAAGGTGAAAATGAGAAGAATAAATATCAGGACAGTAACGGAAGGTCCTATAACAGCAAGCCTTTTCATGGCTCGCTCCTGGTTTTCAAACTGTCCGCCCCAACTCAGATAATAACCGCTGGGAAGACTGACCTCTGCACTTATCTTCTCTCTAGCTTCATTGACAAAACTTCCGATATCCCTTCCCTTGACATTCAGTTCAATTCCAATTCTTCTCTGGCCATTTTCCCTCGATATCTGGACAGGCCCTTCGTTAATAGAAATCTGGGCCAACTCGCTCAAAGGAAGGCTAAAACCTTTCTTGGAGTCTATCAATATTTTCCCGATTGTTTCCAAAGAATTCCTTCTTTCTTCTGGGAATCTTGTGGTCACGTCAAAGAGTCTATTTTCTTCATAGACCTGGGTCGAGGATTTTCCTCCTACGGCTATCTCAATCACATTCAGAACATCATTGACATTTATTCCGAAGCGAGCAATTTTCTCTCGGTTGATGCTGATAGAGATGTAGGGTTGACCGGAAATTCTTTCCACGATCAGATCTGTTGTTCCCCTGATCTGGGATAAGACTTCAGCTATCTTATTGGCCTTTGTCCTGAGGACATTCATATCATCTCCAAAGAGCTTGATGATGATTTGAGCCCTTGTTCCTGCCAAAAGCTCGTCAATCCGGCACTGGATAGGTTGACTGAAAGTCAGGGCTAGACCAGGAATCTCGGAAACAGATTCCCTCATCTTGTTTGTCAATTCTTCTCTTGTTCTGGCAGTCTTCCATTCAGAACGTGGTCTGAGAGCTCCTACGAATCCAGTTTTATCCACTCCTCTTGCTTCAAGGGCAATTCCTGTTTGGCCAGTTCTGGAGACAATGGTTTCTAGCTCCGCAAATTCCATCAGTTTCTCTTCGACAAGCTTTGATACTTCGATAGCTTTCTGGAGCGAAATTCCTGGCAAAAGCTGGATATCCATGTCAAATGCTCCCTCATCCATGATCGGAATAAATTCTGTGCCCAACTGAGGAAGAAGGAGGACTGCTGCCGCCAGAAGAATTAAAGCAAGAAAGGGAATCAAGAATTTCGTTTTCAATCCCCAGCCAAGCAAAGGGAGGTAAATTCTCTTTGCTCCTTTTAATAGAGGACTTTCTTTTTCTACACCTCGTTTGAGGATAAAAGAACAAAGGGCAGGAATGACTAGGATGGAGAGAAGGAGGGAGGCAAAGAGGGCAATAGCCACAGTGAAGGCCAGAGGCGAAAACATCTTTCCTTCCATCCCCTGGAGCGAGATGATGGGAAGGAAGGTCAGGGCGATGATTAATTCTCCAAAGATGCTCGGTTTGCGGACCTCAAGGACTGCCCTCAAGACTTCAGAAATCTTCTTTGTTTGTCCTTGGCTATGGCTGAGATGCCTTTGAACATTTTCCACCTGGATGATAGTCGCATCGATAACCATGCCAATGGAGATGGCCAACCCTCCCAGGGAAATGAGGTTGGCTTCAAGGCCTCCTATTTTCATGACGATAAAGGTCAGAAGAGCTGAAAGAGGAAGGGCCAGGATGACAATAAAGGCCCCTCTAAGATTTCTCAGAAAAAGATAAAGAATGACAAGAACCAAGAGCACTCCCACACACAAGGCTTGGACCACTGTTTCTACGCTCTTGCCGACAATCTCTGACCTGTTGTAGTAGGATTTTATCTTTATTCCATTAGGCAGGATAGAGGAGCTATTGATTTCAACGACTTTGGCCTCAACTCTCTTCACCACGCTGCGGCTATTTTCTCCGCGGAGCATCATCACAATCCCACCGACAGCTTCTTTCCGGCCGTCTTTAAGAGAAGCGCCCTGTCGCACTGCCTGCCCACTCTTGACGTCAGCCACATCTTTGATAAAGACAGGAACACCCTCATGAGATTTGAGAACGATATTTCTGATGTCTTCCGTTGAGCTAATAAGCCCTATGCCCCGGACAATAAATTGCTCTGAATGTCGGTCGACAATGTTTCCTCCCACATTCTGGTTGTTGTTTCTTATGGCCTCAGAGATATCCATTATAGTGAGGTTATATTTGAGGAGCTGATCAGGGTTGACAACAACCTGAAATTGCTTGAGATAACCACCAAAAGAATTCACCTCATTAACCCCAGGAATACTTTTGAGTTGAGGGCTGAGAATCCAGTCCTGCACGGTTCTGAGCTCGGTTAGATAATTGACCCAATCCTTTTTGTCTTCTGGCTCATTTCCTTCCAAGGTGTACTGATAGATTTCTCCCATGGCGGTGGCTACAGGTCCCATCTCTGTCTCCACTCCTTCCGGGATTTTGCTTTTTGCCTCCGATAACCTTTGAAATACAAGTTGGCGAGCAAAATAGATGTCCACATTATCCTCAAAGACAAGAGTCACCACAGAGATACCGAATTTGGTAATGGAGCGCATCACCACAAGATCAGGCAAACCTCGCATTGACATTTCTATGGGATAGGTGACGAATTTCTCTATCTCCAGAGGAGAAAGACCGGCCGCTGTGCAGAGAATTTCCACCTGGATATTGGTCACATCAGGGAAAGCGTCTATTGGAAGACGCAGGAAGGAGTAGGTGCCAAGGCCAATCATTAAAACTAGAATCGCTAAAATCAGCATTCTTTTCTTAAGGGAAAAAGAGATAACTCTTTCGATCATTCTTCTCCCTCCAGAGTTTTTTTGAGCATTTCTGCTTTAAGGTCAAAGCTGCCCTCAGTGACCACTCTTTCTCCTTCCTTCAATCCGCTGGTGATCTCTACAAAACCCTCAAAGGTTCGTCCTGTTTTGACTTCTCTTATTTCAAAAGAGTTATTTTCCCGCGGAATAAAAACGACATTCTTTCCTTCAACCTTTCGCAATGCTCGGTCCGGGATGGCGAGAACTTTGTTTTCTGTAGGAGAGAAAAGGGAAATATCTGCATACATTCCTGGCTTGAGCTTGGCTTCGGTATTGGCCACTTCAACTCGGGATTTTATTGTTCTTGTTTCTTCATCCACAATGTCGCCGATTTGGATCAGCGTTCCCTCAAAAATTTCGCCAGGAAAAGCCGCCACTTGAATTTTTGCTGATGAGGAGACTTTTATCCACGCCAGGTCTTTTTCATAGATACTGACTTCGACCCAGAGAGTGGATAGGTCAGCAATCTTGAGAAGAGGCGAACCTATATCTACATATTTTCCGGGAATGGCGTTGCTTTCGATAAGAGTCCCTGCAAAAGGTCCCCTTATTTTAAGCAAAGATATTATTTCGTCATTCTCCTTGAGAGAACGAAGCTCTTCCTCAGCCAAGCCCATAAGTCTTAATTTATTCTCGGCAGAAGCGAGCATTTGAGCTGCTATGATCTTTCCCTCCTCATCTGAGCTTTTGAGCAGCCTTTTGTATCTAGTGTTTATCTGGATGAACTCAGCCTGCGAAGCTAAAAAATCAGGACTATAAAGAGAAAGAAGCTCCTGGCCAAGGCGGACTCTTTCTCCTTCAAAGGCATTGACCTTTTCAATTCTGCCCGAGACTCTGGAGGTTATATGGATGAGTCTCTTTGGATTGAAGGCGACTTTTCCCCAGGCTTTGACAGGAACTGAGAAAGACTTGAGCTGGACAATTTCAGTCTCCACCTTGACAATTCTTGAGACTTCATTCTTCAGAAAGATTCTTCCCTGGACTTGTTCTTGGAGAGGAGCTTGGGGCTCAGGGCTTTCTCTTTTGCATCCTTCAAAGACCATGAATAAAAGGCCTATTGTGAAAAAAATGACTTTATATCTTTTTCTCATTCCTCTCTCCTTTATTCCTCTTCCTCACCGGCCACTTGGAGTTCAGCGATGGCAACCCTGTGAAGGAAAATTGTTTTCAGAAATTCCTGCTTTGTTTCCTTGTAGCTTCTGTAAACATCAAGAAGGCTGAGGGAATCTGTCTTTCCATATTGATAATTGTTAATTCCCATCCGAAGAGCATCATCAATCTCGGCAAGAAGGGAATCCTCGAAAATTTTGATCTGTTCTTCAATAACTTTGAGATCTGAGAAAGCCCGTTCCAGGGAGCGCTCGATTCTTCTTTTCTTAGCTTCCATGGAAATTTGACTCATCGTGTTTTCTGCTTCTCTTAACAGGATTTCACCTTTTAGCCCTTTCTGCCAAACGGGCAAAGTCAAGCCGACCTCAAAGCCCCAGGCTCCTCTTCTCAAGCTCGGATAAAATAAACCCAATTTTAAATCAGGGAATCGAGCCTTCTTCGAAAGTTCTAAGCCTGTTTCTGTTTGTCTCTTTGCAGTCTGTAAAATTCTCAGGGAGGGGCTTTTCTCAACCTCTCTTTTGAAGTCATCCAGGGTTTTCTCGAAAGGAGTGAAAGAGAGCTCAGTGAGAAAGAGGTAGGGCTCCGCATCTTCGACGCCCATGACAAGATTCAGGGAAATTGTGCTCTCCTTCATTTCCCTCTTTGCCTCGAGCAATTCATTCTGGACTTTCAGATACTCGACTTTGCCCCGAATGACATCGAGATAGGAGACCTGACCAGTCTGGTATCTTTCAGTGGCCAGATCTATGTATTGTTTCAGAATGTCAAGGACAGATTCCAGTGAAGTAACAACTTTCTGCGAGTAGGCTGCCTTAAAATAAGCTTTCTCTACGCAGGAAGAGACAATCATTTTTATTCTCTGGAGCTCTATAAGGGTTGCCTCCTCTCCGTATTTTCCAATTTTTCCGCGAAGGACTCTCTTTCCTGGGAACTCGATTGTCTGCTGAATTCCAAGGCTTATCTCTTTTTCCTTGTTTTGGCCAGCTTTTCCCAAACCTTCGTTGCTAAAGACGAACTCAGGATTTGGGATTGCCTCAAGTTGAAGTCTTCTCCCTCTTGAAACATCTAACTCTTTTTGAACACGGAGAATATCAGGATTATTTTTGAGGGCCAAGGAAAGAGCATCTTCAAGGGTCAGACCTCTTTCTTCTCCGCGGAGGAAGGAAATGGTCAGGGTCAGAAAAGCGACGAGAATCAGGATTCTTTTTGTCATGGATAATCCTCCTTTAGGGCGAAAAATCAGCCAAATGTCCAGGGACTGTTTAGACGGAAAGAACTTCCGGAGGATGCAAGATATTAATGACAATAAGAGGGAGGAAAAGATCCAGGTCTTGCCAAAAAGAGAATCCCTCAAAAGAAATCTGATCCTGAAATTGGTAGAGGCAGGGAAGGAAAAGAGCTCCCCAGAAACAGAGGCAGATAGGAACCCGGGGGGAGAAGGGAAGAGTTACGGAATTTCTGTCTGCATGGTTATGAAAAGGACAGGGATCTTTGGAAAAAGAATGATGGATATTTCCGATCAGGAAAAGGGCAAGGAGAGAGATAAGGATAATTCTTTTCACGCTTTCTTTTGTTTGGGGAGCATGGAACCTGGTTGAAGTACAAAGCTCATAGCTATTCATTTATAGCACGGGAAACCTTTAAGGTCAACGACAAGCTTAGTTCTCTTAATTTCGAGAAAAAGATTGGCAATCCAAGGGGCAGACAGTCAGAAAAAGGCCATCCTAGACCAATGGAAATGCTTCTTTTTCCTAAAATTAGTTGACTTGAAAGAGAAATTCAGGTATTATTCTGCATTATTTTTTAAAAATGGATAAAAAATGATTTCTATGCGTTTGATGAGGTTCGGAACAAGGAAAAAGCCCTCCTATAGAATTGTTGTTATCGATTCCAAAAAGCCAAGAGAAGGCAAGGCTATGGATTTTATCGGCTTTTATAATCCTTTAAAGGAACCTGCTGAATTTAGTATTGATTACGAAAGAGCCAAATATTGGCTGGATAAAGGGGTGCAGACATCAAAAACAGTTCAGTTTCTTTTAGATAAAGTTTCCAAGTCAAAGAAACTTTCCAACTAAGATTCTTAGACTTAAAGGAGGTTACAGTGAGAGAACTTGTGGAATTGATTGCAAAATCACTGGTGGACAATCCAGAAAGGGTGCAAGTTTCCCAATTGGAAGGGGAACAGACTACAATCCTTGAACTTAAGGTCGCTCCGGAAGATCTGGGGAAAGTCATCGGAAAACAGGGCAGAACGGCACGAGCCATCAGGATTATTCTCGGTGCTGCAGGGATGAAACTGAAAAGGAGATTCAACCTCGAGATCATTGAAAAAGGATAGTTTGTTTAGCATCGGAAAAATTACAGGGAGTCAGGGAAAAAGGGGTGAACTTAGGCTGAGGCTTTATTCTGAGCTTACCCTTAAAAATTTTTTTTTTGAAGGTCTACCTTAGAAAAAAAGGGGCCCTGGAAGAGCTTGAAGTTGAATATCTAAAGCCCTATAAAAATTTTCACCTCCTTAAGCTGAGGGGAATTGATTCGCTGGATCAGGCCAGGGAACTGGTTGGATTGGATGTCCTTGAGCCAGAAGAGAGTTTTCAACCTTTAGAAAAGGATTCATTTTACCACTTCCAGGTTATTGGCTGCTCAGTTTTGACCAAAAACAGGCAAAGAGTTGGAACTGTCAAAGGCCTCTTGTCGATTAAGGATAGCTGCCTCCTGATTGTCAAGGAAGCGACAAAGGAGATTCTCATTCCTTTCACCCATGAGATTTGTTTTCAGGTTGACCTAGAAAAAAAGGAGATCGTCATTGATCCTCCTGAAGGGCTTTTGGACTTGAATGAGATTTGATATAATTACCATCTTCCCTGAAATGTTCAGATGTGTTTTTTCAGGTGGAGTAATAAGGAAAGCGCTGGAGAAGGCGCTAATTGAGGTCAGAGTTCATAACTTGAGAGATTTTTCTTCAGACAAGCACAGACAGGTTGATGATCGACCTTACGGAGGAAGCGAGGGAATGGTTCTCAAACCAGAGCCCATCTTTGCTGCTGTCGAAAAAATAAGAGAGGATGAGAGAACTCCTGTTCTTCTGCTTTCGCCCCAAGGAAAAAGATTTGATTCTCATCTGGCGGAAAAATTGGCCCAGCACCATCAGATTATCCTCATCTGTGGCCGCTATGAAGCAGTGGATGAGAGAGTGAGCCAGTATTTGGTAGATGACGAAATCTCCATAGGAGATTATGTCCTGACCGGGGGAGAGCCAGCAGCTATTGTTGTCATTGATGCTGTTTCCAGGTTCATTCCCCAGGTTGTGGGCAAGCGGGAATCAGTCCTCCACGATTCTTTTTTTGAGAGCCTTTTGGATTTTCCTCAATACACCCG
>Ga0129297_10001096_pt1 | contig 13516 bp, 10 predicted proteins | sample I18A1metaG_FD_94708 | JGI IMG/M metagenome (GOLD analysis project Ga0129297, IMG submission 94708) | Lake sediment bacterial and archeal communities from Gulf of Boni, Indonesia to study Microbial Dark Matter (Phase II) - ​I18A1 metaG | ecosystem: Environmental > Aquatic > Freshwater > Lake >... | reverse complement strand
CCGAAGAGTACACCGTTGCCTAGGCAGTTGGAGAATACCTGTACAGCCTCGTCTGTAGCTGGAACCTTCGTCTTCTTGTCCTTGACAAGTTCTACTCCTATGAACAGACCTGGACCTCTCACTTCGCCTATCGATGGATGTTTGCTCTCCATCTCTTTGAGTCTCTTGGTCATGTACGCGCCTGTTGACGCAGCCTTCTCCGATAGCTTCTCCTCGAGTAGAACGTCTATCGCGGCCGCTCCGGCTGCTGCTAGCACCGGTCCGCCGCCCATGGTGAATATATGCCATTGCGCAGTCTTCAGATCCTCCGGGACGAGATCGGATCTTATGACAGTTCCTGAGACAGGTAACCCTCCTCCAATAGCTTTGCCAGTAGTCAGCATGTCTGGTTTCGCGTTGAAGTAGTCAACGCCCCATATCTTACCTGTGCGTCCCATCCCTGTCTGTACTTCGTCCGTAATGTAGAGGACACCATACTTGTCGCAGACTTCTCTTATTATCTTGAAGTACTCTGGCGTTGGAGGAGTCTGGTGGCCGCCGTTCCCCTGGCAGGGCTCCAGTATGAACGCGGCAACGTCATTTGATGTGGCATGTCTAATGTGATGCTCCAAGTATCGTGCGCATTCAAGATCGCATCCAGGATATTTTTGGCCGAAGTAGCATCTGTAGCAGTAGGCATTGGGCATTTGACTGAATCCAGGAAACCTGACCAGTTTCTCTCTATGCCATGACTGTCCTAGCAGGCCGCTCATCGCTAGTGTTCCACCATGATACGCCCAGAAGACTGAAACAACCTCTTTCTTGCCAGTAACCTTCATGGCAGTTTTGATCGCTGTCTCGTTGGCCTCGGTGCCACCGCATGAAAAGTATGTCATACAATTATTCTTCAGTGGTCCCGGAGCTATGCTCGCAAGCTTTTCTCCAAGGTGTATTCTCGGTTCATTTCCAAACATGGTTAGTGTATGAGTCAACCCTTTGTCGAGCTGTTCTTTGATTGCCTTCACAACTTTTGGATGTGCATGACCTACGCCTAGAACTCCTGCTGTTTGCGATAGAAAGTCGAGGTACTCTTTCCCGTTCTGATCCTTGAAGGTGGCTCCTTTTGCTTCGGTTATGATTATGTCAGAGTAGCCCCAGCCGTGTAGCACATATTTCTTGTCTGTGTTCAAAAGTGAAGACATATTTTCTTCACCGCGACCCAATAAGGAGAGTTGTGAATATAAGAGTTTGCGGTTCCGGAAAGAATTATATTTTCGGATAGGGTAATCGTCGCCGATGATTCTACATGTCAGACATTAGGTTCGGTCTCACAGTCTCTATGTATCCACCTAAAGATTTGGTCCGGGCTGGCATTCTTGCTGACAAGTATGGTTTCGACTCTGTTTGGGCTCCAGATCATCTAACCGACCTTCCTCCTTCAGGCGATCGTGTGGAGCCCTGGGTAACATTGGCCGCGATTGGAGCGCAGACAAAGCATGTGATGTTGTCGACGTGTGTGACGGATACACAGCGGAGACATCCAGCTGTAACAGCCCACGCCGTGGCGACGTTGGATGAGCTGACAGACGGTCGTGGCGCCGTTGCCATTGGGGCGGGCGAGGTAATGAACGTGAAGCCGTTCGGCCTGCCATGGGAAGATCCAGTAGGTAGAACGGAAAGACTTGCGGAGGCGGTGCAGATAATTAAGTGCCTCTGGCTTTCGAGTCGGGAGAAACCAATTGACTTCAATGGAAAATATTATGCTCTAAGTCAAGCTTGGCTGGATCAACATCCTGTACAGAAACCTCACCCGCCATTGTATGTTGGGTCACTAGGAAGTCACCGCACCCTAGAGATTGTTGGAAAGTATGGCGATGGTTGGTTTCCATGGTTGAATACCGTAGAGACGTTCAAACGTCGATCGGAAACTATTAAGCAAGCTGCTGAGCAAGCTGGGCGATCATTTGATGAGATAGAGCGGGTCTCTCTTCTGTTTACGGCAGCAACGACGGACGAAAAACTTCAGAAGCGTGCAATGGATGCGCTGAAGCCTGAGATCCTAGTGCTTGTTGATCGAAAGGTTTTGAAAGAGATGGGTTTTGAGGTCACAATAGAGGGGTCAGACTACAAGTACCAGAAGACGATGCCAACCGAGGAGAAAGCCCAGATAGCGGCTAAAGCGGCTGAGAACATGCCTTACGAGATCGTGTCCAAATTTATGACGGTTGGAGGTGCAAGTCAGTTCATCGAGAGGATCGATCAGTTCATAAAGGCAGGGGCTAGGCACATAGCAGTTCGAGACGTGATAGGCCAGTACGTATATGGCTCACTCGAACGTGGCGAAGAAACCCTAAAGATGTTCGCTCGAAAAATCATACCGTACTTCAAAGGCACGAAGAAAAAGAAGAGGCGAGGCTAGAGCATAGCGAGACATGCTGTCTCAGTAGAGAGTATAGTGCCTTGGCCGCTTTCTTCCTCGGACTCCGATGAGACAATCGCCAATCCAAATCATGTGGACATGGGTGCTGCGGAGACCCAGACATAGACGCAAGGTGAAAGAGAGTTCACTCGCAATCGGGAAAAGATGGCGGATTCAGTTGGTAGGAATAAGAGGTTGGCAAGTCCGCAACAAACCCAAACTTTTCAAACCACTTCCTAATGTACTATAGTAATGCGTCTTGGTCCTACTGATGCGGTTAGAAAGGCTCGGTTTTTTGCAGTTCTTCTTCTGTTTGATATATCCATTTTGGCTGAGCGAAAGCGCCGCAAGAGGGCGCTGATGCGAGTTGACTAGGAGACAGAAAAAAGGGAGGAGCCGTCAGAAGCAGCCCTATGGTAGCCTCGTTGAAATCAACACGAGCCGTGTGTTGGTGGACGCGGTCGGAGAAGATGCCCTCACCGAAATCGTAGACGAGTATCTTGACTTGCTCGACACATCAGTGGCGATATACGAAAAGAACGGGAATTATGCTTTAAGTGCTTTCGCCTCAGGCTGGTGTCAGCTCTTGGATCAAGCGTCACGCAAACTCTGTGATAGTGACGATAACGCAAAGGCTCTGGAAAGTGGGAGGTGGCTCTGCCACGAGTCGCATTGGACCAAGGCCTCAAAAGTCTCGATTGAGACAGGCAGGCCGGTTGATGTTCGGTGCAGTGGTGGCAGACGCATCTGCGCCATCCCAGTCCGGGCTGGAGGGGAAATAGCGGGGGCCATCAGTCTAGCGTATGGCGATCCAGCCAAAGGCCCTCAGAAACTAGTGGCAATCGCTGAGAGATATGGCGTTAGCCTCGATAAGCTTCGGAAACACTCCAACTCGTACAAGCCTTGTCCACTTCTAGTGATCGATATCGCCAAGGATCATTTGGCAACATTGGCGAAGTTAATAGGCGCAATGGTCGAGCGAAAAAAGATTGAGGGGAGGCTCCGGGAGAGTAGTGACAGATTTAAACTAACATTTGAAAACGCGAAAGATGCAATTTTCTGGGTAAATCCAAAGACCGGCTTCATCATCAACTGCAACAGAGCGGCAGAAACCCTCCTAGAGAAAAGGCGAAGCGAGATCGTAGGACACCCCCAAACAGCGATTCACCCACCTCAAAGAATCGAATACTACGCTAAGATGCTCAGAGCCTACATAGAACAGGGAGAGCCTATTCGTGAGGCGGAGGTAATAACGAAATCGGGGAAGATAAAAATGGCACAGATAACCGCCTTCACAGTCTTGGTAGAAGGGGAACCGATGGTTCAGGAGATATTCCGGGACGTCACGGAGCATAAGCGGGTTGAGGAGGAGCTTGAACGCTACTCCAAGCGCTTGGACAAGATGGTGGAGGAGAAAATTACGGAGCTGCGGGAGGCTGAGCGGGCGGCCGCTATCGGTGAGGTAGCGCGTGTGGTCGGCTACGACCTCCGCAACTCGCTACAGGTTATAACCGACGCGATTTATTCAGCAAAGAAAAAGATGAGTCTCATGCCCTCTTATTATAGGAGTTATGCGAAGAAAATGGGCGCCTATGAGCTTCTTGGAAGGGTTGAGGAACAGGTAGAGTATGTAAACAAGATTGTTTCCGACCTCGAAGACTACACCACACCTGTGAAGCCCAGACTTGTTGAAACCAGATTGAACCAACTCATAAACGAGACGTTCTCAACGATAAAAATTCCCGAGACCGTTAAGGTCTCCGTAACGCTCGACGAAGATTTCCCCCAGGTAATGGTTGACCCGCGAATAATGAAGAGGGCCTTCATCAATCTAATCGCGAACGCTATCCAAGCGATGCCGAGAGGAGGCAAAATTATGATAGGAGCATCCAGGAAACTGGGCGCCGCATACATAACTGTCCGAGACACCGGCGTCGGTGTACCCAAAGAGATTCTGGACAAGCTCTTCCTCCCCCTATTCACAACGAAGCCCAAGGGTACAGGGTTCGGGCTGCCCATCTGCAAGCGGATCGTTGAGGGTCACGGCGGCAGCATCATGGTCGAGAGTAAGCTGAACTTAGGCACCACCTTCACGGTTCGACTGCCGCTCAGAAGGTGAGCTGACCCTGATTGAACCCATATATACTCGATAGGAGTAGGCCATTCAGGATGGATTATGACGGAAAGCGCAATGTCCGGAGACGCGGTCGGTTCCATTCTAACGAAGGACGTACTTACCGTCGACTGCTCCGAGACCTTGAGAACCGCTCTGAAGAAGATGCATAAGGAGAATGTGGGAAGCCTCGTCGTGACGGAAGCTGGAAAAGCCGTCGGCATAATAACCGAGAGGAATATCACACGTTTTAGCGCCGATTGTGAAGACCCTCGCTGCTTCGAGATGAAGACGAAAGCCGTTATGAGCGCACCGCTAATAACCGTTGGACCTGAAACCCCCATTTTGGAGGCCCTTGAGATTATGTTGGGCAACTCAATCAGAAGACTCCCAGTGATTAGGAATGAGGAACTTCGAGGAATAATAACAGAAAGAGATATCGTGGTGTGGGTGTTGAGAGAGACCTACAAGCCTTACATCCCCGAATACCTCAAGAAACTCGTCGACAAGATCGAGAGGCTTGAGAAACTCTAACGCTTAGCGCAATAGTAGCTAGGCCTCGGATAAAGGATGACATACAGAGTAGATCCGATACGTGCCATGACTTATTGCAGATAACATTTGCAAAGCTCACCCATCCATAAAGCCAGACTGCGCACGGCAGGGCTTTGTATACCGGCATGAGGTCCGGAACAGGTCTATCTACACTTCGTGAAATAACAACATCACTCAATTGCGCGTTCGGTGCGCAGCAGGAAAACAGACCGTCGCGTGATGATAATAAACTAGAAAAGGTCTCGGCCTCAGGGAATCATACCGTTATCTCTTTAGCAAGGTCAGGGAATTTTCCTCGCAGAGCCTCGAGCGACTCGGCCCATCCGATGAATCGCTTTCCTTTTTCCTCTCCAAGAACCTTTAGCACCCCCATGCTTATCAGATGATCCAGAAGTTCTTTGTCGGCTGCGCCCCGAAGGAAGAAGTCCTCCCTTACTATCTGGCTTGGCGCGTCTCTCTTCCTCACGCGGAACATTCGCAAGAACTTTAGAAGCTCCTCAGTCGTTGGCATAGTCAGTAAGAGTTTTGGACTTGCGACTTATAACTATTCCATTAAAGGGAGGATCCTCTATGAAATTCGCCGGATCGTATTGGAAAAAAAGAGGGGATATGAAGCGTTTAGTCTGGTGGTACTTCCTTGAACCGTAACTCAACGGGAACGCCTTTCGCCTTGTGGTAAGCGTATGATGCCCAGAAGACAACCGTTGGTACACCGAATAGGAACGCTATCGTAGCGAGCAGATATCGCGCCTGCAGTGCTGCAGCTGCGCCGGTCAATGCTGGGTACACTATCAGATACGCAGCGGAAGCGCTTATTATCGCTGTGAGGAGGCCAAGTATCGACACGACGGGTACACCGCCTATACTCTGTTTCACGAGTGCTGGAGACTTGTCGAATATGTCACGTCTTCGGTACGGGAAGATCATACCCGCTATTCCGAAGATCGTCCAGCTGATGAACCAGACAGCAATTGTGTGTGCGATCATCGCGAGCCATACTGTGAATGTGGTGATGGTGTGGATAATCAAAGCCAGGATGCATCCCAGTAGCACTGAACCCCATGCGTGTCCCTTCTTGTCTACTGCGCAGACGAAGCTTGGCAGGATGCCGTCGAAACTATAAGCGAACAGGTTTCTGATAGGAGCGAAGCCCAAGGCCATTATGCCTCCAAAGTTGATTATGTAGAAGCCGACGGGACCTGCAATCTGAACGAGTATAGGGTTATCGCTGAGGTAGACGGCTAAGAAGTAGACTGCGGGCATGAAGCTCAAGTTTCCGAAAGCGGCTTTGTCAAGTCCGTTGGCGTTCAAGTACGATATGGCTTGAATAAGGTCGATTCCGAGGCCGCTGTAGGTTGCATACGTGAAAAGTTCCCAATAGACTATAAATAACGCTAGAGAACCGAGTTGGGCAAGGATCTGAGCCCTACGAACTTCTTTGATCTCTCCAGCTATGTTCGCAACGTACGTTGAACCCAATGTGCTCAGATTTATGTAGGTCAGCCCAGCCCCCACCGTCGCTAGTCCAAAGGGGCCGGCTATTACCCCTGGGACCCAACCAACCTCTTCCGCTTGCTTTAGGATTCCGCTATAGTCCAAGCCTTGCAATTCAGCCATTCTCTGTGCAGCCATGGCCGGAGAAGATGTGAGGCTGATGTAGATGAATGCGACGAGCATTATCCACGTAACAACGGTTACGAACCAAGAGACTCTCATCACCCACTTCGTTCCGAGCCACATCACAAAGAAGGCCACCAGTATCAGAAGAGCACCGTGAACCCATGCAAGTGGTGTTGTAGGATCACCGAGACGTATGCCGAGATCAACCAATGCCTGATCACGCGTCATCAACCCCTGAACGACCGTGCCACCGCCTAAGCCCCACATCGTTCCCCAAGATGCCAGAGAACCCGACCAGTTCAGGCCTCCGCCTAGAACCATCCCCCAAGAGGCTAGGAGACCGATGAACGGATGTATGATTCGGCTCGTGTATATGTACTCGCCACCTGATCTTGGCATTGCCACGGACAAGTAGATGTAGAGCGCAGCTATCGGATACAGTGTCACGATGAAAAGAGATGCGGCGTAGATGTCGGCTCCTGGAAAGAGCGCTTGAGACCAAAGGATATAGTGGTAGGCGTATGGAATGGTCGGAGCCAGAAACGCATACATTAGAGCGTCGATCGGACTTACCACCCTGACTAGTCCTGAAGCTTTCCTTATGAAGACATCAGTTACTCCCATGCCAGTTTTCCCTAATTATCCGGAGGACTGTACTATACATAAAAGAGTTTGGGTCGGACGAGCTAAAATCCTTCTTTGTAGGACTCTACTACACATTCTATTGTGGGTACGTTAAGTCAACAATTTTCCTAGTTTCTCTTCTCGAGCAGACGTCAGGAGGAACTGCCTTTCAGTTCAGGATAGCTGAATCCCTTCTGCAAGGAGCGACATGCGACCGCAACCACAAAATAGAGTTATTACTAACAAAGAAGGAGAAACAATCGTTAAACCGTATTCGCTTCAGTTTCAGACCCATCATCAAGTATTGAAACATATCCATAGCCACAGCCTCTTTCAACGCGAGTCGCTTGAATACGGCTAATCTTCGTAAGTGGAAAATATGGATGAAGACGAGTGTCTGAGCCCTGCTCGTCCCGGAAAGAACAGTTTATGTCGTCAGCCTTGAACGAAAATATGGCTCTTGATCTTGTCTCCGCTCAGCTCTACAATCGCGCCCCTAAGAATCCCTTCTCCATACTCGCTTCCGGGATTCAGGATGAACGTTCTGCCTACCCGTTGGCTTGCCTTCGACTCATGAATGTGACCATGCAGGCCCAGCAGGGGTTGATACTTGTCAATCGCTTTTCGAATGGCTGGGCTGCCAACCGGAATCATTTTGATGCCTCCTCCCATCTCCATCACGGGCTTAAGGGTTTCATCGAGTTTGGGTCCCTGATCGAGGTACGTGTCGTATGGTGGACAGTGGAAGTTGAAGATGCAGTTCTTCATGTTCTTCACCTGTGAGGCCATCTTTTCTACTATCTCAGCGAGTTTCTCTTCGGGCTCGTCGCGTGGGCAATTCCATGGTGTGATGTTCGCATGCCCCGTGCTTATCATCTCATGATCTTTGTCTACTTCTATGACTTTCCCGTCTGGGTTGATAATCGTCTTGGATTTATCTAGAACGGGATCAACCTCGTACCTGTCATCATTTCCAGGTTGCATATAGCAATCGAACTTCTTATCCTTCAGACGCTCATCAGCGAGTTGAACCCATTCTTCAACCCGCTTGATCATAAGCTTCGTGAACAATTCATCAATTTTTGATTTGTCCTTGCCGAACTCTTCCATCTCGCTCTTGTTCGTGATGTATGGATAGTATCCTTGATCTTCAATTCGCTTCATAAGTTGATCTACTTCATCTTTGCTCTTGAGATCGTAGACAGTTCCCATGTGTTTGCAATTGTATGATCCATCCGGTTGTTGAACGATGGGAATTATCAGCTTTCCTGTTATGTCGCCACCTACGATAGCCACATCGGCTCCGTAGAATTTTCCCGCTTTGACAAACTTCTTGAAGCAAACGGTGGAGCCGTGTAGATCGGTCGTGTAGTAAATGCGCACCTGCATTTCACCTTCGAATTGAATGTCGCTCAAGCTAGCGTTTCCACATTGATATAAGCGTTCTTTCTCTCAGTCAAGTCTGGAAAGAGCTGTGAGAGCAACTACATTGCAGGAAGCGGCATCAAATCGAGTGGAAGAACGTAGACAAAAAAAGAAGAGGAGGATCCCGTCAGTCTGGCGGGATCTCTTTGAACTGCAGTTCCATCGGGACGCCTTTCATCTTGTGGTATGCACGGGATATGTAGTAGATGACGAATGGCGGAATTATGAAGAACAGCGCGGTTACCCATATGTAGAAGGAGCTTGCGAGACCTGTCAGAAATGGTACCAGCATATAGTAGTCTATTGCAATACTGACTATGAACGTTAGTATTCCCCAAATGACTAGTATTGGAACACCGCCTATCTTCTTCTTTACCATCTCTGGTGACTTTTCGAATATCGCTTTTCCTCTTGATGTGTACGGAAAGACTATGCCGATGACCCCGACTATAGCCCAGGCAAAGAACCACGCGAGTATCGAATAGGCTATCCATGCATAGACATAGACCATCATGATGAAGAAGATCTCTGCAATTATCGTTCCTAGCAGCACAGCCGCCCATGGAGATCCACGTCTATCCGTTCTGGCGAAGAAAGTTGGCATGACTCTGTCGAATGAGTACGCGAAGAGGTTTCGAACCGGTCCGAAAGCCATTCCCATGCAGCTAGCATATGTGCAGACGGCAAACGAGAAGGAAGCTACGACCGAGTACGCGACGTTGGGGTTCAAGTATACTAGCATGAAGTTCGGCATGGGCATCACAGCTCCAAACGGCCAGCCTTCCCAAGTTCCAGCGCCCGCACCGGCCGGGCCGAAATAAGCTGCAGCAGCCCAGAAATCTCCGCTGAATCCATAATAGGCGAGTGAGTAGAAGATTGACCAGTACACAAGGAAGAGTACCAAGGCGCCTAGCATAGCCACTATAGCCGACTTTCTGACTTCCTTCACCTCGCCCATGATGTTCGCCGTGTAGGTCGAGCCTAGGGTATTCAAGGCCACATAGGTGATACCGGCGCCTAGAGAGACGGACATGATGTACTGTCCAACCGGCCAGCCGCCAGCTCTTGCAGCCTCTAGTACAGCCTCGTAGGTAGTTCCGGATAAGGCGTTGAATCTTTCTATGAATGCTGGGAGGCCTCCTCCTGTGATGACTCCAATGTCGAAAGCCAGATGGCCGACTGTACCGAAGACTACTCCAATCCAAGAAAGTATCATTGCTGCTCTTGCACCTCTCCACATGATTGCCATGAACGATATTATGGTCAGTGTGCCCACCACGAGCATTACTGGTACGGAGTCTATGAAGTCAGCAGCGGCCCATAGCGGGTGAGTGGCAAATGCAGGTCCAAGTTCCGAGATCGCTATTGCTCTCAGCATCATATTGAAACCCCATGAGACAGCCCAGTACGTGCAACTACCAGCCCATGAAAGCCCAACCATAGTCAGACCCCAACCTGCACAGAATCCCCATGCTGGAGAAATGGTTCGGCTTCCCCAGATGTACTCACCGCCGGAACGAGGCATCGCTATGGACATCCAGACATAGAGCAGCGCCGGAAAGAACATCAACAGTACTCCCGGAAATGAAGCGATTGGCATGTTTACTCCCGGATAGAGCTGATGTGTCCAGATAATGTATAGGAAGGCGTACATGATACCCGGATTCATGAAAGCATAAGCTAGAGCGTCCCATGGGCCTATGACTCGCGTAAGTCCCGATGCTCTCCGAATGAAAACTTCTGCCATCTACAACACCACGGTTTTTTCTGCGAACCAATTGTCAGGTGTAAATGTATAAAAGAGTTTGCTACGCAGGCCGGGACACCGCGCTGGACTGGGTTGGACAAGCTCCTGTTGTGAGGATCATCACAGTAGTGGAAATGCTCTCGTCCATATCCGCCTTAGCCGGAAGCTTTCCCAGTCAGGGACATCCTGTCACCGATTCGGTCGCATCAAGCCCGTTGCGGAGTATCTGTTGGAAGATTCCCCCCATCTGAACAAGACCTCCAAGCAACGTCGAAATCTTGGATGATACTCATAGAGAGCTCGTGAACCTTTGAATTGTTAGCTGGCCGGCCTGACTCGCATGAGAAACCTTAAGAATAGAGCATTCACAATTCTACGAGGGGTTTCCTACGAGCGCTGCAGAAACGCGAGCAGCAGACATAGCAGCTGAAGCACTAAAGATTGTAGATGCAACTGATAAGAAAGGCATAACTCTACGTGTTATGGGCGCGGTATCTGTTAGTATGCACCTCAAGACGTTTCATCAACTTTGGGAGTCCTTAGGGCGAAAGCTCACCGATATGGACTTCGCAGGATACGACAAACAGAGGACAGAAACAGAGAACATGTTAAAGTGGACGTTCAACTATGAGATGCTGAAACCAGCTCTCACCCCCGGGCTTCTCGTGGGAAGAATCGTTTTCTGGGATGCTTCCGAAAATCCGAGGATGATGCCGGACGGTAAGAGGGCTCTGAATGGCGACATTTTTCTCGATAGGCTTCCGATGAACCATGTGATCGACTGGAGAGGGAGGCTGCATATCGATAGCCCCACAATCCCGCTGGCTGAACTGGTGTTGGAGAAAACGCAAATCGTTGGCGGGTCAAAAGAACTTGGAATGGGAGAAAAAGATGCGAAAGACCTAGCCTGCATCTTCCTGGAACATGACGTTGGGAATAGCGATGATGAAACCATAAACTCGAAGGTCATCGCGAAAACCTTGGGCAAGGATTGGGGCTTCTACTACACAGTGACAAAGAACCTCAAGATGCTGAAAGACCAGTGGCTTCCCAGGTTCGGACTGTCCGAAGAGCATACCGAGACGATCGTAACAAGAATTGACAAGCTCCTGGACGCAATAGAGAAAGAGTCAAAGTCCGGAGGATGGAAGTTGCGCGCAAAGATTGGTACCAAGAAGAAGTGGTACAACCCTGTCGAGGAGCTAGAGCGAGTAGAAACAGAGTTGCTGGAAGCCTATAGAGGGACATAGAAGTCCTTTAATAGTGAGTACCAACCAATCTGCAATCTATCTTGCTTAGGATTGGTGGTGCTCAAACGTCGAGAAGAAAGGCATCTAACGAGCTTCGAGCCAAGATATTCAACACTCTTTCCGACCCCGCAACGCTAAGGGTTCTAGAAGCTCTCTTCGAGGGCGAGGCTCCGACTGACAAGATTGCGAAAGCGGTTGGGATGGAAGACACGGTAGCGGCATCTCACCTGGGAAAGTTGAGAGAGGGTCGACTTGCGACTGTCAGACGTGTCGGTGCCTATAGCTACTATAGAGTTCCGGACGTGCCTTCCGTGGACAAGATACTTGCCTCTGTAGACGATATGCTGATGAAAATAGAAGAGATGCGAAGAAGAGGCATAGAAGTATAACTAGTGCGGAACCACCCAAACGTTTGTTAAGCTCGCGTAAGCAGTGCGCTGCCCTTCGTTTTGCAATGCAAGCTTTTCGGCAACAAAGTCAAGATTCTCGAAAGGCTTAAAGATCTAAGCTCAAGCTTACGTGGACAGCACCCAACCCATTAAGCCTCAGAGGAATATAATTTGACCGCAGGCATCAAGGCGCCGGTCGACTTTGCAAAGTTGGCTTGGGATGTAGTTGATGAGGCGAAGAAAGAGAACGTCGTGCTGAGGGTGCTTGGGGCCACAGCCTTCAGAATTCATTGCTCCAGTAACCTTGGGGTACATGATGCGCTCGGACGGGCGCTCTCTGATGTGGACTTTGTCAGCTACTCAAAGGAGAGGAGTAGGATTGAACGTCTCTTCACAGGCGCACTGAAATACGAAGCCGTAAAAGCTGCCGTGACTCCTGGATTATTCGTTGGAAGGTGTATATTCATCGATAAGTCTGGCGCTCGCCCGCATATTGATGTCTTTCTTGACAGGCTTGAAATGAATCATAACATAGACTTCAATGGGAGACTAGAGGTAGACTACCCGACGATCCCATTGGCTGAGCTGTTGCTCGAGAAGGTTCAGATAGTGCATATCAACGAGAAGGACGTAAAAGACGTAATTGTTCTCTTTCTCGAACATGATGTCGGAGAGGGAGACAGAGAGACGATTAACATGCCGCGCATCGCCAAGATAATGGCCGAGGACTGGGGCTTCTATTACACAACGACTACAAACCTAGACAAGATAAAGAGTTTCCTTCCAAAGTATGATGTTCTAACCGACCAGCAACGGAGCACCGTTGTGTCAAGGATCGACAAGTTGTTAGAAGCAATAGGGAGGGCGTCGAAAAGCTTCGGATGGAAGATGCGAGCAAAAGTAGGTCCCTCAAAGAAATGGTATAGTGAAGTTGAAGAGGTCGAACGTGCGGAACATCTCAGAAGCGATCAAATCCCATAGGGTAGAGTTCAACCATCCGCAAGCTCCACGCTAAGGTTGGCCTGATCTCTTGTACGGAGCCCGTTGTACTACCGCGCGGCAAGTATTCTTCGCACCTGATCAGGACCCTCGATCTTCTTCGGAAATTCAGCGACGCTAGAGGGAACGAGCTCCTCCCAAACCTCTCCTGCCAAGACCCTACTACGGAACTCCGCGGCGGAGTAGATGTCGCGACGGTAGGCTGCTATCGCCTTAGCGGGAACGCCACTCTCCTCAAACAGCTGCCTTATCAGGGGATCGTTCGAATACACGTCATTAAACTCTGGAGTGTAAGATGTGATCCTTGAAACGTATACTGAATTTGACTCATCAAAAGGGACGGTTACGGTCAGATATCCTCCCGGATCCACACCAGCCTCATTTAGGGACAGCCTG
>Ga0129297_10001094_pt1 | contig 13530 bp, 15 predicted proteins | sample I18A1metaG_FD_94708 | JGI IMG/M metagenome (GOLD analysis project Ga0129297, IMG submission 94708) | Lake sediment bacterial and archeal communities from Gulf of Boni, Indonesia to study Microbial Dark Matter (Phase II) - ​I18A1 metaG | ecosystem: Environmental > Aquatic > Freshwater > Lake >... | reverse complement strand
GTCAGCGATATCGCTCCAGCGGACATTCGGCTTCTCGATCGGTGTGAGTGGCTCAACCTGCTCCGTCAACTGTTGGGCTGAATGAGTCGGGCTAATGCGGCCGCTTTGGTCATTCAGTTCTTTTATTCTACGCCGATAGTTCTCAACGTGTTCCATATAGACCCTGTTCACCGGGGCCTCAGGATACAGAGAGCACAATTTGAGAAGAACCTCACATGCCCTCTGATACCGCGATATCGCCATACCCTTCGAGCCTTGCCGATCAAACTGGATCGCCTCGTTTGCATAGCGCAGAGCCAGATTCTCAAGTTCTTCCGAGGCCGAGGCCAACCCCGTGCCTGGCGACACCATCGGCGGAGTGATGAAGCTCTGAACGCTATTCTGGTTTCTATGGGGAGCGCTACTCGACGACAATTCTCCCCTCACTCGCTAGACGATCGACTGCTTCTCTGATTTTGGCTGGGGACTCACCGAGTGCAAATGCGGCCTCGGCGATGCGCAGGTTCCCTTGATGAGCCTTGATAAAATCGTACAATCGCCGCTCGACAGCTACATCGTCCCCTGTGGCCAGCAATGGCTCAGGTTCAGGGATCCTTTGTTCTATCACTACCTCTGGCAACCTGGGAAAAGTCTGAGAAAGTCTCTCCTCGGCAATCGCTGACGACTCTTCGAGAACTTTCTTTGCTTCTTCGCTTGCGGTTTCCACGCCTGACGGGGACTCGATGACGGGTCCTGTCTCGATACTTAGATCTCCGAGCATGGAGTTTATCTGCTCTAATTCACTTGCCACGTGAGGAACGATTCCAGCAATTCTTCCCTTGGTCTCAGCAACGACTCCGACAATTGGCTTCATGTCGGTCATGAGTTCGCCGAATTCTAGCACTGTGTCCAGTCGGAGGACCACTCTCTCAAGTGCGAGTTGGCTGCTTAGCACGACTTGCGCGATCTTTCTCACTTCAGCGCATTCGTTGGCGTAGAGACGGGCATGGGCCAGGTCCTTTGACATTTCCGCACCGATACATCGTTGAAATAGCTCCCGGTCCTTCTGCTGTATCTTGCTAGCCATACTTTCGAGTCTTTCTTTCTGTATACTAAGCCTGGATCGCGCTTGCATGATTCGCTCCTTGAGCGGAACTGGGTGGAAATGTTCCTCGATCTTTTTGACTAGGGACAAGTGTTCTGCCCCCTAGGCGGGCGTCTCTTCTTTCAGTTTCACGACAACGAAGTCCGGAATCCTCTGTTGAGGTTTGGTCGGTTCTTGCTGGGGCAGGGTTCGCTCCAGATGCGCCAGCGTTTCGACTGTACCTTGAATGTCTTTCTTTTCGGCAACATGTGCATCTAACATTTCGTGGATGATTTGACAGGATTCTTTGTACGCACTGGATTCGACGACTCCAGACGAATAGAGCAGCTTGTTGTCAGTCAGGGTGAGCTGGAGATGTCGGATTCGTTCCTCGAGCTTCCCACTCTTTTCCTTGAGCGAATCGATAAGCGCGACGCGCCGGCTCTCGATCGCATGTATAGCGCTCTCGTATTCGCTTGTCATCTCTCTGTACGACGTCGTGTCGATATCCCCGTCGGTCAGGAGCGCCTTAAGGGCAGCAATCCGCTTTGATGCGGTTACGTACTCTCTCTCTAGGTCGGTGGCTTCGTCCTTCCAGCAGGGAGCGATTACGATCGAGTCGTTTTGGATTCTGACCTGAGCAATCGGGTATTTTATGAGTTCGCCTGATCCTTGCTCGACGTTTACTTGAGTTACCTCGTTTCTAATGTTTGTATCGACGCCGATTAGTTTGCCGATGATGGAGTGGTAAGGTGTGTGTACGCTCTTCCCGAGCAGCTTTCCGATATCTTCCACCAGTACGACCATCGGTCGACACCTGAGGGAATTCCAGTCTCCTTCCTACTGGAATCCCTGCTCGGTTCCACTCTGAGGGACTGGTGCGGGCGCTGCAGGCAGATCTGGAAAACGCTGCTGCATTCTGTGCTCTGCCAGCGTATTAGCTTCCGTGAGTATTCTTTGCGCTTCCTCGCTTGACGCCTGTACTTCGTAATTCGAACCAGTGGCTTCGCCCACGTCGTACACCACACTGTTGAGCATCTCTCCGATTTCGCCTAGCTCGTATCCGACCTCAGGGATCACGCCGGTGATCGTTCCTTGCACTGATCTGACCACAGCGGCCACAGGCGCCATCATCGCGGCTACCTGCCCGAATTCCCGAACGGTCTCAAGTCTCAAAGCAGCTTGCTCGAGTGCAAGCTGACACTGGAGCGTAACCTTTGCCATCTTTCTCACCTGTGCGCATTCGTTCGCATACATGGCCGCTCGTGCACCGTCCTTTTCGACCTGTGCTTTCACGCACTTGCTGAACATCTCTTTGTCGTGCTGCTGCATGCGGTTTGCGGCAGCATCAAGTCTGTTTTCCTGAACTCGTAGGCGAAAGATGGCTTCATCGACGCGTTCCTTCAGCGGTACGCCCCTATGCATCCTGCTGGTGATGCGAGTCGTTAGAGGTTCTCTATCCCAATCGTTGAAGCTATGCCTCAACATCGTCACTCCTAGATTGTGCAACCTACAAACTGAGTTGTGATTTCGTCGTTTGAGCTGCCTATCGCCATTAGATTTCTGGAAAGAAATCTGTCAAAAAGAGCGGCGCCACATCAGGGGCTTTCTCATAACAAGCCCCTTTCACGTCCCGTGAGGCTCGGACGAGATTACGACCGAGCGGGATCGTTGAGTTTGAGGAGTTTCGGCGCTTAAATAGGATCAGGGTTCGTGCTTCTACAAATGGATTCTGTGGAGATCCCAGATGGATTGAGAGTGCTATGTGTCTCCGCGAATGTCGAACAGCGCCTTCTCAAATCTTCTACGTCCCATCGGCATTATGTTGAACGGTTGCAGGGCAGCAGGCCTCGGGAAAGAAGAGCTAGCGCTTAGGAAGAAACGTGCTGGTCAGCGTCAATCTCACGTCTCTTTGCAGACCCTTCGTGCCTTCTCATGGCAAGCTTTAAGTCAACTTCTCGAAGGTATACCCTGCGTACCTGCTAGGGATGTCTCTGAGGTGAGCATTGCATGGCAGAAAAGCCAACGGCGACCGCGCCTCCCCCAGTAACCCCGCGGGAACCGATCCCTCCCGACACGATACTCATCGGGAAGAAGCCTGTGATGGCGTACGCAACCGCGGTCATGATGCACTTCCAGAGCGGGGCTAAGCTGCTAACGATCAGAGCTCGAGGAAGAGCGATCAGCCGAGCGGTCGATGTCGTCGAGGTTGTCAGGAGGAGGTTCTTCGGCGGCAAGGTGTCAGTCAAGGAAGTCGCCATCGGAACCCAAGCGATCGGCGAAGGAGGAGACACGCGCAACGTCTCCACTATAGACATCAAGATCGAGAAGAGCGACTGATCGTTTCGTCGACAACCCTATTCAAGTGAAATTTTTTCTTTTTTTCAATACGCAAGGGATCCTAGATTCGTGCCTAAACTCTTGATCTCTGTGACTGAGATTTCACGGAATGATCTTGAAAGGAAACATCGTGTAGAAGGCCCCGATAACAGCGCCGACGTAGATCACCACAATTATTCTCGGCGGCGATTGCTCAACGATCATATTAGCTATCCCCGCCGCAACCGCTGGAATAGTGTTCAGGAAATAGAAGATATACATGATCCTGTGCCCGAAGAGCGCCAGTGGTATAAACGGGAGATACGTCATCGAGAACCATGCGAGTACGAATAGTGCGAACTCGCTTCTCGTCTTGTAGTAGCTGTATGCGTTGTATACCATTGCCGGAATCGTCAGAAACACTACTGTCGGGTTCATCGCCCCGATGAAGTCTACACTCGGATAGGTTCGAGCAAGGGTGCCATTCGTGTACTCGGAGACGTTGACGGTGGCGTAGTGAATCTTTACTTGATTTAAGAGCCATTCCCACGGGTAGCTCCAGATATCAGTAGGGCTCCGGACATCAGGCGCGCGAAGCGCAAAGCTGTACGTGTAGATGTGTGACAGGTGCTCGAACGGGTTTTTGTACCCTGCCCAGAAGTAGTCGAGCAACGCCAAGAGCGCTATGAAAGAGCCCAAGTACACAATAGAGTACTTCTCGAAGACTGTCAATAATCCTTGCCAGTCCACCTTACCCCTTCGTGAAAACAGCTCTCTCGCCAAGTGATACGCACCAAGGGTTAGGGCACCATAGAAGCCTCCGATCTTGCAGAGCGTCGCAAGCGCCATCGCAAGCGCGCTGAGTTTCAGCCTTTTCGAGAAGTACCAGTAGAACCCCAAGAGCATGAAGCCCAGAACGAATATGTCCAGGGTCGCAATTCGGCTGTGCACAAAGACCAGCGTGTCGAAGCTGAAGAGGAACGACCCCATCAGAGCAATCAACGGGTTCTTTGATGTCTTCTTGAGCAGCAGATAGAGGACGAAGATGGAGAGAAGACCAAAGATAACGCTGGGAAGTCTCCATCCCCACCCGTTGTCTCCTAAGACACTCATTGAGAGCGCGATCAGGAGCTTCGCAAGGAGCGGATGCTCCTGGTTGACCGAATCGATTCCGGGGATTGCGGCTGGCCAGACATTTGGCTGCTGAGGCAACCTCAGGAGAATCCTGGCCACATTGACGTAGTATGTCTCGTCAAAGATCAGCAATCCAGCCGGTCTATCGAGCCAAATCAGCCTCAGTACCGCGCTCACGATGAAGAGGTATAGGAAGGCATGATCGTACTTGTCTTTCCCAGGAAAGTCGACGGGAAAGAGCTTCTGTAGCTCTCGTAATCGGTTTGCAGCTCCTCGTTCTCCTACCGATTCATGAGTCGTAGCGCGACACCTTCGATCGTTTCAAGCATCACATTTTGTCTGACAAGGGAACGCCTAGCGCTTTCATGGAGTTGGCGAGCACTACTCCGAGCGCACGAACAAGCAGAAGCCTAGCAGCTCTGAGCGCCGGGGTGTCTGCCTTCAGAACGTTCACTCTCTCGTAGTATTCATGAAACTTCTCCGCCACCATGTTGGCATACGAAGCGATCTGTTCTGGCTTCAGATTGTCCGTCGACTCAGCGAACACATCGGGGAACTTGCCGATCTCAAGTATGAGCAGGCGCTCGAGAGGGTGAGTCAGAGCGTCGTAGTCCGGTTCATCGTCCACACCTCCGGCTTTCGTCAGTATCCCCCGTGTCCTCGTGTATGCGTAGTTGATGAAAGGAGCGCTGTTCCTCTCCAGGCTGAGAACCCTATCCCAAGTAAACGTGATCGTCTTCGCACTGGAAGTTGAGAGCATAGCGTACTTTATGGCAGCAAGTCCTACTATTCTGCTGATCCGGGCACGCTCCTCCTGAGACATCGAGTCGATTCGCGTGGATATCTTATCCTGGGCGCGCGCAACGGCTTGGCTGATAATTTCGTCGAAGCTAATATAGCGAGCCCTACGCTTCGACATCTTCACCCCCGGTAGTTCGACGATCCCGTACGCATAATGGATTAGGTTCTCGGCGACCTTCTTCTCGCCGAGCGCGTAGAGGGCGAGCTTCAACTGCAGCTGAGCAAGCCTCTGTTCGGAGCCTATCACATTGATTACGACATCAGCGTTCCGAAACTTCCTGATCGAATACGCGATGTCGCGAGCCACGTAGAGCGTCGTCCCGTCGCGCCTGACAAGCGTCAGCTCGGGCACCTGGTATTGTTCCGCAAAGCCGAGAGTCTTATCCAAGCCATGGACCCTTGCGACCTTGTCAACATTGATGGTCAGAGACAGACCATCAACGGTTGCAAATGGGGTGGAAGCAAGCTTCTGCATCGAGTCCCGGACCTCTCCGCTCCATACAAGGTCACTTTCCCAATCCCACTCGTCGAAGTTGATCTCCATCTGTTTGAAAGTCTCGCGGATTCCTTCAAGGGATAGTTCGGCGACTGCTCTCACAAGCCCTCGTGTCTTCTCCTCGCCCTTCTCGTAGCGCATGACGATTTCCTCAACCTCGCGCATTGGTTCAGTACGTGATCGAACCGCTTCGACAGTTCTGTAGAACAGCGCCGAATCAATCGATTCAAGGTCACTTGCGACCGATGTCCAGTCGTCCAACTCTCTCGTCAATTCAACAGCCTTGTTTTCAGGATCAGAGACTTCACGTAGGCGGGAAATCTCGGACTTCAGAGTCTCGATCTGAACCGCACAGTTCACGCAGGCGTACAGAAGACCGAGCCACTGGTCTGGTTTTCCGACCGGTTTCGGTTCCCCTAATAGCGAGTAACCATATGCGAGCATCGCCACCTGCTTGCCGACGTCGTCCACGTAGAATCTCGTTTGGATTCCGTGCCCTCTGGCTTTCAGCATCCTAGCGAGCGCATCGCCCAATATGCTGTTTCTCGCGTGCCCAAGGTGTAACGGGCCGCTGGGGTTTGCGCTCGTGTGCTCAACCACAACCCGTTTCGGTTCCCTAGAGGGCTCAAGTCCGTAGGTTTCTGCTTCCGACGTTGCATCCGTGAGGATCTCGCGAGCTGCCTTACTGAAATTCAAATGGAAGTTCACGTACCCCGGGCCTGCGGGTTCGACTTGGCTTATCAGATCGAACCTTGTCACGTCGATTCGGTCGGAAACCTCTTTAGCTATCGAACTAGGGCTGGCCTTCAAAGTCTTCGCGAGCTCGAAGGAAACGGATGATGCCAGCTGACCAAACTCTTGCGATGGAGGCTCCTCTAGCGCCGGCTCTCGAATCTGGATGCGGTACAGCGCGGAGATCGAAGATGCCAAGGCCTCGGCGCACTGGCCTCTGAATCTCGAGAGAGTTTTGGGCATCTAGGCTTCCGCCGGCTCGTTGCATCGAATGGAACTCTTACGTGCGTAGCTTACTGAATAAATTTGGGGAGCTTCATAAGAATCCTTGAAGGTGCGTTCGAACAAAGGACCTTAAGTATCGTTCAGGAAAGTATCTGCTCGCGATTGTGAGTTGGAAAATGATCGACCCTCCAGCTCGCTACTGCATGGAACATCGGGCGGGTCCGGGCGGGTAAAGAGAGCATCGAGCTTCTCCCGACGCCTAGCCAGGATAGGGCACAGGCCTCCGGAGCCTGGAGTCGCGGGTTCGAATCCTGCCCCGCCCGCCAACTTCTCGTTTCGAGTCACGACGGTTTTCCTACGGATATGCGACAACTCTGGAGGCTGGTTCAGGTTGTATCTTTGGTGTGGGAACGCGCCTGAAGCTTCTACGACTCGTCATGAGGTAGCTCAGTACCACGAAGCTAATGCCGAGCGCGATCCATATCTGTGAGAACTCAGGGACCGGCACGCTGAGAACTGGCAGTGCTACGAAAGAGTTCGTGCTTGCGCTGTCGAAGTACACCTGATAGCGCCAGCTCTCACTCGTTGATGCCACGACCACAAAGAAAGCGATGAGGTGACCTTTCGCGAGTGAGCGATCTGCGCTGAACATGAGTCTATACGGCGTTGGCGAGGGGCCCAAGACACTACCGTAGTTGTAGTAGTAAGCATAAGCTGGCTCTCCGATGGGACTTGCCGTGTTATCAACTTCCAAGATTCCAAATATGTAACCCGATGCCGTGACCTCTGGGTCTGGGCTGCTCATCCAAACGGTCATATTCACGTCCCCTCGGATCGTCATGTCTTCAACCAGCGGCTGGGTCACCCAAGAGACCATGCCAAGCCACACGTTGACGCCGGCAAACCACTCCTGAGCGCCTGGCGGGAGGAACTGCAGGAATTGGACGGAGGAAGAACTACATGAAATCGCGGTGGTCAAAGGCGTGGCATACGTTGGAGGATTTGTGTCGGCACCGTTGTAGACGAATATTGAAGCATTGGAGTTGTGGTAGATCAAGGAATATGCGTGGAAGTTCAGTACGACCGGGCTGTTTTCAGACTCTGACCGATCGGCGGAGGCCATTTGGACCAGCCCCGCGGAATTCCATAGACTCACAACCAACAGCAGGACTAGAAAAGGTGCACTACAACGAGTTCGAGCCGATAGCATTTCGAGAGGCATCATTCAACAGGTTTGGAATGGCATGATTCACCCAACTTAAACGTTTCATCTTCGAGAGCGAATAGCGCTCTGAACCTCTAATCGCGCGATCCTTTTGTACACATGACTGCATCTCTGTGCCCCTCATGCTTTCCTAACCTATCTGTATGCCGCTTGAGCATACAGTATGTGGACCAGATCCGTTATCGATGCAAACCGAATCCGAACCGGGACAGGCATTTCCAAATCCTGACGTCGTATTAGCCGCCACAAGACAGAGGGTTTCGTTTGACATTCAGGGTTCGATCTTGCTCCCCTGCCAAAGAAGGTCGGATCCGCGGTTCTTCGAAAGATGTTAAATATGCACAGCTGGTCGATTGGCAAGTCAGAGAAAATGGAGGATGACTTGATGTACAAGAGACTAGTTGCAGTCCCGTTGATCTTGCTGTTCACGATGGTAAGCCCAGCTGCTGCCATCATTAACGGACAGCCGGACGGCAGCAATCATCCCTACGTAGGACTTGTAGTATTCTACGACGCGACGGGCGCTCCTGCATGGCGGTGTAGTGGAACACTGGTCTCACCAAGGGTCTTCTTGACCGCCGCGCATTGCACCTATGGGGCGACCTCCGCGCAAGTCTGGTTCGATCCCATCCCTCCAGCGACCTACCCGTACAGTGGTGGCGTTCGTGGAAGCAGACTCTACGTAATGCCGGGTTACCGCAGCGAGCCCTTGCCAGGGCTTCCCGGATTCGACTATCATGATGTCGGAGGTGTCATCTTGGGTAAGCAATTGAAATTGAATCAGTTTGGATCATTGCCCTTGGATGGTCTTGTTGACACTCTGGCGATGAAGACCGAAGTGACGGTCGTCGGCTACGGGGTCCAGTACAAGCTCCAGATTAGCGGTGACCCATACTATCGGTGGCGAGGGCGCACACGCATGTTCGCCCTCGCTGAACTGATCCAGAGCGACGATGTGATAAGCGGTGAATTTGTCAAACTGACACAAGATCCCGGACAAGATAAGGGCGGCACATGCTTCGGCGACTCGGGCGGGCCAGTCCTCTATGATGGCAGCATTATCTTGGCAGTGACTTCGTTTGGAAGCAACGTCAACTGCGCTGGCGTGGGTTACTACAACCGTGTCGACACGACGGCTGCACTCGAGTTCATCACTCCTTTCCTCAGCGCCTAGCATTGTCAGAGCCTAGATCCTGCTCGGCGTGCAAACAGTCATCTTTCTAGTTCTCATGCTCGTCACAATGCGAGGCCAAGCCGTCCTATGGGTACCTGAGTTCGCTCAGAACGCGTTGAATCTGATGGGTCTCTATGCCCAACGCACTTGACACAGCGCTTAGGTCTTCTCCTGTGAAGGAGTCGACGATTGTTCTAGTCTCATGACTTGGAATCATTCTTGCAAGAGCCTCCCTCAGACCAGGCAGTTTCTCGTCAGAATACCATGAGAGCGCAAAGATGTCTGCTATGTCCTTGATTCGTTTGTGCACCTTGTCACGCTGTGTAACACTCCTCAGCTTGGTCGCGAGGAGGACATCTGGAAGGGGAAGCAGACCCTTTGTGCCAAAAGGCTCTGATAGCCTGTACTTGTGCCCAACGAATACACGGTCTAGGAGGGGTTCGTCTATGGGGACAAAGCCGAAGACTGTACGGACTTCTGGGTGAATGTGATCGACCACCGGGTCCACGAACAGGTCAAACATGTCATGCAGAGGTATGTTCCTCGCATCTTCGCTGTTCAATTCCTCGTAGGTGTCGATTCGGAAGTGCTTAACGAATCTGAAGCCCAGCGGCTCGAAACCCATCTCGGGCAGCGTCTTCATATCAGGGCGAAGTCGGAGCTTTCCAAGTCGGCCTTGTTCCAGTTCTCTTCGAGATGAAAACCAAGGTCGATGTCTCTGGATCCGAGGTAGTCTCTTCCGTGCTCCCGCTTGAAGTTCTTGGCAACTGCGAGGTACACTGCCCAGCCTCCAAGAATGCAGACCGGTTTGTTGAGCTTCGAGAGTACGTTGTTCAGATTCCTTTGCGATATCTCGAGTTCATGCGGCTGGTATAGTATGCTTGCTCACCTTCTCCAATAGTAGGTGTGCCGCGTCGACACAGGGACCGCCTTCCGCAAAAAGGTCGACCGCTATCTGCGGCAAGGACACGATCGCCAATCCTTGAAGCTTGGAAGCTTTGTAAAACACGTGCGGATCTGCAAGGAGGAGCCGAAGGTTGCCCTTGCCCACCAAGCCTCCCCCAGTGAGTATCAGATTGTGCCACCTGGCACGATCCTCCTCTCGAATGTAGAGGTCTGTTCGTGATGGGAAGAGGTATCTCTGGACCAGGTTCTCCGCCTGATAAGTGGTCAGAGCATAACTTGACTCTGTTTTCCGCAGAAGTTCAAGCGGTTCTCTGAGCATGTAGTCCCTGTGTTTGGGTTCCAGTCGAACCTGACTCCAGAACTCTATCAGTTTGCTGTAGCTAAGCACCCTAGTCTGCTCCACCAAGCCTTGTGTTTCAAGCTTCGCCAGAAACTCGATTACCCACTGTCGTGAGCACTCCGAAAGCTTGGCTATCCTGAGTTTGGAGAGACTGCCATCAGGGTCGTTGAGGAGCACCCGGAGGACACGTTCTCGCTTGGTGCCGCGGGATGTCAGGATTGTTCACCCATGTCAAGCAGGTGTAGGTAACTCGTTCTGTTTATAAAAGATACCTACATGTAGGCAAAACCGCTGCAATTTAAGGCACACCTACATCCACTCGCAAAACAATGCGGACTGCAATGCCTCGGCACTGATGCAACCTGAAGCCCTCTGGAGCTTGGCAGCGGTCTCTCACGGGGAAAGAAAGCGCAGAATACCAAGCCAAGAAGAGAACGGGCATAGCCTCACCCATAGAACCCAAGCATGCGGAGTTCACCTGGCTTTCATCACTTTCATCCTTCTCTTCAGGATAAGAACCTGTGAGCATGTCTGATTACACGGGCAGGGGCGCAACTCTTGCAAATCGGGCGTCCCCTACACAAGAAACGTAGCCTCGTATCTCAACCTCCCCCCCCCACAATGGTTTCTCGATTTCCTGAGTTCGCAGAAAGAGCTTCCTCGGGAGGACGAGTATCCGTTCGGTAGGTGCCCCAAGTGCAAGCGGACCGATACGATATCGTCTCCCTCTCATGACTATGGGCGTGCGGAGTGCGTTAGCTGCGGATATGCTGGTTCGAAGAACGAGTTTATCATAGATGATGTGGGCTACGGCTATCCCCCAGACCAATGCCCCACCTGCTCCAGCTTCTGGAGTGAAGCAGACACAGACGAGAGACCCACAGGCCTGTGCCGCATGTTTTGCACGGAATGCGGATTCGAACGGTACTATTTCCTGGCGGATTTCACTCCAAGCCTTCCCCGTGGAGTCCCAAACCTTTGCCCGAACTGCGGCAAGGAGTGGCAGAGGCAGATCTGTCACTATCGCAATCTTGTCTGGATGCTCTGCCTAAGTTGCGGTCACCAGCAGTACTACATCCGCCATGGTCGCGGGAGGGTCGAACCTGTTCAGTGCCTGCAATACGCGTTGAGAGGCGAGCACTCGTGGAAGCGATTCAAGAGCGATGAGGGAGGATACGAGCAGAGATCCGCGTCTCAAATCGCATCGAAGATATGGTCTTGGGTGTTTCCCGACGGCTCGTTCCGAAGAGAGAGCGCGTCCATTAAGCCAGTGGCCGATTCTGGAGCAATCGACAAGGCGTGCTCGTAGCCCGGGGAAACGGGCAAGCATTGTTCGTTACCTACGGGGAGGAAGGGGCTCATCGCGGCGGGCGGGCCGTGGAGGCAACGGGTAGGAATAGCTACGCCGGCAAGACGGAGGTAGCTGAAAACTTCCACAATTCGGTTTCCGCTTTTCCCTTGGGAGAACTCTCTCATTCTAGGGTCGTGTTATCTGGCGGACTGAGCGCGTTGGGTTAGGACCTATCCAGCTCTCTTGGAACCGTTTCTGATGACGGGGCCTATCCAGCGGTTTTCGACAGATTGATGGACTTGAAGCGCTAGGGTGCGACCGTCGGGATTTGAATCGCTGATTGTCTATGAACGAGATGTACGTTGCGAAGGCACGGAAGATATTTTATATTTGGTATAGTACAAAACATACTTGGGTCCAAGACATGCGCACCTCGACCGGATTCGTTGCCGCACTAGTCGGAATACTGGCACTGAGCGGAGTCGCAGGCTTGCCAGCAGCATTGGCGCATTCGGGCGACGTGCTCTCAGCCTTCGGAACAGCTCAAGTGGACGGAACTATCTCATCCAATGAGCCGTACGGGTGTATCAGCGGTAGTCAGACTGTCGGACAGACCGTCTACAACTTCAGGATCTGTGAGACGAATGACGAGAACAACGATTATTACGCCCTTGAAATAAATGACGCAACACCCAACGAGGCTGACCAAGTTATCGTAATATTTGATAATGGCCATGATGGTTCTGTCACCCTGTGCAGTTCTGGGCAAATGGAAGATTTGATAGTTAGCTTCGTTGGGACACCATCAGGCACCTACAACGATCAAGCCTACTGCTTTTCGGGCGGTGGAACTCTTGACACTACCGGCGGAGGGACCAATGATGTTGTGGCTAGGACTTCCACCGGCGGTTTGGGTAGGATCTTCGAGTTATCTCATCCGCTCAGTTCGGGTGACTCTCTGGATTACAGCCTCAATATCGGTGACACTGTAGGCTTTTGCGTCCTCTACGGAGATTATCCTAGCGGTGTTCTTATCGATTTCCCCTCCGGCTGCTATACAGCAGCTATTGATAGCGGTGACGCATCGGGATTCGGGGACATTGCGAAGCGCGGTGCAGTCTCCGCCCCCGTTGGCGGCGAGTTGCTTGCAGTAGACAAGGTTCGAATAGTAATGCCTTGGGTTATCCTCACCATGGTGTTTGGCGTGGTGGCAACGCTTCTGCTCAACATTAGGAAGCGTAGCAATAGTCACCGTCCACCTCATTGCGGCGCCCAAAATAGTCGCCCTCTTGATCCTTAGACCAGATCCCGGCTAGGCTACCCTTTGTATAACGTCTCATGTCGTCGGGAACCAAGCAGAACTTCAGTTGAGAACGAGCTCAAATCAAGCTGAAAATGAGTGTTGCTTTGGGGGAGTCGGGAAGAGAGAAGCCCATGACTTGTGTTGTGTTCGGTATGTCTCGTTTTTATTGTAGTCAAATGATGCCTATTGTACTGATTTCGCCCGCTTCGTCAGCTTGAACAGGCCTCTGGCGTGGGTCTCGGCTTTATCCCTTGGCATGTATCTCTCGAGCGGAAAGACTGCCTCTGGAATGAATCTGTATTGCTTCTGGAGTCAGCTCTGAGGAACCGATCAAGCAATAGGTGAAGTCCATGACTCGCCACGTTTCCCTGGGGAAGAACTCGGTCATGATCTATCTACCCATTGAACTTGTTGCGGAAGCAAGGAGGTCGCGACTGAACATCAGCAGAAATGCACTAACCGACGCAATTTCGAAGCTGAACCACGCTTAGACGGACATGTTGCCTTCCGAAGGGACGCCG
>Ga0129297_10001092_pt1 | contig 13533 bp, 10 predicted proteins | sample I18A1metaG_FD_94708 | JGI IMG/M metagenome (GOLD analysis project Ga0129297, IMG submission 94708) | Lake sediment bacterial and archeal communities from Gulf of Boni, Indonesia to study Microbial Dark Matter (Phase II) - ​I18A1 metaG | ecosystem: Environmental > Aquatic > Freshwater > Lake >... | reverse complement strand
TGGGGAGGCCCAGTGAAAACGCAAATTGACATCTGCGCATCCCCGTGATACAATATCACACAGTAACAGGAGTTGGCGGTTCTGGACATGATTGCGCTCAAGGGGGCCTGGATGAACCGAAGCAGAACCCTTTCGCTGTTGCTCGCTTTCCTCTGCGCATTTTCAGCCGGACAGTTCTTTTCCTCACGCTCAGGGGGTATCGGTCTACAGGCCCAGAGCGCATCACCAGCGCCGCGCTCCGTGCGTCCCCTCTCTCCCCCTGGCTTCCCTGGGATGTATGGCTACGTGGCCAATCAAGGGGAAGACACCGTCTCTGTGATTGATCTCCTGGCCCGCATGGAGGTCAAGCGCATCGCCGTAGGGCAGGGGCCTCACGAGGTGGCCTTGACGCCGGACGAGCAGTGGGTCGTGGTGACTCACAGCTATACCGATACCATATCCTTCATCAGTACCCTCACCAACGAGGAGATAGCGCGGGTTAAGGTCGGGAACCTGCCGCGTGGCCTGGCTATCGCGCCCGATGGCCTGGCCTACGTGGTCAACACTGGCGCTGTCTCCGTCTCCGTGGTGGATACAGGCAGCCGCACGGTGATCACCACCGTCGTTGGCTTTCCCTCCAATGTTTGGGACGTGGCGGTATCGCCCGATGGAGCCTACGCCTATATCACCGCCGATGGCCATTCCGGAACGGTCTACCGTCTCACCTCGGGAACCTGGGAGCTATCCACGCTGCTGACGATGACCTCCGGCTGCGGCGCCGGCCTGGCCGTTTCTCCCGCGGGCAGCTACCTCTACGTCGCCGATCCCTGCCTCAGCCTGGTACGTGTGGTGGACGCCACGAATGGAACAGCGAGCGAGCATCCTCTCAGCCTGGGCCAGGGAGCCTGGGAGGTGGCCTTCAGCCCCGATGGCGCATGGGCTTTTGTGACCAACGATTTCCTGCCGCCCCCTGGCCCCCAGACCCGCGCCCTCTCAGTGCTGGAAACGGGCGGCCCTAGCGAGATATTCACTGTTACCGTCGGGCTGAACCCTATTGACGTAAAGGTGTCCGGAAATGGACGCTTCTTGTACGTCACCAACTGGGGCGACAACACGGTATCCATCGTGGATACAGAGACGTATCAGGTTGCGGCCACGGTGAATGTTGGAGCGAGGCCCTGGGGGATGGCCATCATGGGCAGCCAATGGGGCCTCCTGAAGAGCGATTGGAAGGATCCTCTCCCGGCGGGCTGGACCAGCCACTATAACATTCTCGTGCGCAACAGTTCCCGCCGGACGCTCTCGAACATCCTCGTGCAGGATCAACTGCCGACGGACACCGAGTTCCTGGGGACGATGGACACTGGCGGGGAATACAATCCCGTGACGCACCAGGTTCATTGGCTTCTGGAGAGCCTGGCGCCTAGCGCTGAGGTCCTCTTGCAAGTCCGCTTCCGTGCCCTGTCCTATGTGCGCCATGGGACAACCCTGGTCAACGAGGTTTTCGCCTACAATGGCCAAGGGGCGGTGGGGTACGATGGGGAGGAAACCACTATCGTGACGCTGCCGACCGCCACGCCGTCGCCGACCAACTCGCCAACTCTGACTGCGACGCCCACAGCGACCGTGACGCCTACAGCCACGCCTACGGAGACGGCGACGCCTACGCCCACGGAGAGCGCAACGTCTACGCCCACCGCGACAGCCACGTTCACTCCTTCGCCGACATCGTCCTGGACGCCGACGGCTAGCCCTACGATTACGCCGAGCGAGACGCCCACGGCCACGCCGACGGAGGCCCCCCTCCCAGGGAGCATCCGCGCCATCGCCTGGCGCGATTACGACCAGGATGGCGAGATAGGCCCGGCTGAGCCTTTCATCGCTGGCGTGGCGATCACGGTGGTTGGCTCGAACGGCAGCTTGAGCGGCAGCACCACGGCCAGCGGCGAGGTGACTTTCGCCGATCTTCTCCCCGGCGATTACCTGGTGCAGGCCGCGGATTTGCCGGGATTGGTGCGGACGACGGCTGGCACCAGGGGAGTGGTGCTTGCTGCGGGCGATGCAGTCACCATCGCCTTCGGCTATCGCCTGCCGCCGGTCTATATACCGCTGATCCTGGCTGCAAACTGAACATGACTCTCTCACCGGAACAGGTGTCCAACGCAAAGCTGCAAAGACGCCACGGTTATGAATCTTTTCATGCCTTTGCGTCTTGGCGACTTGGCGTTTTGAGCTTTCGTCCAAGCATGTCGTGGCAGCAGAGTTCGTTGCAAAGCTGCTGAATCTGAACTTTGGAGGTGGCACTTGGGAAATCTACGCTTCGTCCTGGGCAAGGCAAATTGGCTGTGTCTCGCTGTCGGCCTGGTTATCGCGTCTGTCATGGGCTGCAAGGGCGCCCCGAGGGTCAGATGGAGTTCCGTGACGCCACAACAACGCCTGGGCTTCGGCGTCAACAAGCGTTATGGGAACGTCACCTCCTTCGATGTCAGGCAGTTGCGCGCCGGCTGGTATTCGGACTGGGACATCTCCGCTGACCCGCCGCGCCCAGCAGGCCTGGAGTATGCGCAACTGGTGAGCGTCGGCCATAGCGGCTCGGTCACCGACCGCCAGGCTCTGATCCAGGTGGTCAAGGCGCAACGGGGCGCCCTGTGGATCATCGGTAACGAGCCGGAGCGGCGCGCTCTGGCGGGCGCTCCCGAGGAGTACAATTACGCCGATCTGACCCCCCGCGAATATGCCGCCCTTTATCAGGAGTACTATCAGCTCATAAAACAGAACGACCGCACGGCCCTGGTCGCCATCGGCGGCGTGGTGCAACCCAGCCCGCTGCGGCTGCGTTGGCTGAGCATGGTGCTGGAGGAGTATAAAACGCTTACAGGCAAAAAGATGCCGGTGGATATCTGGAACATACATGTCCAAATCCTGCGCGAGAAACGCGCCTTCCCCGATTGCCCCGATTGCTGGGGGGCGGACATCCCCAAGGGCATAGAGGACGTCAAAGAAGGGCTGCTTTTGGAGATCAAAGATAACGCCAATTTCAAGATGCTGCAAGATATGGTCTGGGCTTTCCGTCGCTGGATGAAGGAGCAGGGAGAACAGGACAAGCCGTTGATCATCTCGGAGTACGGCGTGCTGATGCCTTCCGAATATCTGGGTGAGACAGCAGAGGAGGGAGATAAAGTCGTCCACAAATTCATGACGGACAGCTTCGACTTTTTCCTTAACACGCGCGACAAAGAGGTAGGCTTTCCGCAGGATGATTACCGGCTGGTGCAAAAGTGGCTCTGGTACAGCCTGAACGAGCCTCCCTTCCACTTTGATGAGGAACGCAAGGTGTGGGTCGGGTTCAATGGTGGTTTATTCGACTGGAAGAACCCCGACTGGCCGGGCACGCTGACGCCATTGGGCAGGGCCTTTGCAGAGTATGCGGCGAGCAAGTAGAAACCACCGATGAACATAGATGAACACAAATCAAAAATATATCTCATCTATGTTAATCAGTATTCAGTGGATGTCGTCCGCTGGAGGTGATCAAAACCGCCGCACCCTGAATCTTGCCCCGGCGCAGGTTGTCCAGGGCTTCATTGGCCTGCTCCAGTGGGAAGGGTTGTACCTCGGTCCTCACCGGGACTTGCGGAGCGATGGTCAGCAGTTCCTCGCCGTCCTGTCGCGTCAGATTAGCCACGGAGCGGACGACCCGCTCCTCCCAGAGGAGACGATAGGGGAAGGAGGGGACATCGCTCATGTGAATGCCGCCGCAGACTACAATGCCCCCTTTGGCTGTGGCGCGCAGTGCAGCCGGTATGAGCGAGCCGACTGGCGCGAAGATGATCGCTGCGTCCAGTTCCTGCGGCGGCATGTCCGTCGAATCGCCTGCCCAGGCCGCGCCAAGCCGGCGGGCGAACTCCTGGGCGCTCCTGTCACCCGGTCGCGTGAAGGCATAGACCCGCTTTCCCTGGTACGCGGCCACCTGGGTGATAATATGCGCAGCCGCGCCGAAGCCGTAAATCCCCAATCGTTCCCCGCTGGCCGCTGCCATGCGGTAGGAGCGATAGCCGATCAGTCCCGCACATAGGAGGGGGGCCGCTTCCGCATCGCTGTAAGCCTCTGGGATGGGGAAACAATAGCGCTGATCGGCGACCGTGTACTCGGCATAGCCGCCATCGAGCGTATAGCCGGTGAAGAGAGCATGGTCGCACAGGTTCTCCTGGCCCCTGCGACAGTAACGACACTGGCCGTCGGTGTAGCCCAGCCAGGGCACGCCGATCCGCTGGCCAAGGCGGAAGCGTTCCACGTCGCTGCCAACCTGGACAACCGTGCCCACGATCTCATGTCCGGGGATCAGGGGCAGTTTGGGGTTCGGCAGTTCGCCGTCAACGATGTGCAAATCGGTGCGGCACACGCCGCAGGCATGAACCTGGATCAGTACCTGCTCCGGCCCTGGCTGAGGGATGGGCAGTTCCAGGAGACGCAGCGGCTGGCGTGGTGTTTCTAGGACCATGGCAAGCATTTTGGTTGGGGTCTTCATTTCTCACGACACCCTCGGCACGCGTGCCAGAATCTCCGACACCACCTCGTAGTTGATCGTGCCCAGCCGCCGCGCCACGTCTTCGACGGTGATCTGCTCCGCGCCTTGCTGGCCGATGAGCACCACCTCGTCCCCCTCGCGCACGCCTGGAATGCCGGTGACATCAATCATCGTCTGATCCATGCACACCCGGCCCACGATGGGCGCGCGCTGCCCGCGCACCAGCACCTCTCCCCAATGGCTAGGTCCCCGCCGGAAGCCATCGGCATAGCCTACGGGGATGACAGCGATGCGCGAGGGCGCGGTCGTGCGGTAGGTGCAGCCGTAGCCGATGTAACTGCCTGCCGCAAGCTCCTTCACCTGCGCCACCATCGTCTTAAAGGTCAGCGCTGGTCTGAAATCGGGGGGACACTTCACCTGCGGAGAGGGATCGAGGCCATACATGGCGATCCCCAGTCGCACCATGTTAAAGTGGGTCTCCGGCATCTCCAGGATCGCTGCGCTGTTGGCGGCATGGACATAGGGGATAACGATCCCACAGGCCGCCAGCTCATCTATCACCTGCCGGAAGCGCGACAGTTGCCAGAAGGTGTAGCTCTTGTCCCGGCTGTCGGCCAGAGCGAAATGTGTGAAGATCCCGTCCAGCGCCAGCCCCGGCAGGCCGCTCACCTGCTTGACAAAGTCTGCCGCCTCCTCCGGCAACAGCCCTAATCGCCCCATGCCCGTGTCTACCTTGACATGCACCCGTGCCAGGGAGCGGAGTTCCGTCGCCGCGCGGCTCAAGGCCCTGGCAACATCCAGCGAAAAGAGCGTGGCCATAGCATTGTGCAAGATCATCTCCCGTGCCTGCCAGGGAGGGGTGTAGCCGAGAACCAGGGTCGGAGCGGAGATGCCCGCCTCGCGCAGCGCGATGGCCTCGCCCAGACAGGCCACGCCCAGCATCCGCGCGCCATTGTTGAGTGCGGTGCGCGCCGTCTTGATCGCCCCATGCCCGTAGGCATCCGCCTTGAGCACCGCCATAACCCCCACCTGCGGCCCGACCATCTCGACCACCCGCTGCACGTTATGGGCGATGGCCTCCAGGTCAATCTCCACCCAGGTGGGCCGCCCCAACCTGACCAGGCGCACCTGCTCCCAGGCCGGCCCCTGGCGCACCAGACGATGCGCAACCTCGGCAGGGAAGGCCATCAGTTCCCCCGTGATCTCCTCCATGCGTGTCTCCGCCGAGCCTTTCAGTAGCACCAAATCCCCTGGCTGCAGGCTCCCCCTAAGGCGACGCACAACATCCGCCGCCGTATAGGTCACCGTGATGCGGTCAGCAGGCAGGCCGCTTTCCTGTGCCGCCTCAGCGATCCAACATGCCCTCTCCCCCTTGGTCACCAGCAAATCGGCCACCTGCGCCATCCGACGGCCGGCCAGGCGATGCGCCTCCCTCTCGTAAGAGCCAAGCTCCAGCATATCGCCCAGGACAGCGATGCGGCGCGTGGCAGGCAGCGCGGCCAACGTGTCTAGCGCGGCCAGCATCGCTGCCGGGCTGGCATTGTAGGTATCGTCCAGGAGCAGGCTGCCATTTTCCCCCTGCAACGGATTCAACCGCCCCGGCAGAGGGCGCAAGTTCGCCAGGGCAGCGGCAGCCTCGGCCAAAGGCACGCCACACGCCAGGCCCACGGCCATAGCCGCCAGCGCCACGTAAACATGGTGTCTGCCCAGAAGGCCCAGCCGCACGGTACAACTCTCCTCCTCTCTCCACCCACCGTGGCCGCAGGCTTCACGCCTGCGCCTTACCCGCACGGTAAAGGTCGAGCCTTCCCGGTCAAGGAGGATGTTTTCGGCATACACATCGGCGTCCCCCTCCAGGCCGTAGTAAGTGGCCTGTGCGCGCGTTCGTCCAGCCATAGCCCGCACGCGCGGATCATCTCCATTGAGGATGACGTATCCATCGTGGGGCAGGGCCTCGGCCAGCTTCCCCTTCTCCTGGGCGATATTGTCCAGGGAACCCAGCGTCTCCAGGTGCGCCTCGCTCACTTGCGTGACCAGGCCGATGCGCGGACGGGTGATCTGCGCCAGCTCTCGGATTTCATCGAAATGGTCACAGGCGATCTCCAGGACAGCTTTCTCGTGCGAAGGAAGCAGCGCGCCCAGGGAGATCGGTAGGCCGTAGCGGTCGTTAAAGCTGCCGTAGTTTTTGAAAACCTGGTAACAGGTCGCTAACACCGCAGCCACAGCCTCTTTGGTAGTCGTCTTGCCTGTGCTGCCGGTGATGGCGATCACATCGGTATCGTATTTGCGCAGGATGTAGCGCGCCCAGTCGGTGAGCGCCTCGCACACGTCGCCCACGACGATGCAGGTCACCTGATGCTGCGCCAGGTCGGGCGGCCTCTCGCAGAGCACGCCGGCTGCCCCCTTGCGACAGGCATCCAAAATGTAATCGTGGCCATCGGCCCTGGCCGTTTTCACCGCCAGGAAAAGCTCCCCTGGCCTAGTAATGCGAGAATCATAGGCGAAAGCGGCGAACTCCCGGGCGAAAGCCAGCCCATGTACCGTCCCCCCCGTCGCCAGCAGCAAATCATCTAGATGAATCATCTTAGCCTTTGATTTTCAGCTATCTGTTATCGAACCGACAGAAGTTCTCCACAGCGTACATCAATGCGCGCAGGTTCTCGAAGGGGGTATGGTCGTTCAGGCTGCCCGCGGTATCCACCACCACTCCTCCATCGTGCCCCACCTTGCGGAAATCCTCCTTGACCCGAGCGACGATCTCTTGCGGCGTACCATTTCGCACCAGGAACGGCGGGATGTGGCCATAGATGACCGTGCGCGGCATCATCTGGCGGATGTAGGCGATGTCCATCGCTGGGCCCAGGTTCACCTGGTTTATCCCTAGTTGGTTCAGGTATCCCAGGAGATGCGTCATGTTGCCATCGGAATGCAAGAAGCGATAAGCTCCTGCATCGGGACAGAACTCTCGGTACCACGCCTCGAAGATGGGATACTCGAACTCCGCAAAGAGAGCAGGGCTGAGAAGCGCAGAATCGTCGTCATAGATGGCCACGCCCCGCATCGGCAGCCCCGTGATCCGCCTCATCTGCTTCATGAAACGCATCCCCACCTCCTGGATGCAGCGGTACAACTCCTTCATGAGGTCGGGGTGGTCATAGAGGAGGTAGAGGAAGCGCGTCGTGCCGCAGAGCATGGCCGACATGGTCGCCGGGCCATGGAAGGCAGAACCCATCGCCACCCTCACGCCGTATTCCTCGTGGAGCTGCTCTCTCCACTCTAGCCAGCGCGGCGTAATCCCCAGCTTGGTCACATCTGCATTCTCCATGCGCCGTATGAGCGGCAAGATGTCATCCTCCGACTCGATCACTGGCGCAATCCAGGGAGGCGTGTGCGGCGGATAGATGACGCGGCCTCCGAAAAGGGAGGAATAGATCACTGAGCCAGCGTTTATCGCCGGGTTGATAGTCAGGCCAACCTCCTTTTCCAGGACCTTTGAGACCTCTAGGCGCGTCTTTTGTTGATATTCAAAGTTGTTATAGAAGCGCGGATGATCCGTCACTCCGGCGATGGATTTGATCAAATCCTCGCCGATCCCCATGCTCAGGCGAAGGCGCGGCTTGTTCGTGGTAAACTCGGCGGAGCAGAGCCTGTTCTCTTCCCAGAATCTCTTGGCGTCAATCTCGATCTTCATTCTCCCCTCTCTGAGGTATCTGTACCACTCGTAATATTTTACACCCATACTCTTAAATTGTTAAGATGCGCCTCCAGCGCCGCCTGTTCTACGGCGACGCTATATCCAGTTTGTACTGCAACCGCTTGGTGTATACAATAGAGCAGGATACTCACAACGCGATATAAGGAGGACGCTATGACTCAAGACCTATGGCCTGTCGCTTTGAAAGCGCTGCAAGCCCTCGGCGCCCATTATGGGCCAGCGATGGATCAGGCCGCGGCCGCGGCTGGTCTCAAAACCACCGAATGGCGCGGCTGGTTGCTGGCGGCTCTGACTTTCGCGCCGGAGCCGATTTCTGCGGAACGGTTGCGGCTCCGTACTCCCTATGCGGCTACGCAAGCCTTCGAGGAGCGCTTGGCGAACGCTGCGCGCCAGGGCTGGCTTACGCCGATCAGGGGGGACGAATATCGCCTGACCGAGGCAGGATGGTACGCTGCACAGCGGATCGTCGAGGCTGCCTACGCCGCGATGGCCTCCTTGCAACCGCTGCCGCCAGCAGACCTGACCCGTTTGGCCGCGCACCTTCGTCGCCTCGTGGAGGCCAGCCTTGCTGCGCCGCAGCCGCCGGGCAAATGGTGTATCGCCCACAGCCGCCGCATAGCTCGAGGGGACGAAGCGTCGCCGGCCGAGCGGATTGACCAGTACCTGAGCGACCTGGGTGCCTATCGCGACGATGCACATCTGGCGGCTTGGCAACCTTACGGCCTCAGCGGCCAAGCCTGGGAAGCCCTGACCTGTTTGTGGCGTGGCGAGGCCAACTCCCTGGATGAGCTGTGCCTCAAACTGCAAAGGCGCGGACACTCGCGGGAGACCTACGCCGAGGCTCTCCAGGATTTGGTCAAGCGCGGGCTGGTCGCGGAAAAGGCGGGGACGTATCGCCTGACGGAGCAGGGTAAGATGCTCCGTCAAGAGGCCGAGGAGGCGACGGATCGTTATTTCTATGCTCCCTGGGCTGGCCTGAGCGAAGGGGAAATGCATGAGCTGCGCGATCTGCTCACGCGGCTGGCGGAGGGCTTGCGCCGGCCAGAGCCTTAGCAATACCTGGAACAGTCCATCCGCTTGACCTCGCGCGATGGATCAGCTAGTGAGAAAGGGATTTGGGACGAGGCTCAATGAGGATTCAAATTGACTCGCATACCCTGGAACGCGCTGAAGAACGCGGCGCAAACGAGGAAGAAATCGAGGATGTAATCATTAGTGGATTTCCCATTCCAGCAAAGCATGGCCGTATGGGAAAAGCCAAAGTCTACGATTTCAAGCAGAAGCGGTACAACCGGTATCACGAGCAAAAGAGAGTGGAAGTGATCTACACCATAGAGAAGGATGTTATCGTAACGGTGACGGTGTATGTCTTTTACGGAAAGTGGGAGAAAGAAAATGCAAATACTATATAATGCCAAAACCGACCTGCTTTACCTTCGCCTGGATGTCCGAAAGCAAGCGGTCATCAACAAGCGACTCTCCGAAGATATTGTATTGGACATTGGTGAGAACGATAGAATCGTGGGCATCGAGATACTTGATGCTTCCAGACACCTCGATTTGCAGAGCCTATTGCCTGTGAAATATGGAGTGCTGTCTGAGACGGTGTAAACGGGTTCGCATCGGGGAAGAGAGGACAATCCATGAAAAAAGGGATCAACATCTGGGCTTACGGCGACAAACTCCTGGAGCATTGCCTGCGCGAGGCCAGGAAGGTCGGATTTGAGGGGATTGAGCTTTCCTACTCCCTGACGGAAGCGATCGGGCCGCAGGCGACGCCCGCCGAGATGAAAGCCATCGCCCGCCAGGCGACGGAGATCGGGATCGAGATTTGCAGCGTGGCCGCGGGGATAGGCTGGAAGTTCAACATGGTCTCCGAGGACGCCGCAGAGCGGGCGCAGGCCAAGGCTCACCTCCTCAAGGCATTGGAGGTGGCCACAGACTTGGGTGCGCAAAACGTCCTGGTCATCCCCGGCTTCCTGGGGCCGTTCCAGGCCGGCGCGCCTGTGGTCGCCGATTACGAGGTTGCTTACGCCCGCGCCATGGAGACCTTGCGGGGTGTGGCTCCTCGCGCCGAAGAGTTGGGCGTCAACATGGCCATCGAGAATGTCTGGAACAAGCTGCTGGGGTCGCCGCTGGAGATGCGTGCCTTTATTGACGGCATAGGCAGCCCCCGCGCCCGTGCCTACTTTGACGTGGGCAACGTCATGCGCACCGGCTACCCGGAACACTGGATTCGTGTCCTCGGCAAGCGCATCGCCTGCGTGCACTTCAAAGACTACAAGGTCAATGTGGGCACGCTCGATGGCTTTGTCGAGCTATTGCAGGGGGACGTAGACTACAAAGCGGTCATGGCTGCCCTGCGTGCCATCGGCTACACCGGCTACGCCATAGCGGAGGTATTTCCCACCAAGATGGCCCCGGAAGCCGTCCCTCTCCGCGCCAAGCAAGCGATGGACATCATTTTCCAAATGTAAACTATCAACCCAGGTAGGAACCACAGATGAACTCAGATAAGAATAAGACATCATTTATCTGTGTTAATCTGTGGTTTCACATCTAGAAAGAAAGGAGCTTCCCTATCTATGGCAACGCAGCCCATCGAAGTCAGACAGGAGGTGTTTGACCAGTACAAGGCATTGCAGCCGGTCTTCCCGCACTGGGAAAAGCTCAAGGACCTGATCGGCCAGTGCATTGACCTGACGCTCAACCTGCGGCAGTCCGGCCACCCCGGCGGCGCGCGCTCCAAGATGCACGCGCTGGTCGTGACGCTCCTCAGCGGCATCATGCGCTGGGACATTCGCCACCCAGAAAAGCCCTTCGGCGACCGCTTCATCCTTGTCGCCGGGCATACCGTACCGCTCGTCTATGCCACACTGGCCGTCTTTAACGAGGCCATGCGCCTCAAGTACCAGCAAACAAGCGACCCCAAGTATCTCGTCCCGCCGCAGCATGCGCTCTATTGGCAGGACCTCCTCGGCTTCCGACGGCGAGGAGGGCTGCCCGGCCACGCCGAGTACGGCGGCAAGACGCTCATGCTCAAGTTCAACACCGGCCCCTCTGGCCATGGGTCGCCTGCGGCAGCAGGTGAGGCGCTGGCCCTCAAACGGGCGGGTGCGGGAAGCGTGCGCGTCTTCGCCCTGGAAGGGGATGGCGGCCTGACGCCCGGCGGCGCACATGAGACGAAGAATTCTGCCTGGGGCCTCGGCCTGGATAACCTCTACTATATCATAGACTGGAACGACTTCGGCATAGATGACCACCCCATCAGCCGTGTGGTGCATGGCACGCCGCAGGATTGGTTCGCTCCCTATGGCTGGCGCGTCCTCAACGCCTGGCACGGCAACGACTGGGGGCCGGTGACCAGCGCCCTCCTGGAGATGGTCTATGGCTGCAACGCGGAGGGAGTGCCCAGCGTGACCTGGTTGCAAACGCGCAAGGGGTGCGGCTATTACAAGTACGACTGGAGGTCTCATGGCGCGCCGCATCCCATGAACGATCCCCTCTTCTGGAAGACGAAGGAGGATTTCGCCCGCGAGTACGGCGTCGAGTTCGAGGGCTTTGAGAAACCGGCGCCGGCGACCTACGAGGAGCAGCGCGCGCAGACGGCGGCCAACCTGGAAAAGGTGATGGAGGTGCTGCGGAAGGATCAGGCTTTGCTGGACTATCTGGCCGACAGGCTGGTTGCCCTCGGCGAACAGGTGCCCAGCGAAGTGCCGGGCCTTAAGCTCGACCTCTCCCGCAACCCGATCCACGACCCGCATCTGTATGATTATGAGCATTATCCATCAGAGTTATTCATTAAACCGGGGGTGAGGGCGGCCAACCGTGAAGCGCTGCGCAAGTGGGGAGCCTGGGTCAACGCCTTTTGCCGCAAGCATTATGGCCGGCCGCTGTTCATCGTCTGCTCGGCGGATTTGGCTGCCTCCACCAACATCAGCGGCTTCGGCGAGAACTGGGGCGACGTGGCGGGCTACGGCTGGTACGATCGTGAAGTCAACCCTGAGGGCGTGGTGCTCCCACAGGAGATCACCGAGTTCGCCAACGCAGGCATCATGGTCGGCATGGCCTCGGTCAATTTCGCCGCCAGGCCGGAGGAGGATTTCCAGGGCTTTTACGGCGCGTGTTCCACCTATGGCTCCTTCGTCTATCTGAAGTATGGGCTGTTCCGCCTCTGGAGCCAGATGGTGCAAGATTGCCCGCTCAAGATGGGCAAGGTGCTATGGGTCGTCGGCCACTCCGGGCCAGAGACGGCGGACGATTCGCGCACGCATTTTGGCATCTTTTCCCCTGGCGTGACGCAACTGTTCCCAGACGGGCAGATCATCAACGTGCACCCCTGGGAATACAACGAGGTGCCAGTGGTGTTGGCCGCCGCCCTCAAGGAGAGCGCGCCCATCGTCGCCTTGCACCTCACCCGTCCCCCGATCACCATCCCCGACCGTGTTGCGCTAGGCATCCCCTCCCATTTCGCCGCGGCGAAGGGAGCGTACATCATCCGTGACTATCGGCCAAGCCAGGTGCGAATGGGCACGGTGCTGGTACAAGGGACGAGCAGCACGGTCAATCTCATCAAAATCCTGCCCGAACTGGATAAAGCGGGCCTCAACGTCAAGGTCGTCGCCGCCATCAGCGCGGAGCTATTCCGCCTCCAGCCGCCGGAGTACCGGGAGCAGGTGCTCTCCCCCGCCGACCGATTGGACTCCATGGTCATCACCAACGGCGCGCGCCGCTTGATGCATGACTGGCTGGAGCACAAGATCGCCGAGGAATATTCGCTCTCCTCGGATTGGGACAACCGCTGGCGCACTGGCGGCACGGTGGATGAGCTGATGGAGGAGGCACACCTCTCGCCGCAGTGGATCCTGGCGGGGATCGAACGCTTCGTGCGGGAGCGGGAGGCGCGGCTGGGAAGGATCAGGGAGGCGCTGCCGCTGGTGGGGGCTGGAACGAGATGAGATAGATGCGCAGAGTGTTGGAGTTCTGGGGAATCGTTCTGCTGGCTTTGTGCTCCCTCGGCTTCGGCGTGATGCGGGGACGGGGGCCGACGACGCCAGCAGTTCACCATGAGAGCATACAGGCCGCTGCCAGGCAAGGCCGCATCGAGCCAGCTTTGCTGCGCGAGATGATCCAGCATCCAGAGGGCACAGCCCGCTATATCGTGTATCTCTCGCCCATGGTAGACCTCCGAGGTCTGGGAGACCTCGGAGGTCTATCTCCCGCCGCGCGACGTGGCATGATCGTCGCCGAGATGCAGGTCATCGCGGCGCGCAGCCAACGCGGTCTCCTGACGGCCCTGGCGCAGGAACAG
>Ga0129297_10001091_pt1 | contig 13537 bp, 12 predicted proteins | sample I18A1metaG_FD_94708 | JGI IMG/M metagenome (GOLD analysis project Ga0129297, IMG submission 94708) | Lake sediment bacterial and archeal communities from Gulf of Boni, Indonesia to study Microbial Dark Matter (Phase II) - ​I18A1 metaG | ecosystem: Environmental > Aquatic > Freshwater > Lake >... | reverse complement strand
TTATTATAGTATGCTTGGGCTATGGCCGTGTTGGGTTTGTGGCTGCCCGGTGGGCTGAGGTATTCGCATTTGTAGTATATTTGGGCAGGTGTTTTTAGGTAGGCTTCAAGGCGTTTCGCACGGTAAAGTGGTGTTGGGCGTGGTATGCGGAGATAGGCATCTATGACCTCGTCTGGGATTTTGATGTAGCGTTCTGTTGAGACTTCTTGGCGTATCAATTCTTTAGCAAAGATACGTTCAAGGAGTGCTGGATTTATAGGTTGAAGCGTTTTTGGGTCCAGGGGTGGAGGTAAGGGTTCTGGGAGATCGGCTTGGATGTTGTACCAAGAGGTTGGCATTTCACCGGGGTGGAGTACTACAGTGTACTCTTTATCGATTTTGGGCAAGTTTGTTTACCTCTTTTTGTGGAGCATAATTGAACTCGAAAGAACTATTTATATCTTTCCAGTACAATTTTGTACTTGTGAGCCGGATTGTGGAGCAAAATAGTAAATCATCTAAAGGAATACCCTGAGCGCCTCTCTGTGGCGAGAATTCTTGTAAAAAATGGTCTCAGCGTTAGGGATGGAAGTATCTATTGCAATGAGATTGAGATTCCTCCAATTAGGATAGCCCGTGTTGCAGGTGTAGACCGGAGAACTGTCAACTATACGGTGAAAGCAATTGAAGGAAATCCTGAACTACGAGCAATTTTTAGGGATATGAGATCAGCTGGGCATTCACTTCGGGAAATCGCGAGACACCTTAACCTTGGGGTTGTAGAGATAATCCCCGTGGACGCGAAGATTCCAGGGATACTTGCAAAATCAGCTTCTCTAATTGCAGAGAGAGGTATAGGCATTAGGCAGGCGATCGTGGACGACCCAGAACTCGCACCTGAACCGAGGCTTACGTTGATAACTGAGAAAAAAATCCCAGGAGAATTGGTTCCGGAATTTCTGAAAGTTAAGGGTGTGGCTGAGGTTTTAATCTATTAAAGAAATGGTTATTTTTCATTTCTTCAACTCTTCCTACGCATCTAAAAATCGGCTAATTAATTGCGTGGTTTTCAGTCAAAAATAAAACCTTTATCGCGCCTCGTGTATAGCCTAAGACTACGATAGAGGCGGATCCACGAATCTGAAAAATATTAGTCATTTCTTTAGCTCATTAGCCGGAGAGCACCTTCTCAACAGAGACAACAATATGCAGAAAGAGAAACGGAACGCTGCCTTAACATCAGTCATCGCCGCAATTTTCCTGTCATCTCTGGAGTTCATAGTCGGCATCCTTACCGGCAGCTTAGGCATAATCTCTGGAGGGTTACACTCTTTACTGGACCTAGGTGCGGCTTCAGTAACCCTCTACGCGGTAAGGAAATCAGCCAAGCCACCGGACGAGGAACATCGCTACGGACATGGAAAGATCGAGAGTTTGGCGGGCCTCGTAGAAATAGGCCTCCTGCTGGTTGCCTGCGGATGGATCACCTACGAGGCACTGCGAAGGCTACTCATAGAGAGCGTTCAAGTCGAGGCGAGTCTAATCGGCTTTGGAGTCGTAGTGACCAATATAGTAGTTGACCTTTCGAGGTCGCGAGTCCTCTATAAGACAGCGAGAAAGTATCAAAGTCAAGCCTTAGAGGCAGATGCCCTGCACTTCAGTAGCGATCTCCTCAGCTCCTCGGTTGTTCTTGTTGGCCTTTTCTTTGTTAGATTGGGCTTTGTATGGGCGGACTCCCTTGCAGCTTTAGGAGTAGCAGCCGTAGTGATGTGGATAGGCTTTCGTCTTGGGAGAAGAACAACTGATGTTCTCCTAGATAGAGCCCCTCCAGGACTATCCAAGAAAGTTGAAGAGGAGGCCAAACGTTGCGATGGTGTTGAGAGGGTCACTCGAGTCAGAATAAGGAAGGTGGGACTCGACACTTTCGTAGATATGAACGTCTCCATCGACCGGACGGCGCCCTTAGAGAAGGCTCATGCTATTGCTCGAGAAGTCGAGAGGAAGGTTCAGAGCCTCATACCCGGTGCTGATACTGTAGTTCACATGGACCCGGTCACTACAGAAGGAGCGAAAGTTATAGATCAAATTAGAGGCCTTGCGGCCGAAATCCCTGAAATCAAAAGTGTCCACAATATCCACATACGCGAAATGGCGCGCAAGTTCCACGTAGACGTTCATCTCGAAGTCGACAGCAAGCTCAAAGTCCGAGAAGCCCACCAAATCGCAAGCAACTTCGAAAAGATACTCAGGAAGGAGGTCGAGAACCTCGCCGAGGTTACAACACATGTGGAACCTCTAGGAGAAGAAACCATAAGTGGCGAAGATGTCACTACGACTGCCTCACCTATCGTCCGAGAGATACAACGACTTCTTCTACAGTTGCCAGAGGTTAAAGACCTTCACAAAGTAACCATTCGTAGAGCAAACGGGAAATATGACATAACCCTACACTGCAGAGTAAAAGAGGAAACGACGACGGAGAGAGCGCATGAGATCGCAACACAAATCGAGAACATAGTTAGAAACAAACTACCGGACATCGATCATGTCCTTGTCCACGTAGAGCCATTCATTGATAAAGCAAATATGTAGCCTTTAGATAGGAAAGGCTGGCTTTGTAATTACTGTAATTTCAAATAAACAGGTTAAACTCCGAAATTAGTTTCCATGATGTAAGTCCTGAAAAAGCATCAGAATTATCGTTAAAGCTGCGAAGAACAAGATTTCTACCTGCTCTTGCCACGCACTAGAGAGGTAAAAACGCCTATAGCCGCAATTAAAGCTGAAACTAGGAAAACGCGGTGAAGCCCTTCAACAAAAGCCACTGCGGCGATTATCCCACTTACTGTTCCCAGCCCAGTAAACAAAGCCGATAGAATATCGGCAGACATGGTGGTAGCGAGCACCGCCCCTGTTATAGCTAAACTCATCGATTGCCCCATAAACCTCATAGTCGCCAGCGTGCCAGCGGCTATGCCTAACCTATTTTTTTCAACTGAACCCATAACCGCGCTTGTATTCGGTGAGGAAAATAGCCCCATGCCAACTCCGAGAATGAACAACCCCGTTAGCACATCCACCCAAGAAGAGTCGACGTTAAGAGTGCTAAATAGAAAAAGTGAAACACAGATCAAAGCCATTCCTACTGAACTTAATAGACGTGAGCCAAGTTTGTCGGAAGCCCAACCACTAACTGGAGCAATCACCGCCATCATCATAGGCATTGGCAAAAGGAGAAGCCCGGCTTGAGTTGGCAAGTAGCCGAGAACCCTTTGCAAGTAGAATGACATCAGAAAGCCTACAGCAAAATAAGATATGTAATTGAGTAAAGCACTAAAGTTGGCAGCTGCAAACAGTCGGTTCCGAAGAAATAGAGATACATCGAGCATGGCATCTTCTGCCATCTTTTTCTCCAAAAATATGAAAACAATTAGGAAAACTCCGCTGACCGTGAACAAGCCTAAGATAAACGGAGTCCCCCATCCATAATTCCCACCAAATGTTAAAGCAAGAAGCAACAAGGTTAGTCCTACAGAAAGCGTCCCGGCACCCACTAAATCGAACTTTTGTCGACTACTCTTGATCATTGACTCCTTAAGCTTTAGGAGGGTTAAGGTTATCACAAAGATGCCGATTGGCAAATTTATGTAAAAGATCGATCGCCAACCCAAACTTTGAACCAGGAGACCCCCCAGCGTTGGGCCAACAGAAAGACCAACATATACTGCCATCGTGTTTACGCCAAGAGCCTTACCCCGCTCATTGCTTGGAAAAACATCTGTCACTATAGCCGGCGAATTTGCAGAAATGAGAGCAGCCCCAGCTCCTTGAACCGCACGAAAAATAATTAGTTGTATCCCACTTTGTGAAACACTACTTAGCAGAGATGCAATTGTAAATATCATAAATCCTAGGATAAATAGCGATTTCCGCCCCTTTATGTCAGCCAGCCTTCCAAGGCTCATTAACAAAACGGTAAGACAGAGCAGATACGCTGTGGGCACCCATATGACCATAGTAAAGTCGATACGAAGATCCGATGCTATCGATGGCAAAGCAATACTTACGATACTGCTGTCAAGCGGGGTCATGAAAGCGCCAACAGTAGTTATTAACAAAACTATCCATTTGTAGGATTCGTCAATACTCGTTGAAGTATCATTGTTTGGTTTGATCTGCTCTGGCATATAATTACTTAACTTCCAATTGCGCTGGCTTCTTTTTTGCAAGTTCTCTGAGAACGGCATCGATATTCAAGATTTCCCCAACAGTTTTACCTTTTTTAATCAGGTCCTTGATTTTCACTTCAGCTTTTGCAATGTTCTTTGCGTACTCTAGCACCTCTTTCGCTTGCCGTTGAGGAACGACCACGACACCATCGTTATCGCCTAACACAATGTCCCCTGGCTTAACTAGAACCCCTCCACATTGAATGGGAACATTTATGTTTCCTACGAACCCCGTCGTTCCATTACAAGGAATCGCTGCCCGTGCAAAAACCGGATACTTAAGTTTTCTTATATCCTCGACATCGCGAACTGCGCCATCGATTATTACGGCTTCGATTCCTCGAAGGATTGCTGATCTCGTGAGTAGTTCTCCCCATATGGCGGTTTCAGTAGATCCTCTCCCATCCACCACTAGGATGTCACCTTTCTGTGCGATGTCAATAGCCTTTACTAATGTCGTGATGTCGCCAGGATGCGTCCAAACAGTCGAAGCTGGTCCAGCTACTTTAACTTGCTCAATTAGAGGCTTTATCGTGCTACACATTGCTCCTCCCTTATTCATGGCATCAGAAACACATCCTGTGAACAATTTACGAAACTCACTAACTAACTCCTTAGGTGGTCTTTTGAAATTAGTCACAATCGTGTTTTATCCCTCCGGATTTACTCAAGGTTTATTTGAGTATTGTTTCGTCTTATTTTACCCTTGGAACCTTCTATTTTCTTTAAGCTATTGTTTCTTAAAGTGGTGAAAGGCTTAATGAATACTGCAGAGTTATTTAGGAAATAACTTTAAGGTGGGCTGAAGCATCGTGCAGGCTGACCAAATTATTTCACTGTTACAAGTGACATTAGTCCCAGTGGTGATGATCTCGGCGGTCGGTTTAATTTGTCTCACTATCCAAACGAGATACGGCCGAATCATTGATAGAGTTCGCGCTTTAAACGAGGAGAGACGAGCTATTAAAACAACTGTCGGAGTTTACAGTGCTTCTAATAGTTCTGAACTACGCCATCAAAAGGAGAGGCTTGAATTCATAGAAACAATTTTAGAAAAACTCGCTAAAAGGGGTCTGTATTTAAAGTGGGCGCTATTTTTAATGTTCTCTTCAACCTTCTGCTTTGTTGCAACTTCGTTTCTGATCTTAATCAGCGCCTTTACCATTACCCAAGGTTATCTCGTGCTTGGACTATTCAGCATCGGAATGATGTTTGTTCTCGTTGGCTCTGCGTTACTCATTTTAGAAGTTGCATTATCCTACACAATGACCATGATGGAGATCAAGGCATAAAGAAGTTCATTTATCAGCATTCACTAGTTGTTTTGCAATTTTAATGGCTTCAGTTACATCTTTTCCATACCCATCTGCGCCGATCTCTTTTGCAAAATCTGAGGTGACCGCCGCACCGCCTACTATCACCTTATACTTATTACGAATATTCAAGTCGTTTAACGCTTGAATAAGATCATACATTGAGAGCCTAGTAGAAGTGAGCAGGGCAGACATTGCAATTATACCTGCTTTAACTTCCTCAGCCTTCTCAATAAATTTGAATGGAGATACATTCACTCCAAGGTCGTATACTTCAAAGCCTTGAGCAAGGAGCATCGTAGCTACAAGGTTTTTTCCTATGTCGTGTATGTCCCCTTCCACAGTGCCAATCACTACTGTACCTAATTTTGTTTCTTGTAGCTCAGTTTTTGAAAGGGCTTTCTGCAGAACTGCCATCCCAGCTTTCAACGCCTCAGCGGCCATCATAAGCTCGGCTAAGAAGACCTCTCCTCTCTCGAATTGATCTCCAACTTCTCTCACTCCTTTTGCTAAACCTTCCTCTATCGCATGAATTGGATCGAACCCTCCTCTGAGAAACTCTTCTGCCGCAGTCCTGGCCATGTTGGCGTCGTAGTTCAATATCGCCTGCCTTAACGTTTCTATCAGTTCGTTCTCAGTAGGCGTAGCCCAAAACCTCCCATAATTTCAGTCTAATCGAAATCCCGTGAGATCCTCGAACTCTTTTCTTGCCTGGTTATATGTAGCAAGATATTCCGAAGTAGGTGCTAATTTTTCTAAATCAAAAGTTTGATCAAATGTTTTACCTTGAGGGGGAGCCGAACCCATATAACATGATAGTTTTTCATCAAAGATGCGGTTGATAATTGTGTTTCCCTCCTCAAGCGTAAGTTTGCCTTGCGTTGCTGAATGAGCGATCTCCCCGGTGTACAATGCTTCCAGTGGTGCAGGGCGATCAGGGTACCTATTAAACAGCGGGAAACATGTTTCAATAAATGCGCAACCTGAAGTAACGTGCATAATCGTCGTAGCGGCAGTTTCATAAAATAACATTTGAGTCCCAGGTCCCGCTGCTCCAGCGGCGGTGCCACCTACAAGTAGTTTCGAGTTTCGGGAAATTGCTTGGGTTGCAATGCTATGCGCCCAAAATAATTGCCGAAGTTTCTTCTCACTTGGAGATTCGGCGTATGTTATATCACAAGGTGTCCCTGTGATAGAGTAATCAGCACGGTGAGCGATGCTGAGTAGGATAGATCCGGCTACTTTAGTTATGGCTACACCTTCAGGTCCTCCTGCGTATCCCCCCATAATAAGATCGTAAAGACCACAAATGAATCCCCCGTAATCTTTTACGTGAAAGACATTTGAAAGAGCATTATAATTCGTCTTAAGCTCAGCTGTTAATGCGACTAGATGTCCATCACTCTTTCTTAATCCGCCTTCGCTTGAACTCACTGCGAGGTCTCCTATCGACACGGAACTCTCAGTCCCCAGAATATGCATCCCTGGTTTCGCCACTTTTTCAAGGGTTTTCCTAACGGTTCTAATCTCCATTTTGGAGGCCTCTATCTCCAGCGGTGAACCCATCCTGACTTGCCTGCCATGAACCGTAATCAAAGAGCCCATGTTAATCGTGTCTATTAGCGGCAATTTTGCAAATACTTCCGTTTCTTTGACAAACGCTTTCTCACTCGTCGGCTGACCCAACGTGCCCATCTGGAGAATGGGAGGGTGCGAATCGCAAACATTTCTGTGTTTCATAACCCTTTTTTCATCGCCTTCTCCCAGTTCGATGGAGTTTGGAAGCGTTTTAAGATGAGCCCACAACTCTTCCTCGCTGAAGGTGATTCTTCTCTGAGTGTTCAGACATAGCAAGCCTACGTCAGCTGCAAGTTTTACTCCTGCTTCAAACACCACATCAGCCATCTCAAGGTTTTGCGAGAGAGGTTCGTCAACATTGTGCTTAATGTTGTACTCCTTCACTAGTTGCCTCAACCGTTGTGCGTACACTGTTAAGTCAAAGTCTTTCTCTAAGCAAATTGGACCACTTTGAGTTTTGTCGAAGATTTCCAAAAGCGATATCATAAATGATCCCATTCATTCCCGAAGCCCATTCTAAACCACATTTTTATTGAAATTTCTCTTTAATGACTATAACTAACTCAAAAAATTTTGTCCTTCAGCTAGTTAATTTAGGGATACACATGATTTATCTCCGGGATAAAATGAGAGAAGTTTACACTTACAAACTGTTCAAGTCATTTCACTGTTGCAAGCGACTTTCCTATTCTAAGGCGTAAGTCTTGCCATAAGGTCTGTGAGATTTAGGCGCTATCTTAAGGAAAGTGCCGCTTAGAACCTCTCCTAATGGAAGCCCCAAACATTTGCAATAGTCATCAAGCAACTCGGTTAGCTCTTTTTTATCCTCTTCTGTGAGTTCCGAAATGTCAACACCAGTTGCTACTTGTCTTGCCTCAACTTTTCCGCGGACGTAAATTTTCCCTCCATGCATACCAGTTCCTACACAGTTCCCGACTACTTTCCCCTCCTGAGAACCAAGTATGACAAGCCTTCCGCCTGCCATATACTCGCCAGCAAAATCCCTTACAAAGCCTCCAACAACTATGGCGGGAAATGTCCCTCCATATTCTTTCATATGAATCCCAACTCTGTAACCAGCGTTTCCCTTAAGGTAGATTCTGCCACCTCGCATCGAATATCCAATTATGTCACCAGCACTTCCATGAACTACAATCTTACCCGCATTCATGGTGTTGCCGACAGCATCCTCCGCATTTCCATAAACCACAATAGAAGCTCCATTCATGAAAGCCCCTAAGTCATTACCCGGGACGCCATGAATCAACATTTTTACCTTATTATTCAAGCCGTCTCCAATGTACCGCTGTCCGTTAACATTTGTCAGTTCTATCTCAAACTCGTGGTCGTTTAAGATTGTATTTCTTATCTTCTCGTTGAGCTCTCTGAAGGAAAGGCCAGTGGCATCTATGACTTTCATAAATTACCTCCCCGCCGGTTTTACGCCCAATATCTCCAGTGTGGTGTGATCCAAATTGAAACCTCTAAGCCTCTCACGATTACCCCGCAGGCTGTCGATTGCATTCATCCCGAGAGCACCAAGGATCTCCTTCAATTCCATACTCCAAGCAGAAATAAGATTAGACAAACTTTTGGTTGCCTGCTCAACATCCAAACGCCGTCTAAGCTCAGGCTCTTGAGTGGCAATCCCCCAAGGACATAAACCAGTATAACACCGTTCACATACCCTACATCCCATAGCAATAAGTGCGGCTGTTCCAATGGCAACAATATCAGCACCTAAAGCAATAGCTTTAGCAACGTCACCACTACACCTAATACTCCCAGAGGCGATAAGCGAAACTTCATTTCTAATACCTTCTTCTCTCAGCCTATCATCGACCGCAGCGATCGCTAGTTCTATCGGGATCCCAAGATAATCCCTAATGACTTGCGGAGCAGCCCCAGTCCCACCTTTGAACCCATCGATTGCTACACCATCAGCGCCTGCGCGCACTATTCCGCTGGCGATCGCAGCAACATTATGAACTGCAGCAATCTTAACCAGCACTGGTTTAGTGTAGCTTGTAGCTTCTTTCAGCGCATAGATCAACTGGGACAAGTCTTCAATGGAATAGATATCGTGGTGAGGAGCTGGTGAAAGAGCATCCGTCCCTGTAGGTATCATCCTTGTTTTTGCGATAGCTGGGGTAACTTTCTCACCAGGGAGATGGCCCCCTATTCCAGGCTTTGCACCTTGTCCTATTTTGATCTCCATCGCCGCAGCCACATCAAGGTATTCTTTATGAACACCAAAACGTCCTGAAGCTACTTGAACTATAATAGAATCGCCATACGGATAGAGGTCTTCATGTAATCCACCCTCTCCAGAGTTCATAAGGGTACCACATTCCTTCGCAGCCTTCGCCAGGGCTTTATGAGCCTCCAAGCTTATAGCGCCGTATGACATCGCGCTAAATATGATCGGGGTCTCAAGCTTGATGTTAGGTGACAACTTGGTCTGTAGCCTAACATTATTTAAGTCGTCATCACTTCCGCTCTCAATTTTGAGAGACACCGGTTTTCTGCCAAGATAGGTTCTAAGTTCCATCGGTTCCCGTAATGGATCAATCGATGGATTTGTTACTTGACAGGCATCAATAAGCAGGTTATCGAAAAGCATCGGATATGGGAGATTCGTTCCAGTACTAGCTAACAATACGCCACCGGTCTCGGTTTGTTTCCAGATATCCCTCATAATTTTTTCTGACCAAGTCCCATGATCAGTAAACGCCAAAGGGTTTCTAATAATTGTGATAGCGTTTTGCTGACAAAAAGCAACACACCTCTGGCAAGCCACACATTTCTTTTCATCTGCTATAATGCGCTCTTCGAAACGAAGAGCTCCAAAACTACAATTAAGAATACATCGCTTGCACTTCTTGCACTTCTCCTGGTCAACTTGAGGAATATACTCGGGAGGGATTCTATTGTTCGGCAAGTTTATACCTCCATAACTTTTGCTACCACTGGCACGCCTGCTTTTGGAGCCCAGACCGAATCTGGATTCGGGCATACGCTTCTGATAGCGCATTCCTCACTGGCAACATAAACTGTATCATCTTTTCTAGCAGCCATGAGTGGCCTTAGTTTAATTCGGTCAGTCAGCCCAAACATTGTCGGTGAGTTATAGTTTATTCCCACAACTATGCTAAATGGCCCGTTTACAAGGGCATCAGGATAGACCATTCTCATTGCCCGCAATAACTCCCTCTTTTCCAGAGACATTTGCTCAATATCCCTCCAGAAAGGTGCCGCCATAATAGTGCAAGTCTGCTCCAATGGAATACCATGCTTTCTATGGAGTAAATCAATTAGATAGGCTAAAACCTCAGTATCCGTTCGAAGCATACATTTGTACTTCCACTGCTCCAAGTAGCGTTTGTTTGTTCCGTAAGAGCTAATCTCACCATTGTGAATTACCGAGGTACCTAAAATATTGAATGGGTGAGCCCCACCCCACCATCCTGGAGTATTAGTTGGATATCTCCCATGTCCAAGCCACATGTACCCCGCGTATTCGTCGATTCTATAGAAAGTAGCTACATCATAGGGAAAACCAACAGCCTTGAAGACACCCATGTTTTTTCCACTTGACATTACAAATGAGCCTTTAGTTTCTGAGTTGATGTACATAACTAGGCTGACAACATAGTCATCCTGATTCCATGAAACATGTTGGGGAGATGAATTTTCAGGCACTTCAACAAAGTACCTCCAGAGAAGTGGACTGTTAGATATCGAGTCTACATGCCTAGTTGGAATCGGCTCATCCTTAACCACCTTAGCTTTCGAACTGAGGAACTCTTCAGTTACACGTTTGCTTTCTTCGTCATAATGCATCACGTGAAAGGCATAGTAGTCCTTGTATTCAGGATAAATACCGTACCCAGCATAGCCACCGCCAAGACCGTTGTAACGGGGTTGCATGGTTGTAGTAGCGACAACAACGGCTTTTCCTGAAAAACGTGTTCCACTTTCGTTTAAGATACCCGTGATACCGCAAGCGCCACTAGTGCTTACATCACTCCACTTCATGTTTTGACACCAACCCTTGCTTATTTCCCAAAAGTTTGCGCATGTCCTTCACGTTGGGCTCCGGAAGATCTGGCAAGCCAAGTTTCTTCCGCATTACTGAGGTTCTGTCAACAGTCATTCCCGACGCTAGGAACTTATCTCTAACTTTCCTTATTCCCTCCGGCAGAATACCCTTGCCTGTCGCCAAATGCTTAATTTTTAGAAAAATATCCGCGAGTCCAATCCGCTGAGGACAGAGCTCAAGACAAGTATAGCAGCCCAAGCAATACCATGGTTCCCTTCGATGTAATACTGACTCTAGATCCCCATCAAGGAGTTTGCTTAATATTTCTTTCAGATCGACATCATAAAATCTAGCCATAGGGCAGTCCTCTGAGCAAGCCTGGCACTCAATACATTTCCGCAAAAAGTTGACATCGAATAGCTCGCTGACCCGCTGGAATTCGTCCCTTTTTCTAGAAATCTTCGTCAAAACTTGTTTGACATCAATCTTATGCATACTCAACTCGGTTTCTCCGAGATCTATCCCCATAGCCAATGCAAGCAATTCTGGGTAGTAAAAGACCGGAGTCCATGTCTTGGGCTCTTCACGCTTCAGTAAAAATTGCCCCAAGTCATATTGAAGCATACAATAAGGACACACAACAACCAAACAGTCTGCGCCGACCTTTTGAATTGCAGAGACTTTCCGCCTAACCAGTGACATCGAGTCCTCCCTATTGACAAGACTAATTGCCCCGCCGCAACAGAGCATCTTGTCGTCGTACTTAACGCTACGAGCCCCTATCCACTCAACCAGTCTATCCACCGATACTGGGTTTAATGGATCATCAAAAAATAGGGCGTTACTTGGGCGTAACAAATGGCAACCATAGTGAACAGCAACGTTAAGCCCGTTTAGGGGTCTAACTACACTCCTCTGGATCTTACCCGCTCCAATGTCTTTGTATAAAAGTTCAACGAGATGTTTCACTTCCACGGTTCCTTTGTACTCTAACCCTATATTGGACAACGCTTTATTCAGGTTCTTCACTAAAGTCCGGTCGAGACGAAGACGAGAATTTACAGACTTCAAAGTCTCGTAGCAACCATTGCAAGGCGTAAGAATATCAAGCCCTTGACTCTCTGCTAAGCAAAGATTCCGTGCAGCTGTTAAGAGATAACTTTCCTCTCCGGTGGTCTTTATAGCAATCGGATCTGGACAGCAAGTGGCACATTTTATCTCATGCAGTTCGACACTTAGATTTTCCAATACTTTCCTAGCTGTGACTTCCATGTTCGGCAATCGATAGGGAATTACACACCCAACGAAAAAACCAAACTCCATAAAGATAATTTCAGCTCCTTTGAAATTAAACCTAAGAACGATAATTCTTAGGTTTACATACGTAAACCATTATACAGTTGATAATTTACTTTTGCGACAAGAGTATTCATCTATGAAAGCTCCTTTTTGCACAAGATAATTACCGTTCATAAATTTAATCAATTCACAAGTGATAAATAGTTACTATGAGATTCTATATAGATTCACATAATTATTGAGGAAATACCATTGAAAAACGAAAGTTTAAGCGAAGAAATCAGAAAACTACAGTTAACCGGTAGATCGTCTTACGTTATATCGCTTCCAAAACAGTGGGTCTTAAACCTAAACTTGAAACCCGGAGAACAAATTGCCGTGAAAAAACTTGACGATTCCTCCCTTCTCCTTGTTCCAAGGAAGAAATTGGGAAGGAAAGAAACAAAAGAAATCACTGCGACAGTGCCTCAGACAGAAGACCCTAACGCTGTTGCACGTCGGTTAATTTCCTTGTACCTAGTTGGCTATGAGATAGTCCACGTGAAGGCAAGGAATACTGCTTTAAGTCCTCTTCTAAGATCGACAATAAGAGATACTGTAAGAAAAAAACTGATTGGCACTGAGATAATCGCTGAGAACCCCGATACTATAACTCTACAAGTCCTTTTAAGTTATCCAGAACTTTCAATCGAGAATGCGATGAGACGCATGGCTACCATAGCATCATTCATGCACATAGATGCGGACTTGGCCCTGAGAGACTTTAATAAGGATTTAGCCAGGAGTGTTATCGACTCAGATGACGAAGTCGATCGCTTTAACCTTTACATTATTCGTCAGCTCAAGGCTGCGGTGCAAGATCAGCGAGCGATTAAAGATATGGGATTAACTAATCCTCGAGAATGCCTTGGGTATAGGCTTGCAGCGGAAATCGTAGAGCGAGTAGCGGATTACGCGGTGGCAATAGCAAAAAATGTTCTCTTAATGGAAAAACCCGCAAGCGAGCGGATCTATCGAAAGATATTCGAGTTAAATAGCCTTGGCAACAAACTCTTCGAGGATTCCATGTCTGCTTTGTTTAAGAGAGACTACAACCT
>Ga0129297_10001088_pt1 | contig 13563 bp, 11 predicted proteins | sample I18A1metaG_FD_94708 | JGI IMG/M metagenome (GOLD analysis project Ga0129297, IMG submission 94708) | Lake sediment bacterial and archeal communities from Gulf of Boni, Indonesia to study Microbial Dark Matter (Phase II) - ​I18A1 metaG | ecosystem: Environmental > Aquatic > Freshwater > Lake >... | reverse complement strand
GGTGTGGTTACCGGCCTGTTCGAAGATATGGAAACCTCTCCTGAGAACTCGATAGTGATGACCTGCGGACCTGAGATCATGATGAGGTTCGTGGTTCGAGGCCTATTGGCAAGAAACTTCCGAAAGGATCAGATCTACGTTTCACTTGAGAGACGCATGAAATGTGGAATGGGACACTGCGGCCACTGTCAGATAGGAGAGAAGTTCGTATGCAGAGACGGCCCAGTCTTCACCTATTTGGAGTTGGAAGGGTTACCGGATCTTACTCTTTAGAAGGTGTTAACCAATGGCAGAAAAACTCAGAATAGCCGTAGTGAAGATGACTGGATGCGCAGGTTGCCAGATGGAATTCCTCAGACTCGAGGAAGAGATGCCCTTTGTGCTCGAAAACGCGGACATAAAGTACTTCGTAATGGCGAAACGGGAAAACCTGGGAGGCCCATATGACCTGACCTTCGTAGAAGGATCCGTTTCCACCCCACGAGAGTTGGAGGAACTCAGGGAGATACGAAGCCAATCAAAGATCCTGGTTGCGTTTGGAGACTGCGCCTGCCATGGATGTGTTCCTTCGATACTTAACTGGGTGCCGGCCGATGTCGCGGCAAATACAGTCTACGAGAACTTCCAAGCGATTCACTCGAAGAAAGAATCCTACAGGAAAATCTGTCCTCTCAGCGATTATGTCAAAGTAGATATCGATCAAAGGGGATGCCCCCCTCACAAGAACACGATACTCGAAGTCCTCCGAAGCACTGGACTGGGAATACAGCCGTTCCTCAGACATCACCCCGTATGCGTCGAATGCAAACTGAAGGAGAATACATGCATCCTCACGTTTGAGAAAAGGGCGTGCATGGGTCCCGTCACGGCAGCAGGATGCGGAGCAGTATGCCCAACAGTCAACAGGGAGTGCGAGGGATGTTATGGACCTATGTCTGACGCCAACGCTGAATCATTGGCACAAAAGTTTTCGGAAATAGGATTGACGAAGGATGATGTGACGAGGAAATTCCGAAAGTACGCCGGAATAACGCCGGCCTTTGTGAAGGAGGCAGAAAACAAGTGACCAAAGACAGAGAGATTCAAGTTGGATATATCTCCAGGGTTGAAGGCCAAGGATCTCTAGAAATCAAAGTATCAGCTGGCAACATCAAAGAGCTGCAGCTCGGAATATTTGAGCCTCCGAAATTCTTCGAAGCATTTCTCGTCGGCAGACACTGCAGCGAAGTCCATGAGCTCACCGCGAGGATATGTGGCATATGCCCAGCACCACACGAGATCACAGCCCTCCGAGCCGTCGAGAACGCTATGGATATTCAAATCAGCCAGCAGACAGGGGATCTCAGGAAACTGATGAACTACGGATGCCACATCGCAAGCCACATTCTCAATCTATACTTCCTAGCGGCTCCGGATTACCTTGGATGCGAAAGCGTGTTCGCAATGGTAAAGGACCATATGCCGGTCGTGAAGCGAGCCCTGCAACTAAAGAAACTGGGCAACGACCTTGTCGAGCTAATAGGTGGCCGGGCGATCCACCCCGTGTCAGCCGTTGTCAACGGGTTCACAAACATCCCTGACAAGAATGACATGAAGGTGATGCGTCAAAGACTAGTTGACGCAAAGCAGGATGCTTGCGATACGGTTGAGTTCATAGCCTCGCTGAAGTTGCCGCAGTTCATCAGGAAATGCGAGCATGTCGCACTATCCAGCCCGGAGGAGTTCGCAATCAACGAGGGACTACTCGCCTCAACTGAAGGAATCAAGGTCAAGGAGGAGAAGTATCGCGACTACGTCAGAGAATTGCAGGTTGACTACTCTTGGGCAAAGCATTCAGAGATCGTTGGACGGAGCGCTTTTCTGGTTGGGCCACTGGCAAGAGTCAATCTGAACTTCGACAAGTTGTCGCATGATTCAAGGAAACTGGCTCAGAAGATTGGATTCAGCGTCCCGAACTACAACCCGTTCATGTCACATGTTGCTAGGGCGTTGGAAGTAGTCAACGCTATCGACGATTGTGTGAAGATAATGGACAAGATCAAACTGAAAGAGGAAGACAGATACTACGAGATCAAAGCTGGAACAGGCTATGCCATCACGGAAGCGCCCAGAGGCCTTCTCTATCACAGCTACGAGCTCGGCAAAGACGGAACAGTGAAGAAAGCGGACATAGTGACCCCCACAGCTCACAATGCTAGGAACATGGAGAATGATCTCCGAGAGCTGGTTCCGACGCTAGCTGATTTGACTGACCAAGAGGCGACACTCCAATGTGAGATGCTGGTCAGAGCGTACGATCCATGCATATCATGTTCTGTTCACTATGTCAATCTCGATAAGGCTCGGTTGCAGAAAGCTTAGCTAAAGAAGAGGCAACATAGAGGAAGACTGCCCTCGAAGCAGATATCTGAGTGATACGAGACGGCCTGCACGTCCACCTTTAGGCCAGTATCCGACCTTCCCACATCTTCTCGAGAACTTCTCGAACGGCCTGATCGGTCAACTCTCGGGGACTGTTAGGTCTAGGCCATTCTCTTGCACATATCTCAGCAAGCTCAGACATTTCTCCTTTCGCAAACCCAAACTCCTTCAAGGAAAGAGGAATCCCCACATCCTCAACTAGCTTGGTGACTGTGTGAATTGCCACTTTTCCTGCCTCGGAGACAGATAGGCCCCGAGTTTCCACCATCATGGCCTCGGCGATCAGAGATAGTCTCTCTGGAATGACCGGAAGATAGAAATCCATCACGTAGGGCAACGCGATGCCACACGAAAGACCGTGTGAGATCTTTCTCGCAGGCCCGAAGGTTTGAGCAAGGCTATGACCCAACGTTAGCTTTCCGCTCCCGAAGGCCAATCCGGAGAGAGTTGCGGCAAGGGCCATTCCGCTTCTTGCCTCAAGGTTGCTGCCGTCAGCGCATGCAGCGCGTAGCCATTTTGCGGCGAGTTGGATCGCGGTCAACGCCAAGCAATCTGTCAGAGGCGTGGCAGCAAGAGAGGTAACGGTTTCAATTGCCTGGCTGAGTGCATCCATGCCAGTCCCAGCCGTCAGTTGGGGCGGCATGGTAGCGGTCAGAAAGGGGTCGATTAGAGCCACATCCGGAATAATGTGAGGACTAGCTACGTCCATCTTCTTTTTCCCAACAGAGAGAACCGAGAACATTGTGACTTCGCTCCCTGTGCCGGCGGTGGTCGGGATGCAGACGAGTGAGGAGCCTTTCTTCGGGACAAGATCCACGCCCAGATAGTCTCTCACCGGTTTCGGGTTAGTCACACTCATCGATGCGATCTTGGCCAGATCCATAGCGCTGCCGCCGCCTATTCCTATGACTACATCGAAGCTTCCATTTCTAGCGTAAGTCGCTAGGTTCTCAGCCACTTCGATTCGCGGTTCAGGTTCAGCTTGATCGTAGACAATTGGGTCCATCCCATCGGACCGAAGTATCTTGACGATTTCCTCCACAGTTGAGATTAGCTTGGGTTCAGCATATGTCACTATGAGAGGTCTTGATCCTTCTAGTCTTCGAATCTCCTTCGCCAGATCTTTCCTCGAGTCGATTCCAAACACAATCCTTCTTGGACTGAGGAACGCTGTGATTTGCCTCAAGGAAGGATAGGCGATGTCAGCAAGCCTCACCATCTGCACCTGAGAGTAATCATGTGGTTATCTGCGTATATAGACTCAACCGCGGAAATCCAACCTATCAGCTCAAGACTAATGAGAGTAGATCGGTACTTCGTTGAGGAAGGTAGACTGGAACTGGCGTATCAGGCGCGCGCGGATCAGATCCGTGGAGCCCCGGGCGGGAATTGAACCCGCGGCCTTCGCCTCGTTGTCCTGCGGTTACCAAGGCGGCGCTCTTGGCATCCTCTGTTCTACCAGGCTGAGCCACCGGGGCTGAAATCTTGCACAAACGGCCATGCTATTTAACCTTTGGAACACCGACTTCAACGCTGGTTTGAACCAAGGTTAGAAGAGCAGTAGCTATCTTCTTGGTTGTTCGGGGCAAACCATTTGTGTATTTCACAAATGACTTCGATTGGGCAGGCGCTTCGCCACTGAAGCGATCAAGTAGACGACGGTGGATTTCGGAAAGGCTTAAGTGTCGATCTTGGCGATAACGTATCACTCAACAATCGAAATCATAGGAGGAAAATCGTTGACCAAGAAATGTTCAGAATGTGGGGCAGATAACAGAGATGACGCAGTATACTGCTCAAGCTGCGGTATTCAGATCGCAGCTCCTCCAGCGCCCACAGTGGTGCCAGTTGCAAGACCTTTACCACCGCCACCCGCAAGGGTACCTCCTCTCGTGATGGGGCCGCCAATGCCTTCTGTGCTTCCGTTGCCGCCTCCGCCGAGACCGATCTGGGGCACCTTGATCACCATAGCGGCTGGGATACTTGTCATAGTCGGCGTTATAGCAGCATACATCTATGCGCCCTCGTCAGATCTGGTCCTATACCTGCTCAGAATCATCCTACCAACGGCAACTGATGCTGCACGAATGAGCGTGGCAGCGGTTCTAGGTGTGGTCCTGTCCTTCGCGCTCTTGCTTGCCGGATTCCTGATGTACCAGGGATATGGAACGTTCGGTGGAATCATAGGATTTCTCTGCGCGATCATTAGCATCGTGATTGGCGGCGGATTCCTAGCCGGATTCACCCTCGGAATCATAGGATCATTCCTGGCGATAATGAGAAAGTAACCGACCTTTTTCTCCCCTCTTTTCAGCAGCGTGCGTAGCGGAGTTGCTTTTTGGGCTGGCTAGAAGACGCTGTTCTCAGAAACATAGCATGTTTCTTTAAGGCTAGATTAAATATAGGCATCACTCATACCTTAATGTCTGGCGAGACCGTCATGGTCAAGAGATGTCTCGAATGTGGTTATGATAATAGTGACACGGCAGAGGTCTGTGTCAGCTGTGGATCAGCTCTTATCGAGGTGGCATCTGGGAAACCGGGTCCCCCGACAGTGGATGTTCCTCCTGGGTCCGGTGCCATAAGACCTGGTCTTGACAGTCTAAGGATTCGTGGGCCTCCTCGGGCGAAAGTGAGCTTCGGATTGTGTTTGATCGCAACATTGTTGGTGACGCTGAACGCTGTTCTGGCGGGTTTGGCGGGAGTTTCTGTTCCTGTTCCGGTTTGGATTCTTCCTCTGACCTTTTCGAACATACAGGCAGACTCCGTAGGATTGGTTGTGGGATTCGGCATGTTGATTGGATCTATTCTCATCTTGGCAAGGCGAGAAATCTATGGAAGCGGCTTCATTATCGTTCTCAGCCTCATTAGCCTCGGGATCGGAGGGGGGTTCATGATAGGTTTCCTTCTCGGAATCATCGGGGCCCTTCTAGCGTTGCTCAAGAAGTGAGAGGTTCTGCGAAATTCTTATGTTGTTCAAGATAGGTAGCTTGTGAGTGGTGTTCGAATGCCGTGGATGTATGATCTGACATATGGCTGGGTTTGGGTAGAGGAAACAGCTCCGCGTTACTACACGCAGGTACCCCACTACCAGATCTACAACGCATATCACTACTGGACTCCTTTGCCTCAGCCACCTAAGCTATGCCGGTACTGTGGAGATTCACTCGTCTGGGTGCCCTCCTATCAGCGCTGGTGGTGCACCAAGTGTCTCAAGTACCGGTGAAATGAGCCAAGAATGTGGCTTTGAGCTGATTTCGCAACAAAAGACGCTGTATGAAGCCGCGTCTAAGCTCGTACGGCGACATGCTCTTTATATGTGGAGGCGGGCTCACTTACTGAGCCGAGTTCAAGTGATAGATCTATGTCTGTGAGACCACCGGAAGTATGGGCGGCACATGAGTACGCAGTCATAGGATCGATCTTCTTCTTCCTGTTCACGGTGCTGCCGCTTCTTGCGATTTCTGTGTTTCTGGTCTTTGATGCGCCACTTGTTCTCTCGTACGTGGCGCTCTGGACAGGGCTGGTTGTTCCGCCCGTGTGGGTTCTCCCAATAACGATGGGATCTGGCATCTTTGCGCTCGTAATCTTCTTGATCTTCATCGCCGCGTACCTGACGACGGTGAAAAGAATAGATGACGGACTGTATGAGGCAGCGAAGACTCCCTGCCTGATAATGGGAATTATGGGCCTGCTCATCAGCCTGATCGTTCCTGGAATCTTCTACATGCTGGCGTACACCAAGCTCGGAGAGGTAATTCTCAGGTACGGCCCGGTTGCTAGTAGAACCGTTCTGACACCTGTTGGACTGACGATAACCTGAAGATAGAACACCAGAATCAAGATCGCATCTTATTCCTAGGCAACTATCAAGAACCTGTCCAGCTCTCTGCCCGATTCAGGCGACGAGAGATTCTTTCTGATTGTTCACTTGAGGAAACTGGGGAACCTACATTTTGGACTGGGATGGTTCGTGGAGAGGAAGGCGGAGGACGACTCTATCAACTGGCATTGAAGTCAGAAATCGGTCGGCATGAGATTTTGTATCTTGTCTCTTTTGCATACCTGTCGGTGAGTGTAACTCTCCCGAAGAAGAATTCCTCGAAAAAAGGATGAGTTATACTACTTCCTTAGGACCGCCATCAATCCGCCGAGCAAGCCGAGAATCGTTCCGAATATGAGTCCGCCCAGAACCATTATGGCTAGGATCGAGAAGACTATCGCCAAGATACCTCCAATAGGCTCGTAGCCTGGCATGTAGATGAGCACTGAACTCATGATAACGAATAGTCCAAGCACGATCCCTGTCGCCACCAGAGCCCATGTCGGCAGAACAGGCGGGCCCCATGGAAGAGCTACCCCGAGGAAAGTCAACACCCATGGGAGTATCAGTGAGCCGAGGATTATTAGAAAGCCACCTATGATCGTCATCACGAATCCGATGCTCGCTCGGGAAACCAGCTCCGTAGTACCAGGCCTACCCACTAGAATTCCCGGTCTAGCCCCGCTGAGTCTTGTTCCGCAACTGGAGCAAAAGATGGCGTTGTCGTCGTTGTCGGCGTTGCATCGAAGGCATTTCTTAACCATTAAATTTCCTCCAAGTCTCTTGACGGGTTACTAAGTGGATTTGGTCTATTCTTAACCCTTTTGCATGATTCTGCATAAAATCAGCGCTCTCGTTCCCCCGTTTAGAGCCGTACATGATGCTATTCCTAGGATTGAGGCGTTTTTGAGTCCAGAAGGGCACCTTGGACAAGGTCTCTCGAGATTTCTTGACATGGGCCACTTCTAAATGGAACAAATGAGGGCGTGATCCTTGCAGGTCAGGAAATGTATTAAGTTGCTGGGAGCATTTTGATGCGGTCAGCTCCAATGATCCAGAGTCAATGCGCAAAATGTGAAGCCAAATTCTGTCGAATGGAGAATCCCGAGAACAGCATCCTGCCTGCCTTCTGCCCAATCAGGAACTCGAGAGAACTGATACAACGAACATTAGACAAATATGGAAACAGCGATCTGAAGCGGCTCTATCTAAACTCCACAATCGGAGAAAAGGAGAGCTATGAGAGCGTGCGAGGAGTCCGCATGGCCGTACGGCCCAGAATACGGGAAATAGCTGAACTAGCGAAACGTATGAATGTGATAGATGTTGGTATGGCTTTCTGTGCCGGCTTGAGTGACGAGGCAAAGAGGGCTGTTGAGATTCTTGAAGGCCATGGGCTTGTAATTCACTCTGTCTGCTGCAAATGCGGCGCAGTGGACAAGGTCAGACTGGGCGTACCGAAGGAACACAAGATAGATGATCCGGAGAAGTTTGAGGCGGCCTGCAATCCTCTGGTTCAGGCCGAGATCTTGAACAGCTCTGGAACCGGTTTCAATATCATAGTCGGGCTTTGTGTGGGTCACGATATGCTGTTCACATCTGCATCGAAGGCTCCTGTTACCACATTGATCGCGAAGGATCGAGTTACAGGACACAATCCGCTTGCGAGCCTCTATGCTCGATATCATAGAGGCCTAGTATGAAATCCTGTAGATTCCGAGCCACATCTGTATTGCTGACAGATGCGAAATTCTCGCCAACCTTACGATGTGAATGAGTGAAAAAGGATACGAGGCCCTCAGCTAGCATTCAGAGTCTATTGGCTGCCTATGACTTTCGCCACGTCTCCTAGTCCCAGTGTCTGAAGAGTAGTCGTTAGAGGGATACCTTTCTCGTCCCAGCCCCGTCTCCTGTAGTACTCACTCAGGAGTTGATCGTACCCTTCAGAGTCGAGCTTAACACCTTTTTGAGCACCCTTTGCCGGTGCTTCCTTGAACCATCTCGCCGGTGGGTAATCCATGGCTCTACTCCATCTTGAACCGTATTCTCTGACCCAGTAGGCTCGGATTAGAGAGTATACTCTGTCTCCCAGAGTGTTGATGTCATCCAAGGTGATTCCTGTTCCTGTTGCGGCTTCGAAGAACTTGGGATACCATTCTAGCTCGAAGCTAAGTTCAATCCATGGAAATCTACAGGTGACTAGGCTCTCGAATCCTCCGCCTCTAATCCTCTGAAATTCCAGAACCTTGGCAACCTTCTCAGGCCCATATGATTCTCTTCCAGCATTGATCTCCCACGATATGACCCATGCGTCCTTATGGTGAGCGCCAATGGAGCAGGTGCCGAATCCTAGAGCCATTCCTGGAGCAGAATGACAATTGTAGGCAGATATTTCAAGACCTTTCACGTTCATAGCCCATTTCTCGCTGTCATGGCCCAATTCCTCGGCTGCGGCTTTGGTTCCCTTGGCTGCCAGTTTGCCAACTCCTTCTCCGTGCACCGTGTCCTCGATCAGCCTTTTCGCGTCATCGTAGCTGCCCCATTCAAATTTCTCCTTGAGTAGTTTCTTCTCTGATGCTTCCATCATGAAGCCTAAGCTGTTGCCTAGAGAGATCGTGTCCAGGCCGTAGTCGTCTGCTATCCTGTTCAGGTGGGCAACTTTCCTCAAATCGCCTAGGCCAATGTTTGAGCCCAGCATGGCCACATTCTCGTAATCGAGCTCTGATGGATGCCCCTCAACATCTTCTATGACATTGCCGCAAGTCATATTGCAGTTCGGACAACCTCTCTGAGCGACCTTGAGTTTTTCCATCGCTTCTCCAGTAATGCTGGCAGCTTCTTCGAAAACGGCCTCTTTGAAGTTGTATGTCGGCAGAACGCAGTTTGCTTGGCACCACTCTAGGATAAGAAGTGTACCTTGGCGCTTCCAGAAATTGTAGTTTGGTTTGGATAGAACGCTACGATATCCTTCTTGTCCAAGCTCCTTCAGCTTCTTCTCGTCAGCAAGCGGTATCTCCTTCTTTCCCTCAATCACCACCGCTTTGAGTCTCTTTGATCCCATGACAGCACCCATTCCCGGCCTGCCTCCAGATCTGCCCTCTTGAGAGAGAACAGTGGCATATCTGACAAGATTCTCTCCTCCTTGACCTATGGTCAGCACTCCGACAGACTTTCCATGTTTCTCCTTCAGTCTCTTCTCAGACTCAAAGGATCCAGTCTTCCAGATATCCTTCGCGTCTTCGATCTCGACACTCGCATCTTGCACCGCGATGTACTTTGGTTCCGGGGCGGCGCCTGTGATGACCATGGCGTCGTAGCCTGCTTTCCTCAGATGCACGGCAGCCCATGATCCCATATTTCCGTCACCGTATCCTCCTGTGAGAGGACTCTTGGCTGCAACCACAAGTTTGCCACTGCTAGGCAAGGGAAGCCCTGTCAATGGTCCTGTGGCTATCACTAGAGGATTCTCAGGGGAAAAAGGGGAGATTCCTGGCTTCGTTTCGTCCCAGAGAATCTTCGCGGCGAAGCCTCTACCGCCAAAGAATTTCAGGGCAAAGTCAGCACCAAACTCTTGGACCGAGAACTTTTCCCTTGATAGGTCAACTCTCAGTATTCTTCCAGTCCATCCTTTCATGGCTGTACCCTCTTCTTCTCTGGACATCAGCATACGTCCTCAGATCGCTTTAGGCTTTCGATTGCACGACTTCGGTGTCGAGTTGCTTTGGCTGAATTTGCTCAAGATTCACTGTCGAGAACCGGGGTCAAGCTGGGCAATATCAAATCCACGACCAAAAACCCATTGCCAGTTTCCATTCTGCAAAAAATCAGTAACCAGTTATTGATCCATTGCACAGATGGAATCTGTACAGAACTCAGATTACGTCTTGGAAGTTTGAAAGATACATCAGAAAACTGTGAGATATGTCATGCAGGTCCTCTTCTGCCTCGATTGATCCACCACTTCGCAAACGAAGCAGCGAGCCGGTCATAACTCTTATCTTTCATGAACCATAGTCATGCTTGGTTGTGACATTGTTCGCAACGGGAACAAAGTGCACCAAATGCGGGACTGAGTACCCTCTGAGCGAACCTATCTCAGTTTGCAGCAAGTGTCAAGGACTGCTTGATGTCCAGTATGACTATGTTAGAATGCAGGAGAAGTTTCAGAAGCAAGAACTTAAGGGTTCTCATCTTGGTCTGTGGAGATACGGTAAGGCTCTGCCTGTGGAAGAGAGATTCGTCGTGTCGCTAGGCGAAGGATTCACCCCTCTCTTGCCAGCTCAAAGACTAAAAGAGAACAGCAATTTGATGCTGAAACTTGATCATGTAAACCCATCCGGATCATTCAAAGACCGAGGATCCACCATAAGCATTTCCAAGGCGCGTGAACTCGGAAAAAGAGAAGTCGCGATTGATTCAACTGGAAATGCCGCCGCATCACTTTCAGCTTACGCTGCAAGATCCAATATGAGGTGTTTCGTCTTCATCCCGTCCTACACCGAGGCGGAGAAAGTGGTGCAGATTACCTCTAGCGGAGCAATCGTTCTCAGCGTAAAAGGGACACGGCAAGACGTTCACGATCTGATCGAGGAGGCCTACAGAAAGTTCGGCTGGTACTACTGCGGCTTCATGGTCAGTCCCTACGCGATTGAAGGAACGAAGACGATAGCCTATGAGATTTGTGAACAGCTGCATTGGAACTCCCCGGATTGGGTGATCTTCCCTGTCGGCACCGGAAGCGGCATCGTAGGTTGCTACAAGGGATTCCAAGAGCTGGTAAGAATCGGATGGATCACGAAGATGCCGAAGCTTGCGTGCATACAACCTAAGACTTGTGCACCAATTGCCCAAGCCTTTCTGGACGGGAAGCTGGAGATAGTTCCGGTGCAACGACCGGAAACAGTTGCGGAAGGACTTGCGGTTGGGAATCCGCCGAAAGGCAAGTTGGTGCTTGACGCGATCCGAAAGTCTGGAGGAGTAGCTCAGACCGTTAGCGACAATGAGATCCTTGAGGCGTCGAGAGAGCTTGTCGCAAGAGAAGGCCAGTTCGTAGAGATATCCGCAGCAGCCTCAGTGGCAGGCGCGTTAAAGCTACTGGATGAGGGCATCATTGAGAGGAAAGAGAAAGTCGTTTGCGAATTAACTGGAACAGGCCTCAAGAGTATCAAGGAATACGAGAAAATGGTTCCAAGCCCCCACATCGTCGATCCCACTCTTGGATCTCTCGAAGAAGCTCTCAGGAAACAGTTGGCTCAGTGATTGACCTACGCTCGGACGAGTTTCCAGCCCAACGATCTGTTGACCGCTACCTTTCTGGCCAATCTGAAGAACTGTTGTTTCGAATCTATTGAGGGAATCTGAAGCTGAACCTTCAAGTCTGCCTCAAGAGGCAATATCCAGTTGTGGAAGCTCATGTTTGGAGCATGTTAGTCCCGATATCCGATATCATATGCTTGGAAAGGACACGAGGTGAAGCTGAATGAACCTCTATGAGTTCCAATCAAAGAAGATATTCAGCGAGAACGGGATCGCGATACCAAGAGGAAGATGCGTACAGACCGCTGAAGAGGCGGTTACAGTTGCCAATGAGATGCAGAGACCTGTGGTTGTGAAGGCACAGGTTCTTGTTGGGGGCCGGGGACTTGCGGGCGGGATTGGATTCGCGGAGAATCCGGAGCTGACGGGAAAGGTAGCGTCTCAGATACTTGGCGGACTGGTCAAGGGGAAAAAGGTACGAATCGTCCTTGTCGAAGAGAAGCTTGAGGCTTCTTCTGAGCTCTACGCTGGAGTGACCTACGATTTCAGGGTGAGATGCCCAGTGATCGTGGCATCATCTCGCGGTGGCGTTGACATTGAGACGGTGGCTAGAGAACACCCAGATGACATCGCCAGGAGAATTATCGACCCGCTGAGAGGCTTTCACCCATACATGGGAAGGGAGTTGGCAGCGGAGATTGGACTCAAAGGCAGCCATTCTGTGCAGTATGCAAGAGTTGTAGCTGCACTCTGGCGCATCTTCGAGCGTCATGATGCAGAGCTTGTTGAAGCCAACCCTTTGGCGATCGTCGAGGATAGGCTGGTCGCTCTGGATGCAAAGCTAAGCCTGGATGACAAGGCATTCTTCAGGCAGAAAGACCTGATGGAAAAGATTCAGGAAGTTCCGATAGATCGGATGGAAGACTACGAGATTCGCCGTTATCAGGCTCGACAGGCTGGGATTCCCACATACATCGAGATGGAGGGAAATCTTGGAGTGATTGCTGATGGAGCAGGAACAGGCATGCTCACGCTCGATCTGATCTCTGACGGTGGCGGGAAGACTGGGGCTTACTGCGAGATGGGAGGAGAGACAACAGCGGAACTGATGGAGAACACATTGAAAGCGGTTTTCTCATTGGATCGGACTCGCGTCGTACTAGTCAACCTGATTGGAGGCCTGAACCGCATGGATGAAATGGCCAGAGGGATCACGAGCTATCTCAAGAAGAATCCGACAAGAACACCAGTTATCGTAAGAATGAGTGGCACGATGGAAGAAGAGGGACGAAGGATTCTCGGAGAGATAGGGATTCAGGCCTATGACAACCTCTACGAGGCAGTCGAGAAAGCAGTTCATCTCTCGAGGTGAGCAAGATGGCAATATTGATCGATAGAGACACTAGGATCCTGGTGCAAGGAATCACTGGAAAGATTGGATCTTTCCAAACACAACTGATGATCGAATACGGAAGCAGAGTTGTTGCAGGAGTCACTCCGGGCAAAGGAGGCAAAATATTCAATGGCGTCCCACTCTTCGACTCCGTGCATGAGGCCATGAAAGAGACCTCTCCAGAGGTTTCAATCTGCTTTGTTCCGGGCCAATATGCGGCAGATAGCGCGATGGAAGCCATCGACGCAGGCCTCCAGCTCGTAGTCGTAGTAGCGGAAGCAGTTCCATTATCCGACACGACGAAGATGCTTCGGCTAGCCTCTGAGAAAGGAGCATTTGTGCTCGGACCAGACACCGCGGGCCTTATCTCTCCAGGGCGATCCAAGCTTGGAGTTCAACCTCATCGACTCTTCTCCGAAGGACCAATCGGAATGATCTCCCGGAGCGGTGCCCTGTCATATGAAACAGCCAAGACATTGAAGCAGTATGGAATCGGTCAATCCACAGTCATCGGTCTAGGCGGAGGACCATTATGGGGATTCACCTATGCAGACGCTCTTCGGCTCTTCCAGCAGGATAAGGACACGAGTGCCGTTGTTTTGCTGGGAGAGATAGGAGGGCACATGGAGGAAGAGGCCGCGGAGTACATTGAGAAAGAATTCTCTAAGCC
>Ga0129297_10001087_pt1 | contig 13571 bp, 12 predicted proteins | sample I18A1metaG_FD_94708 | JGI IMG/M metagenome (GOLD analysis project Ga0129297, IMG submission 94708) | Lake sediment bacterial and archeal communities from Gulf of Boni, Indonesia to study Microbial Dark Matter (Phase II) - ​I18A1 metaG | ecosystem: Environmental > Aquatic > Freshwater > Lake >... | reverse complement strand
TGCAGCGCTCGCAGCCCGAACCCCTGGACATCTGCCTGCTCATCGACGCCAGCGCCAGCATGGCGGGGCGGCGGCTCAAGGCGGCCAAGTTTCTGGCCCGCCACCTGCTCCTGGCCACCCGCGACCAGGTGGCCGTCATCGCCTTTCAGGAGGGCGACGTCAAGGTGCACGTGCCCTTCACCCGCAACTACCGGCACGTGGAGGACGGGCTGCGGCGCATCCGTCCCTTCGGTCTCACGCCCCTGGCCCACGGACTGTCCGAGGGCTGTGAATTCATCCGTTCCGCCCGGAGCCGGAACCCCTTGCTCCTGCTCATCACCGACGGCATCCCGACCGTGCCCAAGTGGACGGTGAACCCCATCGAGGATGCCCTCACCGCCGCCTCCCGGCTGGCGCGTGAGCACATCCGCTTTGGCTGCATCGGCCTGCTGCCCAGCCGGGGCTACCTGGAGAACCTGGCCCGGACGGGCGGCGGCACCCTCTACGTCCTGGACGAGCTGGACCGGGAGTCGCTGGTCCGCATTGCCCATACCGAGCGCAGCAAGCTCATGAGTTCCCCGGGAAGTTGACGCAGGTGTCAGCGTCAGCGTCCACCGCCTTCTGAGTCCCCGGCGCCAGGGGCTCCCGGCGGTTTCCATAAAGGCAGGGCAGGGATTTCCTCGGCTGGGCGAGAACACCTTCCTACGAGCTTTGTCGGGAGGTGTCAGCAGTGGCCTGGATTCTCGCCCTGCTTGCTTTTGCCGCCATCCTGATCCTGGCCATGTACAACCCCGAGTGGGTGGCCATCAAGTTTCTCCTATGGCAGACCAGCCTGCCTCTGGTGGTGGTTGTGCTCGGCGCAGCCGCTCTGGGCGGGGTTCTTGTAGGCGCGTACGCGCTGGTGCGGGGGTTCGGGTGGTCCCGGCGCCATCGCGAGGCGTCCGAGCGCATCCGGAGCCTGGAACTGGAGCTGACCCGGGAGCGCGAACAGACCCGGCACCTGGAGCAGGAGCTCCAGAACCTGCGCGCATCAGGGAGGCCGGAAGCTGGTCAGAAGCCGGAGGGAAGCCTGGATGGCTGATGGGGAAGGGGCGAGGCCGGGGCTGTCCGTGGCCGGCCGTCGCTGGGTGATGGCCGCCAGCGACCCTGGACGGAGCAGGGAACTGGCAGCGGCTCTGGGCGTGAGCCCGGCGGTGGGCACGATACTGGCGGCCCGCGGCATCTCGGCGGTAGACGAGGCGCGGGTCTTTCTCTTTGGGGGGCGCGAGTCCCTCCGCGACCCGTTGCTGCTGCCCGGACTCAGGGACGCCGTGCGCCACCTGGGCGAGGCTCTGGACGGGCGCCGCAAGATCTGGGTCTACGGTGACTATGACGTGGACGGCGTGGCGGCGACCGCCCTGCTGTGCCGCGTCCTGGAACGGCTGGGAGGGCAGGTGGAGGCCTACATCCCCAGCCGCTTCGACGAGGGCTACGGACTCAATAAGGCGGCCCTGGAGGAGGCGGCCGCGGCCGGCGTGCATACCGTGGTCACGGTGGACTGCGGCGTCACCGCCCTGGAGGAGGCGGACCACGCCCGGGCCCTGGGCCTGCACCTGGTGGTCACGGACCACCACGAGCCGAAGGAGCGCATTCCCACGGCGACAGCCGTGGTGGACCCCAAGCTGCCCGGCTCCGCCTATCCCTTCGCCGGCCTCTCCGGCACCGGGGTGGCCTTCAAACTGGCCCTGGCCCTGGCCGGCCCCGATAATGCCCACCTGGTGTGGGAGGAGGCTGACCTGGTCGGGCTGGCCACCGTCGCGGACATGGTTCCCCTGGTGGACGAGAACCGGGTCCTGGTGAGAGAGGGGCTGGCCCGCCTGAACGGCAGCGAGGCCCGGCCGGGCCTGGCCGCCCTGGCCAGGGTCGCCGGCCTGAAGCCGGGCCAGCTCAGCGAGTCCCACCTTGCGTTTGCGCTGGGGCCGCGCATCAACGCGCTGGGCCGCCTCGGGTCGTCCCGGGAGGCTCTGCAGTTGATGCTGACCCGCGACCCGGACGAGGCGGAAGCCCTGGCGACGCGCCTGGACGAAGAGAACCGGCGCCGGCAGGCTGTGGAGGCGGAGGTCCTGAAGGCGGCCATGGAGCAGGCGGAGCAGCAGCGCGATCGCGGCGACCGGGTGCTGGTGCTGGCCGCGGAGGGCTGGCACGTGGGTGTGCTGGGCCTGGTCGCGTCGCGCCTCATGGATCGATTCCGGCGCCCTGCCCTGATGCTCTCGCTGGAAGGCGGCGAGGCCCGCGGCTCGGGTCGCTCCCTGCCGGCCTTTCACCTCTTCCACGCCCTGGAGCGCTGTGAGGACCTGCTGACGCGCTTCGGCGGGCACGGGCAGGCGGCCGGACTGGCCCTGGCGCAGGACCGCCTGCCGGAGCTGAAGAGCCGCCTGGAGGAGATGGCGAGGCAGGAACTGACAGAGGAGGACCTGCTGCCCATCCTTCGCCTGGACGGCGAGGTGCGTCCTCAGGACGTCACCGAGGATCTGGCTCGTCAACTGGCCCTTTTGGCCCCCTTCGGGCTGGGCAACCCCCAGCCGATGCTGGCCCTGCGCGATGTCAAGTTGGCGGAGGCCCGCAAGGTAGGCAAGGAGGGTACCCACCTGAAGCTGCGCTTCCTGGCCGGGCGTCGGCCCCTCGACGGCATCGCCTTCGGCCTGGCCGAGGCTGCCGAAGCCGCCGGCCTGAAGGTGGGCCACGAGGTGGACCTGGCCGCCCTGCCGGAGCTGAACGAGTGGAACGGCAGGGTGCGGGTGCAGCTGATGGTGCGTGACCTGGGTCAACCGCTGACGGCCGACCGGCCCGCCGCCGCCCCGCCGCGCCCGGCGCAGAGCGCCCCGCCCGCCCTCGCCGCGGGCATGCACTACCTGTGGAAGCAGGCTCTGCCCAGCCTGGCGCAGGTGTCTGAGGGGCCCCTGTGGGAGGCCGAGGAGGAGGAGCCGAAGGAGCCGGTGGTTCCGCTCCCGCTGCCCGGGCTGGACAGCCGCCGCCGGGACCCTGTCGAGACCTTGCTGGAGCTGGCGGGGCGGGGCTTGCCGGCCGTGGTGGTGGCGCCCACCCTGGAGCGCGGACTGGCCCTGGCTGCCGCCTGCGCCGGGCGCAAGCCCCACCTGGCGGCATCCTTCGTGCCGTATCACGGCCGCTTCCCCGCAGCCCTCCGGGGCCTGGCCCTGACCGAATTCGACGAGGGCAACGCCCCCGTTATGGTGACCGCCTGGGGAGGCCTGGAGGGTCTGGAACCGGGGTTGGCGGAGACCGTTATGCTGGCCGGCCCCCCGCTTTCAGCCGCAGGCCACCTGACGGCCCTGGCGCTGGCGGCGGAGGAGGACGGCCTCCTGTGGCACTGGAACGATGAGGCGGTCAGACTGACGGAGAGCTTGATAGCCGCCCACTGCCCCGGTCGGCAGGAGCTGGCGGCCTTTTACCTGCACTTGAAAGCCCTGGTGCAGAACGGGAACGCTGTCACAGCGGACGCCGCCGCCGGCTCCGGATTTCCCGCCGCCACGGTGCGCGCCGGTCTCCGTACCTTCGCCGAACTGGGGCTTCTGGCCCAGCCGGGCGCTGATTCGGTCTGGGCCTGGCTACCCGCCGGGACCTCCCGGCTGACCCTCGACGCCTCGCCGACTTTTCGGCAGAACCAGGCCCACAAGCAGGAATTCCAGCGGGTGGCAGGGTATTTCTCCAAGGTTGCCGCCGTCTCGGGCGGCGTGCAATCTCGCCTGGGATAATACAAGAAAGGGGTCGACACGTGGACCTCAAGGAACTGGTTCGGGTCATTCCGGACTTCCCCAAGCCCGGCATCAGCTTCAAGGACATCACCCCCCTGCTCCAGCACCCTGCTGCTTTTCACGCGGCCATCGACGGCCTGGCCGACAGGCTGCGGGACCTGCAGGTGGACGTGGTGGTGGGCCCTGAGGCGCGCGGGTTCGTTGTGGCATCGGCTCTGGCCTACCGGCTGAACGCCGGCCTGGTCACGGTCCGAAAGAGCGGGAAGCTTCCCTACGAAACGGTCAAGGTCGAGTACGACCTGGAATACGGCAGGGACCGCCTGGAGATGCATCGGGACGCCATCGAGCCCGGGCAGCGGGTAGTCGTGGCGGACGACCTGCTGGCCACCGGCGGCACCATCTCGGCCACCATCGACCTGGTCGAACAGGTGGGCGGCAAGGTTGTCTGCGCGGCCTTCCTTATTGAGCTTGGTTACCTGGAGGGCCGCAAGCGCCTCGGGGAATACAACGTAGTGTCCTTGATCAAGTACTGACCAGCACCTCCGGCCCGCCAACCGGCGGGCGGACAGGGCGGTTGCTCCTTCGAGCGACCGCCCTGTCGCGTCAATTCTGATTTTTGGACCGGCCCAACCTTGACACCGCCATTATCGCGGGGGAGAATGTCGCCAAGAGGGAGGTGAGACACCGATGGCGGAGAAGGCGATCGACGGTCTGCTGCAGCGAATCAAGATGTACAGCCCCGGGGCCGACCTGGACCTGGTGAAGCGTGCCTTCCAGGTGGCCCGGCTGGCGCACGAGGGTCAGTTGCGCGAGTCCGGCGAGCCCTATATCCTGCACCCCCTGGCCGTGGCCGGCATTCTGTCCGACCTGGAGGTGGATGTGGTCACCATCGCCGCCGCCCTCCTGCACGACGTGGTGGAGGACACCGGTATCTCCCTCCAGGCCATTGAAAGCCAGTTCGGCAAGGAAATCGCCCAGTTGGTGGACGGCGTCACCAAATTGGGCAAGCTGGAGTTCAAGTCCCACGAGGAGACGCAGGCCGAGAACCTGCGCAAGATGCTGCTGGCCATGGCCAACGACGTCCGCGTGGTGCTTATCAAACTGGCCGACCGGCTCCACAACATGCGGACCTTAAAGCACCGGTCGCCTGAAAAGCAGGTGGAGGTGGCCCGGGAGACGCTGGAGATCTTCGCGCCTTTGGCCCACCGGCTGGGCATCTCCCGCATCAAGTGGGAACTGGAGGACCTCTGCCTGCGCTACCTGGAGCCGGAAAAGTACTACTTCCTCACGGAGAAGGTCGCCAAGAAGCGGGCCGAGCGTGAGGCCTACATCAAGAACGTCATCGATACACTGCGCGAGCGGCTGGAGGCCGTCGGCATCACCTGCAACCTCTACGGCCGCCCCAAGCACTTCTACAGCATCTACCGCAAGATGTTCATTCAGGGCCGCGACTTCGAGGACATCTATGACCTCATCGCGGTTCGCGTCATCGTCGACTCGGTGCGCGACTGCTACGGCGCCCTGGGGGTCGTGCATACCCTCTGGCGGCCGATTCCCGGGCGCTTCAAGGACTACATCTCCGTGCCCAAGGTCAACATGTACCAGTCGCTCCACACCACCGTAGTCGGCCCGCAGGGCGAGCCGGTGGAAGTCCAGATCCGTACGGAGGAGATGCACCGCACCGCCGAGTACGGCATCGCCGCCCACTGGAAGTACAAGGAGGGGCGGACCGACCGCGGTCTGGACAAGAAGCTGGAGTGGCTGCGCAGCCTGATGGAGTGGCAGACCGAGGTGCGGGATGCCGCCGAGCTGGTGGAAACGGTGCGGACCGACCTGTTCTCCGACCAGGTCTTCGTCTTCACCCCCAAGGGCGCCGTCATCGACCTGGCGGCAGGCGCCACGCCGCTGGACTTCGCCTACCAGATCCACACGGACATCGGCCACCGCTGTGTGGGGGCCAAGGTTTCCGGCAAGATCGTGCCACTGGACACCCCGCTCAAGACGGGCGACATCGTGGAGATTCTCACCTCCAAAACGCCTGCCCCGTCGTTGGACTGGCTCAACGTCGCCAAGACCAACAGCGCCAAGAATAAGATCCGAGCCTGGTTCAAGCGGGCCAACCGCGAGGAGAACCTGGCCCGGGGCGAGGACTCGCTGTACCGCGAGTTCCGCCGGCAGGGCCTGGACCCGGAGGAGATCCTCGCCAAGCCCTGGGGTGCCGACCTGCTGCGGCGCATGAACCTGCCCAGCGTGGAGGAATTGCTGGTCTCCGTGGGCTATGGGGGACTGACGGCACAGCAGGTGGTGGCCCGCTTCAAGGGCGAGATGGAGCGCCGCGAAAAGGCGACCGTCACCAAATTGCCGGAGATGACCGCGGACGAGGCCAAGGAGCGGCTGGGCTACGGCAAGCCCTCCGACGGTGTGCGCGTCCGCGGCGAGGGCAACATGCTGGTACGGTTCTCCCGCTGCTGCAACCCGGTGCCCGGGGACCCCATCATTGGCTATATCACCCGCGGCCGCGGCGTCTCCATCCACCGTCTCGACTGTCCCAACCTGCACGGCGCCTTCGAGCAGGAGCGCGAGCGCCTGGCTGAGGCCGCCTGGGACGAGGCGGCGGCGACGGCCGGCGGCGCCACCTATCCGGTGGAACTGCAGATCACGTCCATCGACCGGTCCGGCCTCCTGGCCGAGGTGGCCAACACCGTGGCCGAGTTCCGAACCAACATCCTGAAGTCGAGGACGCGCTCCAAGGACCACGTGGCCATCATCGACCTGGTCCTGGAGATCCGCAACCTGGACCATCTGCAGCACATCATCAACAAGCTGGCCCGCATCCGAGACGTGATGGACGTCTCCCGCGTCGTCAAGGAGGTGGCCCGGTGAGGGCCGTGGTGCAGCGCGTCTCGCAGGCTGCCGTGACCGTCGAAGGAAACGTGGTCGGCGCCATCGGCGCCGGCCTTTTCGTGCTGCTGGGAGTCGCCCGCGGTGACGGCCCGGAGGACGCCCGCCTGCTGGCCGACAAGGTAGCGGGGCTGCGGGTGTTTGACGATGCAGAGGGCAAGATGAACCTCTCCCTGCAGGACGTGAGCGGCCAGGTGCTGGCTGTTTCTCAATTCACCCTGCTGGGCGATGCCCGGAAGGGGCGCCGCCCCAGCTACAGCGAGGCCGCTGCGCCGGAGGAGGCGGAGGCCCTGTACCGGCTCTTCGTGCAGTCCCTGCGCCAGGCCGGCCTCACGGTGGAGGAGGGTGTGTTCCGCGCCACGATGAGGGTGGAACTGGTCAACGAGGGGCCGGTCACCCTTCTGCTGGACAGCCGCCGCCTGTTTTGACGGGCTGCGCCCGCGAGAGACGGCGGGCCCGCCCAGCCCGGAAGGCCGGAAGGAGGTTCCCCTGTGCTGTTTGAAACCCTGGCCGTGGGTCCGTTTCAGTCCAACTGCTACGTCCTGGCCGACGGGGCCGGGGGGCCGGCCGCGGTGGTCGACCCGGGCGACGAGGCGGGCCGCATCCTGGCCCTCCTTCGCGACCGCGGCCTCACGGTCAGCCACATTCTGCTGACCCACGGCCACCTGGACCACATCGGCGCCGTGCGCGCCGTCAAGGAGGCCACGGGCGCTGCGGTCTGCATCCACCCCCTGGATGCACCCATGCTGGAGGACCCACGCAAGAACCTCTCCGCCGGCTCCGGACGCCCGGTGACCGCACCGGCGGCGGACCGCCTGCTGACGAACGGGGAGGAGCTGCAGGTAGGAGGCCTGCGCCTTCGGGTGCTGCACACCCCGGGCCATACCCCCGGCGGCCTCTGCTTCCTGCTCGAAGACCGCGTGCTCAGCGGCGATACGCTGTTCGCCGGGTCCATCGGCCGCAGCGACTTCCCCGGCGGTGATAGGGAGCAACTGCTGGAGTCCATCCGCACCAAGCTGCTCCCGCTGCCGGACCACCTGTTGGTCTGCCCCGGTCACGGTGACGCCACCACCATCGGCGAGGAGAAGCAGGGAAATCCATTCCTGGCCTGACCATGAACAGTGTGTAAACGATAGCGCCAGTCCTTTGACACCCGCCCCAGGCGGGTGTATTGTTTTGGGCGTTAATAGTTCGTTGTATTAACCAATTGGGGTGATAGCTGTGACGCGTGAGAACCTGGATTCCTACCTGGCTCGCCTGGAGGCGGCCCTCACCTCCGTTCGCCGCCACCTGGCCCCCGGCCCCGAGGAGCGCGGGTCTCTGACGCCTCCCCAGTTCATCGTCCTGAAGTTTCTCCTTTCCGATCCGTCCGGACTCCCGGCCAGTGAGCTCGCCACCCGGGTGGGCGTGTCCGGCAGCGCCATGACCGGCATGGTCGACCGCCTGGCGAAGTCCGGGCTGGTCGAGCGCCGGCGCAGTGACGAGGATCGCCGCGTGGTCTGGGTCAAGGTCACTGACGAAGGGCGCCAGGTGGTGGCTTCGGCCATGGCCCGGCGGCGGGCCCGCTTCCGCCAGCTCTTCAGCCGCGTCGACGAGGCCAGGCTGGGCGCCCTGGTGGCCGCCCTGGAGGACGCCGTTACGGCTCTGGACGACGATGCCTCTCCAGGGGGAGGCTGCCCCGGCTGAGGGTGTCGCTGGGCGCTTCCACCTTCTGCCGAGAGCGGACCCCAGTGTTTACAAGATGTTCATGAACCTGTTACGTAGGCTTGAACCCCTCCGGATACCATCGCACCCATGGGGTGTGGCGTGACCCTCCAGGGGTTGAAAGGTCTCCTAGTGTGTCAACAATAGGGCCAGTTGTGATGAGGAGGGCATCCGTTGAAGCGCAAGGCGTGGATGATTGCCGTCCCTGTGATCGCCGTGGTTCTGGTTGCGGCCGGCGTGCTGGGGTTCCGCGGCCGCAGCAAGCCGACCGCGCAGAACGTGGCCACGGCAGCGGCCCAGCACGGGCAGATTGTGGTGACGGTCTCGGACTCCGGCACTGTCTCGGGAAACGTGCAGATGGACGTTCGGGCCGAGGTGGCCGGGACGCTCAGCCAGGTGAACAAGGACAACGGTGACACGGTCAAAAAGGGCGACGTCCTGGCGGTTGTGGTCAGCCAGGATGTGCTCGACGCTGCCCGGCAGGCCCAGCTGGACCTGCAGTCGGCGCAGGCGAAGCTGGATGACATGGTGAACCCAAAGAGCCGCGCTACCCAGGACGACATGAACCAGGCCCGGGCCCGCCTGGCCCTGGCGGAGGCCACCCGGACCAGCCGCCAGCACGACCTGGATAGCCTGTCAGTCAAGGCCCCTGTGAACGGTACCATTGTCAGCATGAAGTACCAGGAGGGCGACTCAGCCGGCGACGGCCAGGTCTTTGCTACCATCAACGACCTGGACCACCTGACCTTTGTCCTGCCCGTCACGGAGAACGGCATTCCCAACGTGCAGGTGGGGCAGACCGCCAACGTGGTCATCGGCCCCGGCAATGAATCCCGGAATGGACTGGTGACCGACGTGGACACCGCCGGATACGTCAGCAATGGCACCCACCTCTATGACGTGACCATCTCCCTGGATGGCGGGTTCTCGCCCGACGTCAGGCCGGGCATCTCCGGCTATGCCATCCTGAACACCGTGGGGCACGGCGGGCAGTACGGCGTGGAGGGCAAGGGCACCGTGCAGTCCAGCCAGAACCTCGACGTGCACTTCAACGTCAGCGGCACCATCAGCCAGCTGAACGTCCGGGAGGGTTCGGTGGTCAAGGCCGGCGACGTCCTGGCGGTGCTCAGCAACGACCAGGCGGTTGTGTCGGCTCGCCAGGCCGACCTGGACTACCAGACGGCGCAGTCCAACCTGAACCAGCTGGTCAACCCCTCTGTGACAGCCAACCAGTCGGACATCACGGCCCAGCAGGTCAGGGTGGCGGAACTGCAGATGACCGCCGCCGCCCGGCAGCGGGATGTCGACAGCCTGACCGTTCGCGCCCCCATCGACGGCATCGTGACGGCCCGGAACGTCAGCGTCGGCGACAAGGTGGGCGCCAACCAGGCCACTGCCCTGTTCACCGTGGCCGATTACAGCAAGATGCAAGTGACCATTAACGTCGACGAGCTGGACGTTGGCAAGGTGAAGGCCGGCCAGAAGGCCCGGGTCACCATCGACGCCCTGCCCGGTAAGACCTACGACGCGGAGGTCGTTCGCGTGGCGGCCGGCGGCACGCAGCAGCAGGGCGTGGCCACCTTCCCCGTCGCCCTGAGCATGGCCAACCCCGGCGAGGTCAAGTCCGGGATGACGGCCAACGTCGACATCCTGATTGATCAGAAGAACAATGCCTTGTTGGTGCCGCTGGAGGCCGTAACCAAGCGCGGCGGCCGCTCCTTCGTCCGGGTGATGGGGGCTGACGGCAAGATGACGCAGGTGCCCGTGACCACCGGCCTGGCCAGCGACACGGCCATTGAGATCGTCAGCGGCCTGAAGGAAGGCGACGTTGTCGTGACCAGCACGTCAGCCACCGGCACGCAGAACCCGTTTGCGGGATTCCGCATGGGCGGCGGCGGCGAGTTCCGTCCGCCGACGGGCGGAGCCGGCGGCAACCGCACCGGCGGTGGCGGCGGCGGTGGCGGCAACTCCGGCGGTTCCCGCTAGGGGCGTGGTAATATGACGACCATGAACATGATTGATATCGAGGGCCTGACCAAGGTCTACCGCACCGGCGACGTGGCGGTGCACGCCCTGCGCGGCATCGACCTGGCGGTGGCGCCCGGAGAGCTCGTCTCCATCATGGGCCCGTCAGGCTCCGGCAAGTCGACCCTGATGAACCTGATCGGCTGTCTGGACCGCCCCAGCGACGGCTCCTACCGCCTGGTGGGGGACGAGGTCTCGCAGCTCAGCGACAACGACCTGGCGGAGGTTCGCAACCGCCGCATCGGCTTCGTCTTTCAAAGCTTCAACCTGCTGCCCAAGCTGACCGCTCTGCAGAACGTGGAACTGCCCCTGATGTACCGGGGCCTCACCCCGGCGGAGCGGCGGCAGATGGCCACGGACGCCCTGACCCGGGTGGGTCTGGCCCACCGCCTGCACCACCGACCGCCCGAGCTCTCCGGCGGCCAGATTCAGCGCGTGGCCGTGGCCAGGGCCCTGGCCGGACAGCCCGCCATCCTGTTGGCGGACGAGCCTACCGGCAACCTGGACAGCCGTTCCGGCGAGGAGGTCATGGTCCTCTTCCAGGAGCTGAACCGCGGCGGCGTCACCATCGTCGTCGTGACCCACGATGACCACATCGCCGCTCACACCCGGCGCATCGTCCGCCTGCGGGACGGGCACATCGTCAGTGACGAGGCCGTGGAGCAGCCTCTGGACGCCGTGGCCGAGCTGGCGAAGCTGCCGCCGCCGGAGGACGAGGGCATGGAAGCGGTGGAACAGGCCCGCGGTGCCAGGAAAGCCGCCTCCGAAAGCTCCGTCCGGGCGGCCGCGCCGGCCCCCTCCGGCCGGTCGGGAGCCGCCGCGGCGAAGGAGGCGGGCCTATGAGACTCTGGGAAGCCGTCAAGATGGCCTGGGCCGGTCTGGCCGGCAACCGGATGCGCTCCCTGCTCACCATGCTGGGCGTGATCATCGGCGTCGGCGCCGTCATCGCCCTGGTGTCCGTGGGCGAGGGCACGCGGCAGCAGGTAACCAGCCAGATCCAGAGCCTCGGCTCCAACCTGATCATGATCGTTCCCCGCTCGGGCACCGTCGCCCGCCTGACCGTGGAGGACGCGACCCAGCTGGAGCAGCGGGTGCCCAGCGTGGCCCGGGTCATTCCGGACCTCAGCCGCGGCGGCACCACGGTGAAGTGGGAGGACCAGACGTACGATACCAATGTGGAGGGAACCACGGACGGATACCCGGAGGTGCGCCAGTCGCCCCTGGAGGCGGGCCGCTTCATCACGCCGGATGATGTGACCAACCGCACCAAGGTGGCGGTCATCGGCTACAAGGTCTTCACGGATCTCTTCGGCAGCCGCATGCCCCTCGGCCAGCGCATCACCATCAACGGCGAGCCCTTTACCGTGGTCGGCCTGATGGCCACCAAGGGCCAGGGTCAGGGGGCCAACATGGATGACCGCGTGCTCATTCCCATCACGACCGCCCAGCGCCTGCTGGGCACCAACCGTGTGTCCATGCTCTACGCCCAGGCCAAGACCCCGGACCAGGCCCAGGCGGCGGTGGACCACATCACGGCCATCTTCCAGGCCAAGTACCCCACGCGCAACCCCGGCAGGGACGACGTGATGCAGGTCATCAGCCAGGACCAGATCCTGTCCACCGTGGGGAACGTCACGCAGATCCTGACCCTGATGCTGGGCGGCATCGCCGGCGTCTCGCTGCTGGTGGGCGGCATCGGCATCATGAACATCATGCTGGTATCCGTCACGGAGCGGACGAGGGAGATCGGCATCCGCAAGGCCCTGGGGGCCAAGCGGCGCGACATCCTCAGCCAGTTCCTGGTGGAGTCGGTGATTCTCTCCGTGTCGGGCGGCATTATCGGCATCGGCCTGGGAACCCTGGGGTCGTTCCTGATCAGCATGTCCAGCCTCAAGACCCACGTCACGATGAGTTCGGTTCTCCTGGCCTTCTTCTTCGCTGCCGCCGTCGGTCTGTTCTTCGGCGTCTACCCGGCAGCCAAGGCGGCCAGCCTGGACCCCATCCAGGCATTGCGTTACGAGTAGCGCCCCTCTCAAGCCGCGGGCGGTGCGGGCGGAGCCGGTGGACGCCGCCTGCCAAGCAGCGGGCGGAGCCACAGGACCAGGCGCCAGATGACGAAGGCCAGGATGCCCAAATAGAGGAGCAGGGGGAGGAGAGCCGCCGCCGCCACCACGGCTGCCCGGGAGAACTCCCACAGGCTCTTGCTCATGCCCAGGAAGGCCTCTCGGACGTCCTTCCCAAGTCCCGGACGGACCGCCGGAGCGCCCGGCCTGACCTCGCGCAGATCCAGGGTCACCGTTGACATCTCGACCTGGTCCTTCAAGAAGTTGAGCCGCCCGGTCATGGACTCGACCTCGCCCCGCACGCGCGACAGCTCCTGCTCCAGGCGGACCAGGTCCTCCAGGCTCTTGGCCTGAGCCAGGATCTGGCGCAGCCGCGCCTCGTGCTCCTTCTGGGTGGCGATGCGCGCCTCCAGATCGAGGTACTCGGCGGTTACGTCGTCGGTGTAGATGCGCCGGTTCTGGAGGGCGCCCAGGTCCTCCAGGCGGCTGAGGAAGGTATTGAAGCCGCTGAACGGCAGCCGCAGGACCAGGTGGGCCCGGCGCTGGTTATCCTTGGCTCCGGTGACGTTGGAGTCGGCGGTGTAGCCCCCCGATGCGGCCACGGCCTGGTCGACCCTGGCCAGAGCATCCGACAGGTCCGTCACTTCGTAGGACAGGTCGGCGTTCTGGATGATCTTGCGCTGCGCCTGGGGTACCGGCGTCCCCAGGACGCTGCCGCCCATCCCGCCCTGGCTGCCTGCGCCCGCGGGCGGCGTGGCTGAGGCTGGCGAGGCGGGCATGGGCGACGGGCCCGACCCCGTTGCTGCCTTGTTGGCCGCGCTTCCCTGGGCCGCGTCCGACGCCTCACTCGACCCTGCCCTCGACGGGCTGCCGGCCTTGCTGCACCCGGCAGCCGACAGAGCCAGGGCCGCCAACAGCAATACTGCAGCTCCCAGCCGTAGTCTGACCGCCAATCTCCTGGTCACGTCCGATTCCCCCTCGGTCAATCTGGCATATCTGACCGGTAAGACGTAGACCGGGGGCGCCCGGTTTCGCTCCGGACAGGCACCGACTGGACGCCCTGGGGCCGGAAACGCAGAAACTCCAGCAAATACCGCCCCACCGGTCGTGCCGCCGAAGCCGCGCCGCGGCTTTGCTGGAGGCATAC
>Ga0129297_10001085_pt1 | contig 13597 bp, 7 predicted proteins | sample I18A1metaG_FD_94708 | JGI IMG/M metagenome (GOLD analysis project Ga0129297, IMG submission 94708) | Lake sediment bacterial and archeal communities from Gulf of Boni, Indonesia to study Microbial Dark Matter (Phase II) - ​I18A1 metaG | ecosystem: Environmental > Aquatic > Freshwater > Lake >... | reverse complement strand
CTCATCCGCAAGTGGGCTACCTTGGGCCAGCGCCCTACCGTTGACGTCAAAATCGGCACCGAACAAACCGGCTTCCGTCGGTTTTTCGGTGGCTGGCAGCTCGTTCAATCCCTGATTTGTGTTGTCTCCGGGGTTGACCCGATTGATGAATACGGCCTTTGGTTACCCTCCTTGTTAATGTTCGATGCCTACCTCGCGTTCTATTGTCTGGCTGAGACGTTGTTCCGCAGTCGCAATGCGGCGGTTCTCTCTGCCTTGATCCAGGTCCTCGCTTTGGGTGTATATACGAACACGCGCGAGGATCTTGGGCGCCTCTTTTTCCTGCGCATCAATGAAGACAAGTTCCTGCTCACCTTTGTGCTTTTGCCCGTCACGACGATTTTTATGCTAAGGTACCTGCGCAGCAACCGGAAAAGCGACCTTGCCTGTCTAATCCCCATGTCCCTGGCTCTGCCCTTAACACATCCTTTGGGGTTGGTTGAAGTGGGCCTGACTTTCGGCCTTTTTGCCCTTCTCCATCTCCTATTTGACCGTCGGCGGGAAACGATACGGCGTTTCGTACTGATATTCCTGCCTCTTGCGTTCTTGCTGGTGATCCCTTTGTTGCAGAGACGCATCGTCACAGCAACCTATTCTGTAGATACCCCAGAAGCGATGAGCAGCTACAAGGGGCTGCTTACAAGTCGCCTGCTTGTCCTCGACGCGGAGAGGAACGTCTATATCGTTCATCCCGAGCTGCTTCAATCTCCTCTGATAGCATTGGCACTGATGCTCACACCGCTTCTGCTTTTCTGCGTCAAGAGCGAGCTGGGGGCCCAATTCCTCTTTGCCAATATGTTCGGGGTATATCTTTGGTTATTCAATCCCCTTTTAAGCCCTTTGCTTGGACGTGTGACGACCCCTGGGCTGCTTTGGCGGCTGACCTGTCTCTTGCCAGCAAGTATGACCATCGGTTTCTTGCTGGAGAAAGGCATGGCTTCAGTACAACCTGTCCTGGCAAGACGTAACAAGCGAGGCTCCCTCCTGGTCGCTCTGCTGCCATTGTCTCTCATTCTGGCTGGTGCCGTCTTCCTGCGAGGACGAGACATGCTTCACTGGCCGGAAACGCTTAGAGGCCCTGTACATCCGGCAGAGACCGATCTGTTGCTACAGGCTCGCAATTTCGCCTGCGAACCTAGTGTTATCATGTGTCGAGACCCAATAGCGCGGCTTTTGCCCGCTTTCTTGGAATATGGCTTTGTCCCCATTTATCGAGATCAAGGTATTTTGGAGACAGCCAAACAGGATGTGAAGGCATTCTATAGCGCCAAGGTGATAAATGATGCCATCTGGGACATCCTGCAACGGTACAATTGCCGGTATCTCATTGCCGACAGGGAACAGGTATCCGTGCTATTCTGGGTGTCTCCGTTGCTCTCTCCGCTCTATGTCAATGAGCGCTACGTTTTGTATGAGGTGGCGCCGGCTTCCTCCGATAATCCCCTTATCTTGGGGAACACCTATTATGAAGGGGGCGAGTGGGATGCAGCCGCTGAGGTATACGAGCAGGCCAAAGCCCAGGACTGGTTGGTTGCCTCCTTGAGGTTGTTCGAGATACGGAGCAAGCAGGGCCGCAAAGCCGAGGCGGAGAGAATCCTGGCCGAACTGACCTCTTTTCAGCCCGATAACCGCTGGACGCAATTGTCTCTGGCCGACTTTTACCGCCGCCAGGGGGAGGCAGAGGCGGCACTGAAGCACTACCAGAAAGCGCTCGAGTTGGCGGCATCCGATACTTCCATATACGCCAGTAACGTCACCGTTCTGGCGCAACTGGGCTTGTCATTACTCACCATTGTCCCTGCCGCTGAACACCAGCGATGGGGCCTGGGCGTGAACCAGGACTATGGCCTCGTAACAGACTACGACTTCGAATCACTGCGTATCGGCTGGTACACCGATTGGGGAGTCCGAGAAGGGGCCTCCCCCATTAAGGCGGAGCATGTGCAAATCGTCATGGTGCGCAAGAGCCTTTATCCTCCGCCCTGGGATAGGCTGGAAAAGGTGCTCCTGGAGCGTCCGGAGGAAATCTGGCTCATCGGAGCCTGGCCAGAATGGCAGGAAGGGGGGAACAGAACGCCAGAGGAGTACGCTGAGATCTATCATACGATGTATCGCTTCATAAAAGAGCGAGATCCGGACGCTCGCGTAGCCCCCGGTGGAATTGTGTCGCCAACCCCCTTGCGCTTGCAGTGGCTGGATGCGGTGCTGAAGGCTTATCAGGCGCGCTATGGCAGCAAGATGCCCGCAGATGCCTGGCACATCTGGAACTATATCCTGCGGGAGGAGGCGGGTTCCTGGGGCATAGGGATACCGGCCGGCCTCGATGCCAAAACCGGCCAACTCTACGAGCCGGCGGACAATGCTAACCTGGCCGTCTTCCGCGAGCACGTCGTCGCCTTTCGTCAATGGATGGCCGACCGAGACGAACGCTATAAGCCCTTGATCATCTCTGGCTATGGAGTGCAGATGCCCTCCGAGTATCTAGGGGATGGGGACGCCAAACGTGGCGAGGATCGGATCAGCGCGTACATGACCCGAACCTTTGACTATCTCAGGACAGCACGGGATGACAAAATAGGTTATCCTGGCGATGAGAACCGGCTGGTGCAGCGCTGGCTATGGTATAGCCTGAACGAAAAGCCCTACGATCCCCACACAGGCAGCGGCGGCAACGGCATGTTATTCACGCGACAGCACATAAAAAGCACACCGGAACTGACCGCTTTTGGCAAAGCCTTTGTCGCTTATATGGCCTCCTTGGATTGAATGCCGGCCCTTTAAGCGGGCCCGGAGTACCTATGGATGTGGGGAAATAGTCCCGTAATCGGGTGAGGAACCCGGAGCGTCAACGTTCCCGTTAAATGGCCCAGGAACATGCTTTTGAGCTTGCGGACTTTCGGAGTATGATAAAAAAACAGCCCATCTTTTTTCACGTCTTGGCACTCCTGTTGGCCCTGGTTATCGCTTTCCCGTATATCGTCGGCCTGGTCTACTATGGGCGCGGCTCGCACGTTCTGCACTCCGTCCCGTTGCTCGAACAGCAGGGATGGGACCGGATTCCTATCGCGTTCGCATCAGATGGCTCTGCCGCGCTCCGTCTAGGCGAGGCCATATCCGCTCTGAAGGCCGCCATCCGTTGGAATCCGTATTATGCTCAGGCTTATAGTGACCTGGCGCAAGCCTATCTCTTGAAAGTGGATTACGAGGAGGTGCGGGCTGCGCTCAAGCCTTTGGGCCAATTTCCGGCTCCCAGCACTCCAGAATTTGCTCGGCGGATGAGGCTCTATGCGCGGCTGCAGGACTTGTCCGTTGACCCAGAACAACTGAAAGAGGATTGGACGGAACTGGGCGTAGACGTTCTGGATTTGATCCAAATGGGCAAGTACTATGAGCGACAGGATCAGAATGAGAACGCTGTGCCGCTGTATGCGGCTGCCTTTCTCTTGAACCAGGACTTGAGCGATATCTGGTATGCTCAAGGGAGAATCCTTGAGTGGTCGGGGGAGAGGGAGAAAGCTTTGCAGGCTTATCTGCGGGCCTCTGAGCTAGATAACTATCGGCAAGTAAGGCCCAGCGACGTTTTATTGAGCATTGGCGTCTTGTATCGTCGCAAGCGCCCTCAGGATTTGGAGAGCGCTCTCCGTGCATTGGAGGCCGCGCTGCAACGGGATGATTTCGAGACGAAGCTCGAAAAGGCCCGCTGTCATTACCAGCGTGGGGAAGTCTTGCAGCAGATGGGACGGGAACCCGAGGAGTATATCGGGGCTTATCAGGCATCCATTCGCATCGCGCCGCTCTTCGAGCGAGCACACTTGAAACTGGGCATCGCTTATTTCGAGCAATGGCACGATCTGAAGAAAGCGGAGCAGGAACTGCGCATTGCGCTCCAACTCCGATCCGACATGGATCTGGCCTATTTCTACCTTGGAGAAATCCAGGCCGCCCGCGGCGAACGCGAGCAGGCGATCCAGATGTATCAAAAGGCATTGGCTTTGTCTCCCGCCAATGCCCAGGCCAGACAACGTTTGGAGGCACTAGGAGTTTACAAATAGTTGAGCGCGCCAGGAGCCAAATTGACCGCAAGAAGCGTTGACCTTTCCATTGTGATCCCTGTCTACAACGAGGCGGACAACATCGAGCCGCTGTATGCGGTGCTCAAAGCCGTTCTCGATGCTTCCGGCCGGAGCTACGAGGTCATCATCGTGGATGACGGCAGCAAGGACGAGAGTTACAGCATCCTGAAGCGGCTGGCCCTTGCTGATCTGCTCCTCAAGGTGATCCGCTTCCGTCGCAACTTCGGCCAGACGGCGGCTTTCTCGGCGGGGTTCGACTATGCCCAGGGGAATGTGATCATCACCATGGATGCAGACCTGCAAAACGACCCGCAAGATATACCTCGGCTGCTCGCCGAGATGGAGAGAAGTGGCGCGGACGTGGTGAGCGGCTGGCGTGCGAAGCGCCAGGAGCCATTCCTCACTCGCCGCTTGCCCTCCACAATCGCCAACTCACTGATTTCGTGGGCCACCGGCGTCCCCCTGCACGACTATGGTTGCTCCCTGAAAGCCTATCGCCGCGAAATCGTCAAGAACATCCGTCTCTACGGGGATTTGCACCGCTTCATTCCTGCTATCGCCAGTTGGATGGGCATTCAGGTTGTGGAGGTGCCTGTCCAGGATCACCCCAGGAGGCACGGCAAGTCCAAGTATGGCCTTTCCCGCACCATGAAGGTCATCCTCGATCTTTTGACCGTGCGTTTTCTCCTGAGCTACTCAGCCCGTCCCATGCGGATTTTCGGCTTCGTCGGGTTATTATCTTTTGGCGTCGGCCTGGCGATCAACCTTTATCTCTCCATATACCGGCTCGCTCTACATAGGCCGATTGCTGACCGTCCCCTGCTCCTGCTGGGCATCCTGCTGAACGTAGTGGGCGTGCAGATGATCTCCATGGGCCTCCTGGCAGAACTGATCATACGGGTCTATCACGAGGCGCAAGGCAAACCGATCTATGTGATCAAGGAGACTATAGGCATTACAGAGGACTGGCTTTGAGAATCCTGCTTTACAACCACGAGTTCCCCCCTTTCGGTGGCGGCGCTGGCTTTGTCACGCGGGATTTGGGGATTTACCTGGCGAAATTGGGCCATCCCGTTACCGTGCTCACCGGCTATTATGGAAGCGGTGCGGAGCATGACCATGAGAGCGGGCTGGAGATTTATCGTGTGCGGTATCCGCATGGCAGGCCGCCAGGGGAATATCCCTCCGCTCTTTCGCTGGCCCCTTTCATCCCGCTCTCCATCCTGGCAGCCCGGTGGCTCGCAAGGCAGTTCGGTATCGAGATCATCAACTCGCACCTGGCCTTTCCGGCGGGGGTTGCGGGCCTGACGGTGAGCAAGGTATTGCGGGTTCCGCACGTGGCCAGTTTCGTCGGCGGCGACGTGTACGATCCCTCGCAGCAAATTTCCTTCCTGGCACGCAAGTTGACCCTGCGCTATGTAGCGCTATCGGATCGGCTGACCGCTAACAATGAGGAACTCAAGCAGCGAGTGTACAGGTACGGCATCCGCAAGCCGATAGAAGTCATCCCTTATGGCATTGACCACCGTCATTTCTATCCTGCAGAAGGCTGCAAAGAGCGAGGGGAACGGGTGACGATCCTTTCCTTCTGTCGCCTGGTGCCGCGCAAGGGGATCAGCTACCTCCTCCAGGCGATGCCGCAGGTCATCGAAGCTGCAGGGGGGCGTGTGCTGCTGAAGATTTGTGGTGACGGCCCTTTGCGCCCTCAGTTGGAGGAGCAAGCGCGCCAATTGGCTATCACGGATTACGTCCTATTCTGCGGCTTCATCCCCCCGCAGGATCAGGTCGCCACCTACAATCAGGCCGACATTTACGTGTTGCCCGCCTTGCACGAAGGCTTCCCACTGGGCGTCCTGGAGGCGATGGCCTGCGGCCTGCCGGTCGTCGCCAGCCACGTGGGGGGCGTTCCCGACCAGGTGCAGGGGAACGGGATATTAGTCGAGCCAGCCAATCCTGGAGAACTGGCCCAAGCCCTCATCAAGCTGGCCAGCGATCCCATGCTGCGGGCGCAGATGGCCAGCCTGAGCCGGGAGAGGGTTTTGCGTTACTTTACCTGGGAGAGAATCGGCAAGCTATATGAACAACTCTTCGCCGAAACGTTATCCTAGCTCCGCCCAAGTCGTGGTGCTGGGCCTGGATGGGGCGACTTTCGACATCATCGTCCCTCTGGTCGAGCGCGGCAGGCTTCCCAACCTGGCCCGGCTCATGCGCGAAGGCGTCTCTGCGACGCTCAAGTCCACCATCCTGCCCAAAAGCCCACAGGCCTGGTCATCTTTCATGACCGGCACCAATCCAGGCAAGCATGGTATCTTTGGTTTCTCGCGGCTGGGGGAAAAGAGCTATCAGGTTCAGTATGTAAACGATGCCATGCGCTGCGGAGAAAGTCTATGGGGTATCCTCGGCCGCCACAGGAAGCGCGTCGGCGTGTTGAACGTCCCCATCACCTATCCGCCGGAAAAGGTCAATGGCTTTCTGGTCGGCGGCATGTTCTCGCCAGGGACGCATGTCGAGTTCACTTATCCTCCCGACCTCTACCAATCTCTGCGGCAGGAATTGGGCGAATACATCATTGAAGCCGAGATACCCAGAGGCATCTCGGATGAGGTGTTCAAAGAGCGATACCTGCCAGAGCTTTCCAGGATGGTGAGGAATCGTGGCGCGGCGGCCAGGTATCTTTATCAGCGTTATCCTGTTGATTTTTTCATGGTCGTCTTTACGGCCACTGACCGCGTCAGTCATGCTTACTGGCGTTACCATGATGTGGCTCACCCGGAGTACAACGCACAGGATGGGACCAGATACGGCGATGCCATTGACCGGATATACGAGCAGGTGGATGAAGAGATTGGCAAGCTCCTGGCCGCAGTGGGCGACGATGCCTCAGTGTTGGTCATGTCCGATCATGGCATGGGGCCTCTGTATAGAGTCGTGCATTTGAATGCCTGGCTGGAGCAGAAGGGGTTCCTGCAACGCAAGAAAGGTGCGGTGCGTGCGCTCAGAAAAGCAGTGAAACGCCTGGGGAAAGTGGCCTGGCGTCTCCTGCCTGTCATGCCCCACAGATTGCTGACTCTGCTGTCACCGAAGCTCAGAGCGAGTGTTTTGGAGCAAGTCTCCTTCGCCGAGATCAACTGGGCCGGCACGCAGGCGTTTTCCCTGGGCTACGACGGCAATATCTTTATCAATACCAAAGGGGGTCGCCCGCAGGGCATCGTAGAAAAGGGAGTGGATTATGAGCGGACGCGAGATGCTTTGATTGAGGCGCTGTATGATTTTGCCGATCCCAAAACGGGGGAGAAACTGGTGGATCATGTCCACCGTCGCGAAGAAATCTATTGGGGGCCACACGTTGACGGGGCGCCGGACTTGCTGGTGGCCTGGAAAAACTACCGGGTGCGCAATGTCGTCTCTCTGTTCAGTGATCCTCGCACGGTGGTGTCTCCCTACGACGCCGACGTATCGCTGGCCCATCGGCATTCCAGCGCACACAACCTGGAAGGCATCTTGATTGCCAAAGGGCCGCACATACGCCGTGGTGAGACTCTCCCTTGTGCAGAGATCATAGACCTGGCACCCACCATTCTCTACCTGTTTGGGCTGCCTGTCTCTGAATACATGGATGGCAAGGTGCTTGGCGGGATGTTTACGGATGAGTATCTGTCCGGCCACCCCGTTGTATATGAAGGCCACGGCGATGGCCAAGGAAGGTTGAGTGCGGGCAAAAGCCAGGCCGAGGAGGACGAGGCACTGGTGGAATCCAGGCTAAAGGGGCTGGGGTATATCAGTTGAGATGATCGAGCCACGCTTGGAGCAAAGAGCAACACCCATATCGTCAGTCAGCACCGCGGCGAGGATAGCGCAGAATTCGTTCCTCTGCTTCCTGGCGCAGGCGTTGGATTGGGTGCTGCGCGCGATCTATATTGTCATCATCGCCCGTTACCTGAGCCAGGCGGATTTCGGGTTCTACAATTTCGCTTTCTCCCTCTGCATGATCCTGGCTGCGCTATCCAACATGGGGTTAGAAACCCTTCTGGTGCGGGAGATTTCCCGCGACAAAGGAAAGGCAGCAGCCTACTTCGGCCAGGCTCTTCTTTTCACGCTGGTCACAATGGCCTTGGCGAGCGGGATACTTCTTGCCATTCTGCAAATGGTGGGGTCCTCTGCTGAACGGCGAGCGGCCTTTTTCCTGATGGCTATCGGCTTCTTCTTCCGGCGGTCATGTCAACTGTTGCTCAGCGTGCCTCGAGCCTACGAACGGATGGAGTATGAGATCATCTTTTCCCTGTTCGAGGGTTTTGGTCTGATGCTGCTCGTCATCCTGGCTATTTCTCTGCGGCTTGGGCCGATGGGCGTCTTTCTCACCTTCTGCACCGCATATTTCATCGAGTTCAGCGTCGGCCTCTGGCTCGTCAGCACGAGGTTCGCCCGGCCCTCCTGGCGACAGGCGACGCTCCAGAACATCGGGAAGATGGTATCCACAGCGATACCTATGGGCGTGGCCAGCCTGGCTACAGTCACCAATTCCCATAGCGGCTTGCTTTTGTTACCGCTGGTGGCAAGCGAGACAGAGGCAGGGATATACGGCGCGGCCTTTTCCTTCATCAAGGGCCTGTTCCTGATTCCCCGCTCGCTGCAAGTCGGGATGCTCCCTGTCTTCTCCCAGGTATTTCTGACCGCCAGGGACTCGATGCAACGCCTCCTGGAAAAGATGCTCAAGTTGATCCTGATCCTTGTGCTCGCCATCGCTGTGCCGATGGCCGCGCTGGCCCGACCGATCCTGCAACTGCTCTATCAAGATAAATACCTGGCGGCGACGCTTCCCCTGCAAATCATCAGCGCGACCATCGTCTTGCTGTTCCTCAATTTCATCCTGATCAACTTTCTCTATTCCGTAGACCGCCAGCAGATCGTGGGCTTGTCCCTGGCCTTGTCCCTGGTCGTCAGTTTCGGGGCATTGGCCCTGCTCGGCCCGTCCTGGGGTAGCGTGGCTGCTGCCCTGGCACAGTTGTTGGCGGAGGCTACCGTCCTGGTTTTCAACATCGCGGCGATAGCGCGAGGATTTTCAGGGGAGCAGGGGTCTCACAAGATGTCCTGGATACGTATCGGGGCCAAGCCTGCGCTGGCTGCGTTGGCGATGGGTGGCATTCTGCTGGGCGGCCCTCATGCTGCCGCATCAGCCGGGACCGTTATGGCGCTTCTCTGGGCCCCCCTCGGGTTGGGGGTATATGTGATGATGCTTCTTGCCTTGCGGACTTTTGACAGCGAGGAGCGACGTTTGCTTCGTGCCCTGGTAGGGGAGGCACTGGGCCGTGTCCCATTCAGGTTACGAGCCTATGGTTTAGGACGTGGGAATAGAGGATAGTGATGACCGAGACCTCGGAAACTCTGAAGAAACCAAAGATTGCCATGCAGCCCGCCGTACTTGCCGTGCTATTGCTTATCCTCTTCCTCGGCACAACCTTGCGGCTCTGGGGCCTGGGGGACAAGAGTCTGCGCGGGGATGAGATCGCCCTGGCTTTGCGCATCCGCAAGGGGCTGATCTCGATCCTGCTGAATCAATATAACTCTCTAACTTATGTTGTTAATTACTTCTTCTCCTTTTTGGCCAATGGCAGCAGAGAGTTCATCTTGCGCTTTTCCTCTTTTCTGGAAGGGGTTCTGGGGATAGCCGCGATTTATCGGATCGGCAAGCTCTGGCATGGCGAGAAAGAGGGCTTGATCAGTGCTTTTCTGCTCGGCATTTCGTACACGCATATCTTTTACTCGCAGGATGCAAGATTTTATGCCCTGATGTTGCTGCTTTCTCTACTGTCACTCTTCAGTATCTGGAGAGCGTTGGAGACGAACAGGGCGGCATACTGGCTCTGTTTTGTCCTCTTTTCGTTGCTGAATCTCTATAACCAATCCCTTTCCCTCTTTGTGCTTGGCTGCGAAGCCTGTTTTGCCGGAGGGGTGATCCTTTACAAGTTCGCCGCAGCGACTTCAGTCGCTTCCTCGCATCAGGAACGAGAGCCGCCCCCGCCAACCTACCGAGTCTCGCTCGGCGAGGCACAATCGCAGGCTAAGCGACTGTTGCTCTCCCTGGTTGTGATCGCCTGTCTCTACCTGCCGCGGCTTGGCCTCACCGCTTCCTTGCTCGAATCCACCAGGGAGTTCCGCATGGCGGGTTCCAGTGTGGAGGAGGAGTTTCGGTTTGTGCCGGTCATTCTGGATGTGTTTCGCCAGCTCCTTGCCGTGCGCAACCTGGCGTTGGCCCTGTTCGCCATCCTGTTTCTCTGCGGCCTGTTGTCTAACTTGACGCATCAAAGAAGGATAGGCATTGCGCTTTTGACCTTGCTTTGGATCACGGTGCCTTTCCTGATCTACCTGATCCTGTCCTGGAAAACCCTGGGCTTTACTTCTCGCTACCTCATTTTTCTGCTCCCTGTGCTCTATATCACGGTTGCGCGTGGGGTTTGTGTTATCGCCGATACGCTGGGATGGATTTCCAGGGAACGCCTCGGCTGGCCAGACCTCTGGGTGAGGGGTGCAGTCACTGGATTGTCGCTCGTCTTATTCGCCATCATTAGCTCCCGCTCGTTGCGCTATTACTACCCCAGGGAGAAACAAAACTGGCGGGATACAGCGGCCTTCCTGCAAAAAGCTGTTGCTGCCAGCGAAGCCGTCGTAGCTTCCAGTGCATACAGATTGGATTGTTTGCTCTATTACGGCATGTCCCAGGAGCGTCTCTTCGTTTCCGAGGGACTGCCCGCTTTCCGCGAGTTGGCCGCCCAATATCAGGGGGTCTGGTTCGTCGGCGCGGTCTCGCCCAGGGAGCCTTATGACCGTGAGATTGATCGCTGGCTTCGCGAGCAGGAGGCGTTTCAATTGACATTCCAAGGGGTCTGGTCGGACATCCGGGTGGCATACGAAGCAAAAGGCGATCTGACTCCGGGGCAGCAGGTAGCTCTTCTGCAAAGCGCAGTTGCCCTGACACCCCGCGATCACCTCTTGCGCCTGGACTTGGGCGACGCTTATCGCGCAGCGGGACGCAAGGTGGAGGCAATCGCCGAGTATCGCTACGCTCTGCAACTCGATCCCGAAAACGCGCGGGCGCGCAGTCGCTTGAAGGAACTGCCATGAGTAGTGAGCAGAGAAAAGTCCCGCGCCATGTCATGCTTCGCTCCGCCCAGGGTGACAATAGCCCCACCGGATCTGGCGAGGCCAGAGTCCTGGTCATCGGCCTCGATGGGGCGACTTTCGACCTCCTCAAGCCCCTGGCTGCGAAGGGCATTATGCCCAACCTGAGTCGTTTCATGTCCTCAGGCTTTCAAAGCGTGCTCCAGTCCACGGTTCCGCCGATCACGGCTGCGGCCTGGACGACTTTTATCACGGGCAAGAATCCTGGCAAACATGGCATTTTGCAGTTCGTGGACATCAGACCCTCACCCCCGACCCCTCTCCCTAACAGGGAGAGGGGCTGGGGTAAGGGCGGCATCGAAGTCTTCCCCGGCGGCTTTTCCGTGCTGAACGCGCGCAGCATCCGCGAGCGAACCCTGTGGCAACTCATCAGCGAGGCGGGCAAGCGGTTGATCGTGATCAATGTGCCGATGACTTATCCCCCGACGCCCTTACATGGGCTGATGATCGCTTGCATGTTGACCCCGCCGGGTGCTAAGGATTTCACCTACCCGCCATCATTGGCCGAGCGGCTGCCCGGCTACGAGATAGACCTCGCCTTGCACGAGCGAGAGTTCGGTTTCCCAGCGGATGCCTTTCTGGACAGGCTGTTCGCCGTCACAGAGAAGCGATTCCAGGCCTGCCTGCGGCTTATGGGCGAGGAAGCATGGGACTTTTTCATGGTCGTTTTCACTGGCACCGACCGCATCCAGCATCGTTTCTGGCGCTATCTGGATGAAAACGCCCCAGAGTATAACGCCCCGCAGGCGCGGCGTCTTCGCCCTCGCCTGGAAGGCTACTACCATCGCCTGGACGCCATGATCGGGGAGTTGATGCATCGGGCAGGCAAGGAGACACTGACTATCGTCCTCTCCGATCATGGATTCGGGCCCATGGCCAGATTCAACGTGTACAAAAGCGCGCTGCTGCGAGAGCTTGGGCTGGCGCCGGCGCGAGGCAACTGGGCCGTGCTGCTGAGGGCGACATTGGAGCGTTTTGGCTTTTCGCGTGACCGGATCTATCGCATTATAGGCAGGATATTGCCGCGACGATGGCTGGCTGGCGCCATGCAGCGGGTGCGGGACACCGAGCGGCGCACCTGGCGGGAAGGAGCGGCTTTTATTCCTACGCTGCACAGCTATATCGGCGGCCTCGCCTTCAACGAAGAGATCATCAAAAAGCGATTCTCCTTGACAACGGAGGAATCCTACGAGAGATTCCGCCAGGCTGTAAAGGCGAAGCTGGAGGATTTGCGAGACCCCCTGACAGGGGGTAGGATCGTCTCACGAGTGGCCTGGCGCGAAGAGTTGTACCAGGGGCCGCGGGTAGATGAGTTTCCGGATTTGATCTTCTTGCTCGGTCCCCAATATATGCTGGTAGGTGGGCGAGGACGCACTGGCCGCCTGGTAGAGGCCAAGACCGACGAGCCGGAAAGGCAAGGCTCCCATCGCGCGGAGGGGATTCTCCTGGTGTCGGGGCCTGGGGTACAGCAGGCTATGGGCCGTAGCGAGGCCGGCCTGGCCGATGTCTCGGTTACCCTCCTCTATGCGCTGGGCATACCGATTCCGACGGACATGGATGGGAAGGTGATCGCTGAGGCATTTGCCCCCGCTTACCTGGACAGCTATCCCATCGCCTACCAGGAGCCTTCCGGCAGCAAGCCAGTTGCTGGCTCCACTGATGAACTCTGGGAATCGGTGGAGGACGCCCAGAAAGTCGAAGACCGTCTTAGAGGTTTGGGATACATTGACTAACGAGACGAACGTAGCGACGCGGATCATCAAGAATTCGGTTTTCCTATCCTTAACGACTATTGTGGATCGCCTGACTGAGTTGATGCTGTTTTTCTTTATGGCTCGTTCTCTGGGGCCGAGCTTTGTCGGCGATTACAAGACGGTGGTCATGTACCTCACCATTTTCCAGAACCTGGCCAACTACGGCCTCACCCAACTCGTCATGCGCGAAGTGGCGATCTTGAAGAACCGCGAGGAAACGAGCACTTTGTTGATGAACTACGGCTTTGCCAGCCTGTGGATCGCCCTGGGGTTGATGGCGATCATGAACGTGACAGGACGGATCATCTCTTTTCCCAGCGAGATCACCCTGGGCATCTACCTGGTCAGCCTGGCGCTGCTCCCAAGTGCCTGGCGGCGAGTCGCCGAAGCCACGATTAGCGGCCTGCAAAGCATGGAGTACATTGCTCTGGTCAGCTTTTTAGGGAGCGCATTGCGCATGGCTGCTTCCGTGCTCTTACTCTGGCGGGGCGGAGGTTTAGTGGCTATCCTGGTCGTGCTTGTGCTCAGCCAGTTCGCCGTCATTCCGGCGTACAT
>Ga0129297_10001082_pt1 | contig 13604 bp, 11 predicted proteins | sample I18A1metaG_FD_94708 | JGI IMG/M metagenome (GOLD analysis project Ga0129297, IMG submission 94708) | Lake sediment bacterial and archeal communities from Gulf of Boni, Indonesia to study Microbial Dark Matter (Phase II) - ​I18A1 metaG | ecosystem: Environmental > Aquatic > Freshwater > Lake >... | reverse complement strand
CCCCGGCAGCCTGTAAAGACGGTTGCCGGCTTCCATCACTGCATCGATCGGCCGCGCCTCTCTACCGCGTTGCGCGACATGGGACCTGCGCGCCGGCCGCGTTTCCCGCAAAGGCGGGATGGGGGCCGATCAGCTTTTCCCTTTTTTAATGAACGAGGCGCAGATCGCCGCGTGCTCACGCGCGAGCCTGCGCGCCAGTTCCACGTCCCCGTCCGCAATGGCTTTTAAAATGCCCCGGTGCCTCTCCATGGCCGTCTTCCGGTCCTTGAGGCTCTGCGCGTACCTTACCAGGAATGCCCGGATATGGCGGGAGAGCGCCTGGTACATCACGATAAAGAACTGGTTCCCCGACATCTTCACGAGCGCCAGGTGGAATTCATGGTCGCGCGCGGCGAACGATTCAGGGTCCTTCAGGATTGAATCGTCGTATACCAGCAGGCGCTCCAGGCGCTCAAGCTGGTCCGGCGTCCTGCCCGCCGCGAGCTTCGCCGCAATCTCGGACTCGATGAGGTTCCTGGCCTCCACGAGGTCGGTCATCCCGCTCGTGTCGAGCTCCGGGAAAAGGGGAATGAGCACGTCGTTCATGGCCGTGACGCTTATGGATCTGGTGACGAAGGCGCCTTTCCCGTGTTTTACCTGCACCACTCCCAGGGCCGACAAACGCGCCAGGGCTTCCCTGAGGGTCAACCGGCTCACGTCGTATTCTTTTAAAAGGGCCTGCTCGCTGGGGAGCCGCTCCCCCGGTCCGAATTCATTGCCGCGAATGCGCTCCTTGAGGCTTTCGACGACGGCCTCCGCGGTGGTAATCTTCGTGAGTTGAATCTGCATGCAAGCTCCTGCAAAAAATCAGTTGTTATGGTAATCATTATACTCATCTGATGAGTTGTCAAGTCAAATTTACCGGACAAAAAGGACACGGAGAAGATGTGCCGGACAATATCCTCGAGCTGTGTGACATTTCACGCGCGTTATTCACTGTGACCAGCCCATCGGAACCCTACCTGCCGAAGAGCTTCACCACGAAATACGCCCCGCAGATGAGGGTGAGCGGCAGCGTCAGGAAATAGACGAACAGATCCTTCGCCTCCACGGCGCTCGCGTGTATCACCTTTTTCCCGAAATAGGACATGTGGTAGTGCGCCGGGTCCTGTGTGCGCCTGTAGATGCGCCGCGTGACGCGGAACTTCACGTACAGCATGAATACGAAGATGAGTCCCGATTCGATGAAGATGAGGCGGTCAAGGTTGATCTCCTTGAGCTCGCGCGGATTGACGAGGATGAACACTGACACGAATATCCCCAGGAAGATATTGGTGACCGCGGTGAAGAGGAACCCCTTGAACGCCTTGTCGTCCTTCTTCGAGATGTAGGAAATGAGGAAATAGATATGAACGGCGAAGGAAACCTCGAGTACGATGATGAAAAAGAAAACGATCATGGTGAACGATGCTTTCCCGTGCCTTATATTGTGTTGACAGACTGGAAAATAATAGATAATCTTCCCCATAAGTCAAGTAAAAGGAACCGTACACAGGAAGGAATAACGAGGTGAGCCTGGCGCCCGTCTACGAGCTGCTCGAAAGAAACGCACAGGACCGCCCCGGAGACGCCTTCTTCCTCCACGGGGAAGCGGCGGTAACGTATGGCGACGCGTCCCTGACCGTGAAACGCACTGCCGCCGTGCTGCGCGGCCACGGGCTCCTTCCCGGCGACCGGATCCTCCTGCAGCTGGGCAATTCTCCCGAGTTTATATATCTTTACCTTGCAGCGCTCCAGCTCGGAGTCATCCCTATTCTCGTCAATCCCGCGGCACGGCGTTACGAGCTTCGCTATTACTGCGCCACGGCGCGGCCACGGCTTGTCGTCACCTCCGGATCGCTCTTCAGCCAGTACACGATCGACGGACAGGCCTTTATCGCCCCTGACCGCCTCCTCGCGTCGGACGACCCCTCTGGAACGGGACTGTGGGCCGGTGCGGCCGCATCCCCGCCCCTGCAGGCCTTTGAACCCCCAGCCCCGGACACGCCTGCCGCGCTGATTTTTACCTCCGCAACGGACGGCTTTGCCAGGGGCGCGCTGCTCACTCACGGTGGAATCCATACAGCAGTATGCGCCGCTCATTCCATGCTGGTCGACAGCCGGGACCGCTTCCTCGCCATGCTGCCGTTTTTTCATTCGTTCGGACTTACCTCGTCGCTCATACTGCCCCTGTACAGCTGCGTGCCCATTGTCCTGCTGGACCGCTTCTCACCCCGTGCGCTTCTCGATATATTCAGCCGCGAACCCGTAACCATCACATGCGGCGTACCCGCGATGTACCAGATCCTTGCGAGGGTGCTCCCCGGCGACGTACGTTTCCCGCGCATGAAGGCCTGGATATCCGGCGGAGAGGCGCTCTCCGCATCGCTCCAGGCATCCATTCTGCAAGATCACGGTATCGAGATTCGCCAGGGATACGGGCTCACCGAGGCGTCGCCCATCGTGACCTGGAATGACATGGCTTCCCCCAACAGGCCGGGCTCCGCGGGACGTCCCATGCCCTATAACGAGGTCCGTATCCTGGAAAAAGGCAACAGCCGGCCGGGTAGCCCGGAGGGCGAAATCCTCGTGCGCGGCGCAAACGTGATCCATGAATATTTCGAGGACAAGGCGGCCACGAGGGCGGCGATCCAGGACGGCTGGCTCCGAACGGGGGACCTGGGGTACCTCGATACCAATAACTACCTGTACGTCACCGGGCGCATAAAGGAGATGGTGATCCGCCGGGGACTGAATGTCTATCCAAGGGAGGTTGAGCGGATTCTCTACAACCATCCGGAGATAGAGAACGTCCGGGTTTCAGGACAGACAATACCCCTCGAGGATCATAGTTTTAAAGAAAGCCTTGGCTGCTCAGTTCATCCAAGACAGGGATCATGGCTGAATGCCAATTCACTCGCGGAGTGGTGCCGGGAAAACATTTCCGCCTATAAAATACCGGAAACCTTTGAATTTATATGATTAAGTATTAGCCGAACTAAATTTTTGTGCCCATAAAAAAAGAGAGGTATTCATGATGAATACCTCGCGCAAATTTAGCGGAATATTTGGAAGGAAATTAAAGTGTACCAGGATTGTCCCAGCTCACATACATATATAAGCAAGTATCATGCCAAAAACTCCAACATGAATTATTGCATAATAAATATTGAGATATTTTGATGAAATATGGGACTTTATTCTATATTTGGTACAATATAAATAATTATTACACATGTTCACAGATTGACTGAATACAGAAATTGCCGCCTCATCAGCATAAAATCCTTGGAAATTATCGAAAAACAATGAAAAAGCGTCCTGATATCAGGACGCTTGTATTGAATTCTGGACGGTATTAAGTGATCGCTTTTATTCCTGTCCGGTCTCGGCATCCAGCGCCTTGGGGATCCCGTTGGCATAGACCAGCACCTTGTTGTCCTTGATCTCGATCTTACCATCGTTGGCGATGTTCTTTCTCCAGAGCACCGGACCTTCGACCGAGGCGCAGTAGATATAATCACCCGACGCGATATAGAGCTTGTTGTCCTGCTTGAGGGGCTGGTTGATGACCTTTCCCTCCCATATGACCTTGCCGTTTTTTATAAAATAGATCTCGTAACGGGTCACGAGCAGGCGGCCGTCGGGCTTGGGTTTTTCCTTCTCGAGCTTGACCACCTGGGCGATCTGCTTGATGATCTCCTTGGGCTTCACGGCCATCGCGGCGACCTCGGCCTTCTCCTTGAAGTCCTCGGCCTTGAACGCCGTAACGTCCTTCTTGGTTATAACGACGTCATTCTTCATTTCCTGGGCCACCTTCACCACAGCGACCTCGATATTCTTGGGATCCTCTTTCTTGAGAATCTGCTCGACCTTTTTTTCGGCGTCTTTGACTTCCTTTTCGGTGATGACGACCTTTTCCTTTTCCTCGATCGCGGGAGCGTTCTCAAGAAGCTTCGCCGACTGCGACTCGAGCTGCGGGACCCGCTTGATCACCTGGATCTTTCCGTCGAACACCTTGAACATCGTGTTTTTTTTCTCGTCGGCCTCGACGGCGAATTTCGTGCCGCGTACGCCGGCGACCGCGGTGGGCGTCTTGACAAGGAAGCTTTCATCCTTGACGAGCTTCTTGGGCTTGCAGAGCATTCTTCCCACATCGAGCCCCAGCGTGGTGCTTTCGGCGTCTCCCTCCCGCAGCAGCTGCGAGAATACCAGGTTGGAGTTCTCCTTGACGCGGATGATCGAGTTCCCGATTTTCACGTCGCAGCTCGACTGGGCGGCCGTGACGACCCTGTCGTTTTCCCTGATGAGATCACCGATCTCGACCGGTTTGTCGTTCTTTTTGACGTCGCCTATGAGAAAGCTTATCATTGCATATTCTTCTTCGACCTTACCGCAGCCCGCCCAGACTCCCACGAGCAGGCAGATTGTCACTGCGAGTATCTTTTTCATAAAAAACCCCCTTCCCTGGCAGTAAAAACACCCGGATTGTTCTCCCATGAACGTACCAATTATACACGATGCCATTATAAAAATGCAATTAAATCCACCGCAAATGCTCAATTTTTGTCGGGCAGGTCGTGATCCCGGTTTTTCCCTGTCCTGCGCCTCTGAAACGGGCATGTTCCTGGAACCGGCCTGCCCGCGGGCAGGCAGAGCGTCCCGCGCGAATCCTATTAAACAAAAGTCAGATCATGTTCATCGCAGTTTCATCGCCCATTCGGGCTTTAGCGTGAAGGCAAACCTATTTTTGCTTGCGATTAAGGGATGGTCGTGTTTTGCTCGGTATCCAATGAACGAGAACACCATAGATCCCGACCGCATCCAGGACACGCTCCTTGCCGCGGTGATCGGGGATGCGCTCGGCACTCCCTTCGACGGGCTTGGAAAGCCGCACCTGCGCTCGATATTTCACTCCATCGACGGCTACACCGATCCCGAACCGGCGCTCAAGGGGCGCCTGGATCGATGGCGTAAGCCGGGCCTGTACTCGTCCATCTCACAGCTCATGCTCCTGTACGCCGGCGCGATCACGGCGCGACCGCGCGACCCGGTCTCCGCGTTCACCGGCTTCGTGAAGGACTCACCCGCGGTGGAGGGAAGCATGCCGGGATCGTTCAGGCACCCCGGTACTGCCGAGCGCGGCCTGCTCGAACGCATTATGGCCGCGGGCGACGGGCCCCGCACGCTTGACGCCTTTCCCTGCGCCCGGCCCGTCGCGTCAATCCTGCCCCTCGCACTGTTCATCGATATCCGGCAGGGCATCATCCCGCTGGTGCGCGCCGCGGCGCTCTGGTCGCGCGAGCGCTTTACCGCCGCCGGTGCGGTAATTGGCGCGCTGGTGCTGCGCCGCATCGCATCGGGACCCCCCGCCGTGGAGGCAGGCGGCTTGCTCGGACTGGGCGCGCGCGAGTGCGGCATGGTTCTCCCGGATCTCGACGAAAATTCTCCGGAGCTTTTCGCGCTGGGGCTGAATCCGGATTCGCTCATCGAGGCCGGGCGCCTGCTCCAGGACGCGCTGAGCGGGGCGGCCGGCGCCCGCGACATCGAGGCCGCGGAATCCTCAATCGTGAGGGTCGTCAACACGATCCAGAAGACGCCGGTAACCCGCGCCACGGTGAACCACCCGCTGTGCGCGCTTCCCTACGCGCTCGCCCACGCGCACTTTTTCATAGAGGACCCTGCCCGCGGGCTTTTCCGCGCGGTCATGGAGGGCGGTTCCAGCGCCGCGCTCGCGTGCATGACGGCGATGTTCGCGGCCGCATCGCGGGGCGCCGACTGGATCCCGGAAGAGCTCGTCGCGCAGATGGTGAACCGCACCAGGGTAAAGGCGCTCTGCGAATCGCTCGCGCGCGGGAGGACGGGGGAGGCCGAACTGTCCGGCTTCGCCGGCGCGGAGGCGGGGCTTACCAACAAGGAGATCCAGGAGCGCGGAGGCAGGACCAGGCACTTCAATCCAAAGGAAAAAAAGCAGTCCTCGCGGAAAAGTGCCGAAGAGAGAATCGCGCGCATTACCGTGGAAAGCTGGACCAAGGTCGACCGCGCAAAGTGGAAAAAGGAGAAAAAGGATCACGACAAGCATCGCGACCGGTGAGCGTCCCCGCTATAAAAAGCCGGCGCTCAGGTGCCTGAGCATCCTGTCCTTGAATTCCGTGGTGGTGAGCCAGCGCCCGCGGGCATAGATCACGGGAACCTCTCCCTCACCGGACAGCGCGATTACCGCCCCCTCGCACTCGACCAGCTTTTTCCGGTGTGATCCGCGCATCCCGGTGCAGACGCCCACCGTGTAGATGCGCTCATCCGGGCGCACCGCGCGCGCGAAGATCGCCTGGAACTCAACGGTCAATCCGCCCTGCCATGCGTGCACGAACCCGGCCCAACCGAGCGTCTCGTCCAGCATCGCGGCGAGCACGCCGGGATGGACAACGTCGCCGCTGCGGTTCAGCTCGTCGCAGCGCATCCGGCCCATCCCCTCGCCGCACATGGCGGCAAGATAACTGGGGCCGCCCTCGGTCTCCCGGATTTCGAAAAACCTGCGGGAATTCCGGCCCTGGCCCTCACATGCGAACAGGATTTTTTCGGAGAAGAGCGGGATCGAGAAGGTATTCCTCGCGCTCACGGGCCGGGCAAGGAGCGTTGATATGCGGCCGGCCGCCTCGTTGAACTCCCCGCCGGACGACGCGCGCACTACCCCGGTAAGGTAATCGTGCCTGCAATTATCGGGGCTCATCCGCCCCCTGCACTCGTCCCCCGCGCCCGCGGCCGTAACGGACACCCTGCTTCCGATGCCTATGGGGTCCCCTCCAAACCTGAAATCGGCGCGCCAGGGATGCCGCGACATCCAGCCATCCAGGTGATCGGCGAGCTCCATGAGCGAGATTATTCCCACGCCGCCGTGGGGGATGCCCGGCCAGCCCTCGTGCCGCCGCTCGACGACCATCCGGGCCGAGGCCGTGGCCCCGGTCAGTTCGGGCCCCTCGAAAAGGAAGCCGTTTTTGCCGCAAAAATAGCACGAATCGTGTCTGTTCACCGTGTTCCCCGGGTCACCGTCGCGAATGGGCCCTACACTACAGTAGCGCTCCGCCGGTGGAAACAAAAAAAAGGTTCATTCCCGGCCTATCGCCCGCATTCGCCTATAAAGGAAAAAAATCTATTGACATTTCATGGTGTGTGACTTTTCTCAGAAACAATTGTTTAGATAAGGTGGCCCTGGAATAATAATTCCGGGTCAACCCCGGGAGCGCCAATGCGCATGTGCTCTGCGCAGTCGAAGCCTGGAAAACGATCTAGTTTTGAAAGGTTTTCGAGGGAACGACCAACTATAAGAGGCGCCCGTAAAATTAAAATACACAGAGACACGATTCTATGAAATTCACCGAATTGAATCTGCACGAAAGTATCCAGCGGGGCATAGACGACGCCGGATTCACCGAGTGCACACCCGTACAGGAAATGACTTTCGTCAAGACCCTGGCCGGCACCGACGTCTATGTACAGTCGCAAACCGGGACCGGCAAGACCGCCGCGTTCGTCATTACCATGTTCCAGATGTTCCTAACCGGGCGCTGCAGTAACGCCAGGGCGCTCGTCATCGTCCCCACCAGAGAGCTTGCCATCCAGGTGGAGGAAGAGGCCCGGATGCTCGGCAAGTACACCGGCTACAAGTGCGGAAGCTTTTTTGGCGGCATGGGCTACGACAAGCAGGAGAGGCTCCTGGAGGAGGGCGACCTCAACGTCTTCGTGGCGACCCCGGGCAGGCTCATCGACTTCGTCAAGTCGGGCATGATCGACCTCAAGCAGTTCGGCGTGCTGGTGATCGACGAGGCGGACCGCATGTTCGACATGGGCTTCATCCCCGACATACGCTACATCGTCAAGAAAATGGTGCCTCCCACGGAGCGGCTCACGATGCTCTACAGCGCGACGCTCTCCTCCAGGGTCAAGCAGCTAGCGTGGGAATACATGAACGAGCCGTTCGAAATCGAGATTCGTCCCGACCAGGTCACGGTGGATACCATCACCCAGGAGCTCTACCATGTCTCCACCGAGGAGAAGTTCCGTCTCCTGCTGGGCATTTTAAAGAAGGAGGCGCCCAGGAGCGGCCTCATATTCACCAACACAAAAAAAATGGCGGAGATCATCTCCAGGAGGCTCACCGCGAACGGGATAGACAACGACTTCATTTCGGGCGACCTTCCGCAGAAAAAACGCCTGCGCATCATCGACGAAATGAAGGCCGGCAAGCAGGAGCTCCTCGTCGCCACGGACGTAGCCGCACGGGGGCTTCACATAGAGGAGCTTGACATAGTCATCAACTACGACCTGCCCGACGACTGCCAGAACTACGTGCACCGCATCGGCCGCACCGCGCGCGCGGGAAAGTCCGGGCGGGCAGTCTCCCTCGCGTGCGAGCGCTACGTGTACAACCTCGAGGCCATCGAGGGGCTCATTGGCATGAAGATCCCCTCGGTCTTTGAGTTCGAGCACCTGCTGGCCGACGACGCGAGCCGCGATGTCCGCCACGAGCGCAGGAACGTCGACCAGAGGCCGCGCGGCCTCTCGTCGCAGGGACGCTCGTCGCGGGACAGGTCTTCGCACGGACGCTCGTCGCAGGTGCGGCCCGTACAGGGCCGGTCGTCGCAGACGCGCTCTTCCCATGAATACACGCCCGAGGACCGGGCTCCCTTCGCGCGCCGCGACCGGACGCATCCGGAAAGCGCGGACCAGGCGGCGCCTTCTCCCGCGATCGAGCGCGCCGAAGGCGACAAATCCGGGCGCCGCAAGCGCCGCAGGAAGAAAAGGGGCAAGGGCGGGGAAAGGCCCGCTTCATCCGGGGCCGTGGCGACCCAGGCCGCATCGGAACCTTCCGCGCGCAGGAGCGACCGCCAGGAGCGTCCCGAAAGAAAGCACCGCCAGGAGGACAGGCGCGACAGGAAGCCCAAACCCGCCGGCGACAAGCCCGCGAAGGGCACGTCGGCCGACGAGCGCCTGGAATACTACCGGCAGAAATACGGGGACAACTTCTCCTACAAGCGCGGCCAGGAGCCTTCGGGCGGGAAATCCGCGGGGAAGGGCGGCATCCTTAACAGGATCAAGTCGCTGTTCAAAAAGTAACAGCACACTCCATGGGCGGCCGGCATTGCCGGCCGCCCCTTTTATCACTCGAGCTTGAACCGTTTGACGATGCCGTTCAGGAGCTCGGCCTGGGAGGTGAGCTCTTCGGAGGTGGCGGCAAGCTCCTCGGACCCGCTCGCCACGCTTTGCGTGACGGAATTGATCTGGTCTATCGCCTTGATGATCTCGTTGCTGGAGAGGCTCTGTTCCTCCATCATGATCGAGATCTCCTCCGACATGCTGTTCACCGCCTGCACGGCGTCCTTTACTCCCCCGCTCATCGACGTCAGGTCCACCGACGACTTCGCGATGCTCTCCATGAGGGCGGCGGTGTTCTTGACGTTCCCTATGATTTCTCTGAGCGAGGCGGCGGTCCTCTCCACGAGCGAGGAGCCCGCGTCCACCTTCCCGCTCGTTTCCGCGATGAGCGTATTGATCTCCTTGGAGCTCGCGGCGGTCTGGTCGGCGAGCTTGGAAATCTCCTCCGCGACCACCGCGAATCCCCGCCCGTGCTCGCCGGCGCGCGCCGCCTCGATCGACGCATTGAGAGAGAGCAGGTTGATCTTGTCCGAGATCTCGGAGATGATCGTCACGATTTCCGTAATCTTGCGCGAGCTGTCGTTGATCTCCCGCATGCTTTCCACGGTGCTCACAAGGATCTTTTCGCCCTCGATCGCGTAGCCGTGCGTCTCGTCCGCCATCCTGTTCGCGTCCTGCGCGTTCTTGTTGATGTCGATGATGGCGCCGGCGAGATACTCCATGGAAGTCCTGGTCATGTCGGCCTTCTTCGCCTGCTGCTTCGCGTTTTCCGATACGGCGTCAATGGTCGCTTTTATCTCCTCGAGCGCGCTCGACGTCTCCTCGATGCTGGCCGCCTGGTCCTGCGCCACGATCGCGAGGTCCGAGCTCGACCTGGTCATTTCACCGGAAGACATGCGCACCTGGCCGGCCGATCCGCGCACCGACGAGATGATGTCACGGAGCTTTTCGATAAAGCCGTTGAACAGCCCCGCGAGCCTGCCCACCTCGTCCTCGCGCAGGATTGCGATTTTCCTGGTGAGGTCGCCCGCGCCCTCGTTGATTTCCGCCAGGGATGTCGCCATCGCGTCAATCGGGGCGAGCGAACGCTTCACGATTGCGCGAATGAGCACTATCGCGAGAAGAAACAGCGTGATGTTCAGGACGACGCTCAGAACGATCGCGAAGAACTGTTCGGAAAGGAACCGCTCGACCGAATAGACCAGCTCGAACGCGCCGTGAATCTCGCCTTCCTTCCACCCCTCCATCCTGCCGCCCGTCGGATCCCTGCCGTCGTCCCGTCCCCACAGCTCCTTCGAGGACTTAGGGTCCCCGTGGCACATGAGGCAGTCCCTGGTAAGCCGCACTGCCCGGAAATACCGGATCACCTTTTCGCCAAAAAAATCGACCTGATAGTGCTCGGAAAGATTTCCGTCGGTCATCGCTTTCAGGACGCCCGCTTCAAGTTCGGTGGGCGTATTGGCGGGATTGCGCGGCTCGAACTTGGGAACGCGAAACTCGTATCCCATCTCCCTGGCCTTTTTCTGCATGGTAACGATGGAAGAGAACACCGGCACAGAATATACGAACTTACCCTTGATGTCCTTGACGAGGCGCTCCCGGTCGAATACGCCGCGTCCCCAGTTTTCCGCCTGGTATTCCCTTACGGCCTCCCCCATCGTGCATATCGATCGCGCCTTGTCGACGATCTCGGTCTCACCCAGAATAATGAGCCTGCTGCGCCACCATACATTGGTGACGAGGAGGCTCAGGAAAAGGACCGCGATGACGCCGATTGTCACTCTCCCCTTGATGGAACCAAGGCCAAAGGTCCCGGCTGTTCGTGAACGCATGGCATTCCTCCCGCTTTCCCGGCAAGGTTGAGCGTCCTGTCGCGAAAGGACGCTCCGTGAAACCCCGCGGCCGTACCTGCCGTCCGCCGTTATTACGCCGCTCGACCAATTCGCGCGAATGACGGCGGCGGAGCCGCCCGCAAATGATAACAGGTAATACGGAAAAATGCAAGCGATTGGCGGCAGGAACGCAGCGCCGTCCGGCTACTTCAATGCTCCCTCGTGCTTGAGGAGAAATTCCTTGAAACGGACGCCGCCGGTGTAGTTGCCGATGTCGCCGCCGGACTTGATTACCCGGTGGCAGGGTATGAAAACCGGGAAGCAGTTCTTGGCCATCGTGTTCCCGGCAAAACGCGCGCCGTTGCGGACGCCGGCCAGCTCCGCGAGACTGCCATAGGTGATCGTCTTTCCGAACGGGACCTTCATGAGCTCGCGGTAAATGCGGACCTCGGTCTCGGTATAGGCGCCCAGGTTGAGATCGGGCATGGGCGCCTTCCTGCCTTTAAGATATGATTCCAGGAAGGAGAGCGCGGGTGCAAGCCCCGCGCTGGTGCGGTCCTTGAAGCGCAGGATAATCTGCCGCTCCTCGCGCTCTCCGGGAAACGTCGCGTACAGGAGCGATGTATTGTCCCCGAGCAGGTAAAAATTCCCCGGCCCCAGCTTCACCGCCTGGTAGCATACGGAACCGCGCGCCGCCGACATGTCAATTGATAGTGCCATTCCCCTCCGCCTCGCGCAGGATTTCACGGGCCGCGCTCCCGTCCCGCCCGATCTGGGCAACGAGCTCTTCGACGGACCCGAATTTCTGCTCGTCCCGGATCCTGTCGACGAACTCAACTTCGATCGCGCTCCCGTAGATGTCCCCGGAAAAACCGAACAGGTGCGCCTCGATGGTGTGCTCGACGTTCGCGAAAGTTGGATTGGTGCCGATGTTCAGCATCCCCTCGAAGCGCTCCGTGCCGGCAACGAGCACCGTGACCGCGTACACGCCGTCCTTGGGAACCACCTTGCCGGCGTCCTCGGGGAGCAGGTTCGCGGTCGGGAAGCCGATCGTCCTTCCCCTGCCCGCGCCGCGGGACACCGTCCCGGATATCGCATAACGCCTGCCCAGCAGCGACGAGGCAAGGCGTACGTTGCCGTCTTCCAGCTCGGTGCGTATCCAGGTGGATGAGATCGGGCGAGAGTAAAAGCTCTTGGGCTCCACCCTGGTCACGCCAAAGCCGCGGTGCTTGGATATCTCCCTCAAAAAGTCGATGTTTCCCTCCCGGTTGCGGCCGAACGCGTGGTCGTATCCCACCACGACATCTATGACACCGAGCTTTTTGAGCACGATCTCGTTGAAGAACTCCGTGGCGGTCATCTGCGCCATCTGGGCGGTGAAGTCCAGCAGGATGATGTTCCCGATGCCGCATGACCGGATGGCGCTCACCTTTTCATCGACCGTGGTGAGGATGCGCGGCGGGGTCTTCGGGGTGATGACCTTCCTGGGGTGCTCGGTGAACGTGATGACAATTGGGTCGCCCCCCTTCTGCCGGGCGATGTTCTGCACCATGGAAAAAATCCTCATGTGGCCCATGTGCACACCGTCAAAGCTCCCCAGGGTAACAACCGGGTTGCGGAACAGGCCCCTGTGTTCCGGAATGCCGCGCACGATCGTCATACTCCGCCCCCGGTAATTTTCCCCTGGATTGCAAAGGCATCGGCGAGCACCAGGGCCGCCATGGATTCGATCACGGGGACCACGCGCGGCACGATGCAGGGATCATGCCTGCCCTCGATGGAAATGTCGCGTAACCTGCCTTCCGTGTCGCGCGCGGACTGCGGCCGGGCTATGGACGGCGTGGGCTTCACGGCGATGCGGGCGACGATGTCCGCGCCGCTGGAGATGCCGCCCAGGATGCCGCCCGCGTGATTGGTGACGGGGCCGTTCGGACCGGCCTGGTCGTTGTTTTCGCTCCCATGCATGCGGGCGGCTCCGAACCCCGCCCCGAATTCGACCCCCTTCACCGCGCCTATGGAAAAGAGAGCCGCCCCCAGCCGCGCGTCCAGCTTGAAGAACACGGGGTCCCCCAGCCCTGCGGGAATGTTCTTGATCACGAGCTTGACGATTCCTCCCACGGAATCCTTCGCGTTCCGGGCGGCGAGCACGGCCTCCTCCATGGCGCGCGCCTTCTGCGGGTCGGCTGAGCGCACCGGGTTTTTCTCGATGAAGTCGAAGTCCTCGACGCTTCCCTCGATCCCGGCGATCTCCTGGGCGAAGGCGATGATCCTGATGCCGCGCCCGTCCAGCATCGCGCGCGCGACGGCGCCTGCAGCCACGCGTCCCGCCGTCTCGCGGCCCGACGATCGACCCCCTCCCCGGTGGTCGCGTATGCCGAATTTTTTCCAGAAGGTGAAATCGGCATGGCCCGGGCGGAAGATGTCGCGCAGCGCGTCGTATTTGGAGGAGTCCTGGTCCCTGTTGTACACCACGAGGCACACGGGGGTGCCGGTCGTCTTCCCCTGGAACACGCCCGAGAGGATGCGGACGGCGTCGTCTTCGCTTCGCGGCGTGGTGACGCGGCTCTGGCCCGGGCGCCTGCGGTCCATCTCGCGCTGGAT
>Ga0129297_10001080_pt1 | contig 13612 bp, 10 predicted proteins | sample I18A1metaG_FD_94708 | JGI IMG/M metagenome (GOLD analysis project Ga0129297, IMG submission 94708) | Lake sediment bacterial and archeal communities from Gulf of Boni, Indonesia to study Microbial Dark Matter (Phase II) - ​I18A1 metaG | ecosystem: Environmental > Aquatic > Freshwater > Lake >... | reverse complement strand
GTGTATATCCTTACGTTTGGAGGACCCGGTTCAGCTACAACATCTATTGCATTTGATGATTTTCTCATTACTTTTCAGTTCTGGCATGTTGGATTGGGAGCGGCCTACTCCTACTTGATACTTATTATAATCAACATACTTTTTGTCATTCTTCTTAGATTTATTAAGAGGTGAAAATGTGGAACGATCGAGAACTCCGGTTAGAAAACTTGTTACAAAAATATTGTCTCTAGTTGTGGTGCTGTTGATCCTGCTATTCGTGCTGATACCTGTTGGGTGGATAGTTCTTACCTCATTCAAAACACGCACAGAAATCTTCACGCCAGGATTCATACTGCCGGGGAAACTCTCCCTTGACAATTACTTTTCAGCTTTCTACGATTTTGGCTTTGGTTATAAGCTCACTAATAGCATAGTCATAGCTTCCCTTACAACTCTTGTTTCTCTTGTCTTAGGGATACCCGCAGCCTATGCACTTTCGAGGTACAGGTTCCGTGGATCAAACTTTTTGGCGAGTTGGATAATCGCTCAACGTATGTTGCCTTCTATAGCCACAGCAATTCCACTATTCATAATGTTTGTCTCACTACAAATTATAGATACGTATCTTGGCATGATACTTGCATACTTGACCTTTTCACTTCCTTTTTCTATTTGGCTACTGAGAGGCTACTTTATAGATATGCCTAGAGAGATCGATGAAGCGGCTTTCGTTGATGGGTGTAGCGAATATCAAATGCTCTTGAGGATCTTCCTTCCATTGGCGGGTCCCGGCATAGCGGTAACCGCCATATTTGTCTTCCTGTTGAGCTGGAACGAATTTTTCTTGGCACTGATTCTCACTCGAACCGTCGCTACTACAGTACCTGTTGGAATGGCGGCTTTCATGCAACACTATAGAATAGCATGGGGAGAGACCGCATCTACTATGGTTGTCGTGCTTATCCCTCTATTGCTATGGATACAGGTGCTACAGAAACACATTGTTAGAGGACTAACAATGGGCGCTGTCAAAGGCTAAGTTTCACCTGTAAGTTTTGGAGAAGAAAGATTGAAGTACAAAGTTTTGGTTACCGCGAAATCGTTTGCAAAAATGTCACGTGAACCAATCAAAATCTTAGAGTCAAACGACTGTGAAATAATACGAGAACCCTCCGGTCGTCTACTTAACGACGATGAGCTTTCAAACCTGATTCAAGGATGCGATGCAATCATTGTCGGCGATGATCAAATCGACCGAAAAACTTTAAACAAAGCTGACAAGCTGAAGGTGATCTCTAAGCACGGAGTGGGCCTCGACAATATTAATATTAAACTCGCCTTAGAAAAAGGCATAGTAGTCACTAGAGCCCTCGGCTCTACCACAGAATCCGTCGCAGATTTAACCTTTGCTCTCATGTTGGCACTCTCTAGAAAGATTGTGGACGCAGTAAATTCCACCAAGCAAGGACTATGGGAGCCGAGAAAGTACATTGGCGTTTTAATCCACGGCAAAACACTGGGCATTGTTGGTCTAGGCGCCATCGGAAAAGCCGTTGCTAAACGGGCTAAGGGCTTCGATATGAAGACTCTTTACTATGACGTCTTCAGAGACCGCGACTATGAGGAAAAATTCGGAGTTAGTTTCGTAAACCTTGATACACTCTTAAGGAGTTCCGATATAGTGACGGTTCACGTACCGCTGACTGAGGCTACAACGCATCTGATAGGCGAAAGAGAATTGAAGAAGATGAAGAAAAGCGCGTTCCTCGTAAATACATCAAGGGGTAAAGTGGTTGACGAAGATGCCCTTCATGGAGCTCTCAAAAGCGGAAGTATTGCTGGAGCCGCTGTCGATGTTTACTCGAAGGAACCACCGGGATCTGGCGTTCCTCTGCTGAGATTGAACAATGCAATATGTACGCCTCATATAGCAGGTTACAGTGAAGAAGCTAACATAATGATGGGAACTATTGCAGCTGAAGAAGTTATCAGGGTGCTTAAGGGCGAGAAGCCGAGATACGCTTTAACGAAGCCTCCATAATTAAGAAATTTTTGTTGAACACCGCTCGATCCATCTTTTCGCAGTATCATGCCCACCTAAAAAATATTAAATATCAAGTATTCCATAGCGATACCGATCTAAAGGCGGTGGCTTGGTTGAAGACGAATATTAAAGGCGTTATAACTGCCTGCATTACACCGTTTACTGAAGATGGTGAAATCTATGAGGAAGCTCTTGCCGAGCATGTTCGCTTCTTGATAAAGGAAGGCGTCAACGGCCTCTTTGTTTGCGGAACCTACGGACAAGGGCCCCTGATGTCTAGTGAGCAACGTAAGAAAGCTATTAGAATAATTGTGGAAACCAGCAACAGAAGAGTTCCTGTTATCGCACATGTAGGAACGGCAAATACAGAAGATGCAATACAGCTAAGCAAGTATGCAACAGACACCGGAGCAGATGCCGTGGCAGTTGTACCCCCATGGTATTACCGCCATGATGAACGCGCAATCATAGCCCATTACAAAGCCATAGCTTCAGCCACAAGTCTACCTGTCTTCGTCTACAATAACCCAGATCGAACCGGAATCTCAATTACACCAGAAATCCTTTCCAAATTGGCAGAGATAGATAATCTTTTCGGCGTTAAGGATAGTGGCGAGAGTCTAACTCAATTCTGTCGCGGTATGCGACTTGTGAATAAGCAAGATTTCTTGCATATTTTCGGCAGCGATGACCAATCGTTGGCTGGACTAGTTATGGGTGCGGCTGGGATAATAGTAGCTTTGGCTAACGCTTTTCCTCAGTACCATGTCGGATTGTATAAAGCCTTCTTGAATGGAGATTATCTGAAAGCACGTGAACTGCAACTACAGGCGATTGCTGTACGGGAAGTGTTGAAGAAAGGCCCCTACATCTCAATCGTTCATGAAGTCATCAACATGCTCGGGCGGAAGGGCGGATTTGCGAAAAAACCTCTAAGACAGGCTACTGATGAAGAAAAGAGAATAGTGAAAGAAGGCCTCAAGGCGTTCGGTCTGCTTTAACCACGGGCCAGCTTCAAGCTGAAATCTACTCGAGGGAGCCTTTGGGGTCATATTCCAGTTCATTATCCAAGTGGCGTGTAAGTTCACAAGCGGTGATAAGCGTTCCAAAACTCTGCGTAGGTGAAGATGATTGTCTGAGTATCTTGTAGGAATAGACTTAGGTACCACGAGTTGCAGATCGATAATCTACACTACTGATGGAAAAGTAGCCGCCTCCGCTTACAAAGAGTATGAGGTCCTTGTACCAAAAGCCGGATGGGCTGAGCAAGATCCAAATGAATGGTGGGAAGCCGCCAAATCTACGCTAAGAGAAGCTTTGAGGAAATCTGGTGTAGCTGCCGAAAATATTGCTGCGATAGGTCTAACGGGTCAACAGCCATCCACAGTTCCCATCGACAAGAAGGGAAATACTTTGTGTCCAAGCATCCTGTGGATGGATAGACGAACCTCTTCTCAATGCGAATTCATGAAGAAAGTTATCGGCGAAGAAGAACTCTACAAGTTAACTGGATTGAGGGCTGACCCCGCATACTCGGCTTCCAAGATTCTTTGGATGAAAGACAATATGCCGGAAGTTTACGAAAACACGTACAAGGTTCTTCTACCGAAAGACTACCTTGCATTCAAGTTAACAGGCACAATGTTTCTTGACTTGGCAAGCGCATCTGCTACACAACTAGTCGACATTCACAAAGGACGATGGTCCAGCAAACTAGTCGAGGCATTCAAGATTCGTCAAGAAATACTACCCGATCTATGTCCACCGACCGCTGTTCTGGGCGATGTAATTCCGGAGGTTGCCAAGAAGATTGGACTGACGAAAAGGGTTCCGGTTGTCTCATGCGCGGGCGACACCACAGTATCTGCCCTAGGTTCAGGCGTCGTGTCCCCTGGCCGAACATGCGTAAACATCGGCACATCATCAGATGTAATGACGTGTGTAGATAGACCGGTTCTCGACAAGAAAATGAGAATGGGATGCTACATTCACGCTGTTCCGGGAAAGTTCCTTACAATTATGGGCGCTAACACCTCGGGAGCCTCTTTGCGATGGTTCAGGGATTGCTTCTGCTCTATAGAGAAGGAAACTGGGCAATCCTTGGGACTTGCCGCGTACAAACTTATGGACTTGGAGGCTGAGAGCATCCCTCCTGGCTCAGAGGGGTTAATCTTCTTGCCGTATCTTCTCGGTGAACGGAGCCCTATATTTGATCCCATGGCGCGGGGGGTGTTCTTTGGGGTAACGATGAGACATAATAAAGCGCACTTCATTAGAAGTGTGATAGAGGGGATTACCTACAGCATCAGGGATCGACTGGAGGTTCTAAAGGAACTGGGTATAGACACCCCGGAGATAATCCTAGCTGGAGGCGGCGCAAAGAGTCCTCTATGGCGGGATATTGTTGCGAATGTGACAAGTAAGCCTACAATCACGCTAGTCAGTGAAGAAAGCACCTGTATTGGTTCCAGTATACTAGCTGGTGTCGGCGTAGGCGTTTACAAAGACGTAGGAAAAGCGGTTAACGAAATTTTGACCTTTTCAGGGAGAATGGAGCCTCAAGTGAAGATTCAGAGTACTTATGACAAGTTGTTCCCGATCTATAGGAAGATCTATGAAAGTACTAGGGATTTGTTCCGACAGATTTCATAAACATCAAGAGATGACACTTTTTCTCAAGGTAAGGTGTCGGAACTCGCAAGCTAGGCTACAACTTCACGCGTCTTTTGAATTTCAAAGCTATTATACGGGCAGGTGAAGCCTCCGCAACCAATCTAAGCGGAGAAACTATCAGCAACACCTTCTTTCCAATTACGCTGTCGATTTCGCCCCCGACGTTCTCACAGATGAGAATATTGTTTGGCAAGAAATTTGTAGTGTGATTCGGAGGTTTGTAAGGAGGCTTTTCGTAGAATTGGTGAGGGTCCACATCACAAGCGTCTATGCCTACCATCTTCACTTTCTTCTCAGCTAACCATTTTCCCGCCTCATCGCTTAAAGAAGAGTAATCTCGGTAATATCGTTCGGGCTCAGATTCAAAAATGTGGTGCCACCCGGTGTGAACAAGCACTATGTAACCTGTTTTCAGCTTTTGGCGGGTCGCTTTTTCCGCTTCCGCCAAATCTTTGGCTAGTATAGCTTGATTGGCTTTGCATGTGGGACCGAATTCTTGTGAAACATCTAGGATGAGTCCTTCTCCAATGAAATGGTCTACCGTTATCTGGTCTAACGATTTGCCACCATTCACGAAATGTGCCGGAGAGTCTAGGTGAGTTCCAGTGTGAAGGCTCATCTTTACTTTTGAAGTTTGAGCACCCTCGCGTTCGAATGATTCATACTGCTCAAAAGAGGGTGAACCGAAAGGATGGTAGACTTTGGCAGAAATAGGATGAGTCAAATCATATGTCGGGCCAATCTTGAACATGCGTTTTCTAGCCTTCTACACTCTCGTATTTATCCCAGAGATAAAAGGTAGACACATTCCTCCAAACGGCAGTATGACGACCTTTGCTTCATTACCGTGTTTTCTAAATGCGTCCTCTAGAGCATGTTCAATTGACCTCGTCCAGTTGAGCCTTAGGCTGTTCGCCTCTCTTTCTGACAGACCATCTGTAACAAATATCATTTCCGATCTTTCAAGGACGCGTAGCATCTTGTATATCGCAGAAACATCAGCCATCTCGTAGTCATATTTTCCGCTGGCGATCTCCTCAAGATATTGTTCAGAGGTCGGCCAAGACCTTGCTAATGACTCAGTGTATAGTCTCCTTATATCTGAAGAACCTAGACCTTCAGGACATTGACCTGCGATAATCATCGTTCCCCCATCTCTTACTATTCTCCCAGAAATCAAAATAGATGCTAAGCAAAGATCAAAATACTGATACTTCGGGTTTGCACTTGCGATAACAACATCCGCTCTTCTCGGAACGTTGATGCCGTACACCTCATTAAAGACCCCTATTCCTTTCCTATGTGCTATTATAGGATCACCGGCAAAGGCTCTGATTACCCGCCGCTTTGAATCCAAGACCACGTTAAGTATCATGTCTAGTCTCACCATCTCAGCGACCTCAACTATGTCGAGCCACAGTGGATTGCCATCTAAACTCCCAAAAGTTGCTTTTTCGGAGCGGGCGAGATTTCCGTGATTAAAGTATATTGTCTTCTTTCCTGCTACTCCCGGCATAATGGTCTTCGGTCCTCCTCCGAAACCTGCATAACAATGGGCTTCGATGAGGCCTATTGTAACTCTAAAGTCCGCCTCGACAACAGCCTTATTGATCCATACTGGAGTTCCAGAGGTAGTTTCTCCAATATGGCGTAGCTGTGTCTCATCGTCAGCATTATGATGGATCACACTAACTCTACTTAGAGTCTCATTCCCAAATTTTGAAATCAACTCGTCCTCTGTCATTTTTCTGTGGATGCCTGACGCAATTACAAGCTTAACGTTGTCATCCTTCACTCCGGCCCTGTTGAGTTCGTCAAGGAGTACGAGAACTATCTGACTGGAAGGGGTTGGCCTAGTGAAGTCATCAGAAATCACCGCCACTTTGCTATCAGGCTTTACAAGTTGTGAAATACTCCTGCTCCCGATAGGATGCCTAAGAGCGTTGCTAATTTCAGCTCTTTGGTTTCTTACCCCAGCTTCGCCTTTAGGTTCACCAACTAAGAGAATGTTCTCCTTGGGAATTTCGAAAGATAGAGTATCATCGCCATATGGTATCTTGATCTTCATGGAATGCTTTGCAGTATTGCGCCAGCAAATAAGTCTTTGCGTTCCTTGGGCTAAATCTTTTTTGCGATAGTTACTCGTTGAATTACTTCCGTCTCTTAAGGTTGTTCCGGAACGTGTTACAGTAGGTAGCTCTGTCGAGCTTCCCGATTTGAGCGGCTATGCTTCGGACCTTGGTGTATTCAGATAGAAGAGAGTTGCGGGAAAGCCCTGAGGCGAGGAGCTTTGCCTCCACATAAGGCGCTTAAATAGAAATCACGGTAAATATTAAATTTAATGGCAAGTTACTGTAGTGCGAGACGGTTAGAATGAATGACACAACTCGAATTCACGTCGGCTTGATCGGATGCGGATATATTTCTCAAATTTCACATTTGCCAGCGATCAAAGCGGTGCCCGAAACTACACTGATAGCCACATCGGACATATCAGAGGATCGCGCGAGGCAGTCGGCTGAAAAATGGGGTGCAAAGGCCTACTATGCTGATCACATGAAAATGTTAGAAAGGGACGACATAGACGCGGTAGTCATAGCCTCTCCGAACTACTTGCACCATAAGATGACAATAGAAGCCGCAGAGGCTGGAAAACACGTCCTCTGTGAGAAGCCTATTGCATGCACCAAGAGAGAAGCTGATGAAATGGTGGAGGCGTGCAAGAGGGCTGGCGTAAAGTTCCAGGTGGGGCAAAATCATAGGTTCTGGCCTCAAAATGAGATCGCTAAGCAACTCATCGATGGAGGCACTATTGGAGATGTTATGGCTTGCAGATCCACCTTTCGTGAAACTTGGAAGGGATATCCGGAAAGGATTGCATTCACAAAGTACAGATACGTGCCAGCCCAAGCAGGCGCCTTCACATTAATGGATCTAGCCATTCATAGGGTCGACTTAATTCGATGGCTTGTCGGAGATGTGAAGAGGGTCTTCGGAGTGGCTAAACACACGGTAATTCCTTCAGAGGTTACCGCTCTGGAGGACAATGTATGGATTTTCTGCGAATTTGAGAATGGAGGCTATGGATGCGTAGATGCCGATAGATTTTCAGTAGCCATGTCCAATGCCACTGAGTTGCATGGCACAGAGGGAAACATGTATCTTAGCTCCGAAACCTTCAATCCATTTCAATCTGCACCGCTGGCAATCTACTCTGAAAAGATATCGGAGCTTCCAGAGATCGTTTTGAAATATGCTCTGCTTCCTTTCTGGGAAAAACCACGCCCAGGGTGGATAACAGTGTACCCGCCAAGGGAAGACCCCTACATAAAGCAATTGAAACACTTTGCCAGATGCATAATGGAGAATAGGGTCCCGCTTGTTAGCGGAGAGGAAGGATCAAAAAGCTTGGAAGTGGTGCTGGCAGTTTTCAAATCCATGGAAAAGGAAACATGGGTAGACCTTCCTCTTAAAGGAGATGTGATTCCGCCAGGGTATAGGCCAAGCTACGAACGATCCTCTTCCTAGAATGAATCGGAAATTCACTTCTAGGTCGGGACTTTCTTAGGTGACCCTGCCTACCCGGCATGCTTTCTATGAACTCGACGAATAATAACCATGGCTTGAGATACCATATATAAGATCGTTTGAAGTTATTTGAGTCCCGAAAACGATGTGAATAGTGATTCTATGGTCAAATTTGGAATTTTCATACAGGCAACGCCGGCTAGGGGAGATTATGAATTCTTGAAGAAGACAGCTTTGATGTGTGAACGGTCGGGTTTCCATTCGCTGTGGCTTAATGACCACTTAATCCCACTTCCCACTCAGGAACCAGGAGGCTCGTTTCTAGAATGCTGGACCACATTGTCCGCCTTGGCTACGGCAACTAGAACCTTGCGACTTGGTACGCTATGTACCTGCATCTCATATAGATATCCCTCTCTCGTCGCCAAGATGGGAGCTACACTGGACAATATCAGCGATGGAAGGTTTGAATTTGGAATAGGTGCTGGATGGTACGAGCGCGAGTATACAATGTATGGTATACCGTTTCCAAAGTCTTCTGTCAGAATACAACAGTTAAGAGAAGGAATACAGGTCATCAAGAAGATGTGGACGGAGGAAAATCCCAGCTTTCAAGGAAACTATTACAGGATAGAGAGGGCGATAAATCAACCTAAGCCCATACAGACTCCGCATCCACCTATCTTGATAGGAACAGTGCGAGCTAAAAGCGCCATGCAGAAGGTCGTAGCCGAATTTGCTAACACTTGGAATGCTGTACAAACAACGCTTGAGAACTACAAACAGAAGTCAAACATGCTCAAGAAGGAATGCTTGAGTGTCGGAAGGGATCGGAACAGCGTTGAAAACTCTTTGCTTTGTACCGTCTATATTGCTGAAAATCATGGCGAATCCCTAAACAGAGCTCAGAGATTCCGAGTGGCTGATCCAAGATTGCATACGGAGGATATTTTCGGTAGAATGAGGGGTATGCCGGTCGAGGAATATGCAAGAGAGTGGTGTATCTCGGGGTCACCTGAAGAGTGTGTCGAGAAAATAAGAGAATATGTAGATGCGGGTGTAACATATTTTATCGTGGTGTTTCTCGATTTGGATTATGGACTCAACTTGCAATCTCTACAACTCTTTGGAGAGAAAGTCATCCCTCCTTTCATCGACTAGTAAAAGAATTGTTTATTGATTGGAATAAGTAATATATCCGAATCGTATCTTGACCCATGACGACTGCTTTCTCTACTCCCGCATAGTCCAACTACTTTGTAGAATCCTCAAGTTTTGTGTCATGTGGAAGCAATGCTGAGATGCTTCACATGAGGCTTTCCATGGAGTTTTCATCCATGTAAAAGACCGAGGTCCTTCAGAGCTTTCCAGAGGGCAGTTCGTTCTTCAGCCGTTAATGATGGCAGAGGTTTCCGGGGTAGTCCGCCTGGCAGACCTATCATTGTTAAAGCTTCTTTGCATGGTGCTACATATCCTGGATCGTATTCGAAGAACCTGTTAAGAATTTGGATCTTAAGTTGATTCTCATACGCCTTATTGACGTCTCCGCTCTTGAATGCCTCGTAGATCTGTACTATTTGGCGAGGAATAACCGCGGCGGCTGTTGAAAAAACGCCTCTGCCGCCTATCGAGAGAGTGGAGAATAGTTGACTATCAATTCCGGTCAAGACTGATATCTTACCGCTGACCAGTCTAATGATCTCCAAAGTTTGGCTGATGTCGTAGTTACTTTGTTTTAAGCCAATGACATTGTTCAGGTGACTGATCTTCGCCATCAACGCTGGGTCTATATTGTTTCCCGTATACTCTGGATTGTTGTAGACAACTATAGGGAGATCGACTGCACCTGATACAGTCTTGTAATGCTCGTACACCGATTGCCTAGGAACATTGAAGTAGTACGGCGGCGTAATGATTGCGGCTTGAGCGCCTGAGTCCTTTGCGTGCGCTGTATATTCAATAGTCTCTTTAGTCCCGCATGCCGCGGTACAAGCGATCACTGGAACCTTGGAAGACAGCTCATCAACAACTACTTCAACTACTCTCTTCCTTTCGTCCGCTAGCAAGTGCGGAAACTCTCCATTCCCACCTGTGGTCATAATTCCGTGAACTCCGTTTCGAACCACATGGTTCACCAACTTTCTCAACCCATCTTCATCAACTTCGTCATTCCTAGTGAATGGAGTCGGAATCGCGGGAATTATTCCTTCCAAAGATTTAGCGGACAATTCCATTCTTCGCATCCCCAACTCGATAGTCTCATGACCGTATTAAAGGCTTACAGTAAATGAGCTGACTGCTTCGCAGAGAAGCCGGAAAGAGGGCGTGAACATGACCTCGCCTATACTGGATAGAAATGCACTGTTCATCGAGGGCTTGGATATCGTGAATAGGCTCTGATATGCAGTAATGCTGGGAGTCTAGAGAAAAAGGACACGCTAATCTTAAAAATAGATCAAAGAACCGAATATACTGGATTTGGCGCGCGTGACATGCATAGCCAACCTAAGTCTTCCAGCGAACTTAACCCCCCTTATCAGCAATTTTGTTCGATCCAAGATATTTCACTCTTTAAGTTTCTTGGTTATTGGTTGTTTGCTCTTGCGTCGAGAATTATTGTGAGTCTTCGCCCATTTTGAATGGGATTGACCAGCTCTTCATAGATGCAATGGCACGTAACACATGGCTCTAGCATCGGAGTGTTCATACGCCTTGGTTATGGCTTCCGTTATCTCTTTCTCACCATTATACATCGTATATTATTAGTACTGAGTTGCATCCCTTTCCTCTAGGTGTCAGCCTTGGATCTACTGGTAAAGAATGGGAAAGTGGTTGATGGAACAGGGAACCCATGGAAATACGCTGATGTAGGAATTGACAAAGGGAAGATCGTCGAGGTCGGCCGCATTGACCCGTCGATAGCGGACAATTCCATAGACGCCTCAGGCCTAATAGTGGCTCCGGGCTTCATAGACATACATGCCCACTCAAACATGTCCCTGCTTTTAGACCCTAGAGCTATGAGCCACATAATGCAAGGCATAACCACTGAGGTTCCGGACAACTGCGGCTTTTCAGCCGCGCCACGAAGGAAGGGGGCGCTAAATCCCGGGGATATCCCTCTCACTGAGGAGCAGTGGAAAGAGCTTGGCTTGGAATTTGACTGGGAAACAATGGCTGAGTATATGCATAAGATGCAGAAGCAAGGTGTAGCCCTCAACATTGCGCCTTTCGTTGGTCATAACACAGTAAGGTGGCTTGTAATGGGGGATGACTTTGACAGGGCCTGCACGCCATCAGAGCTGGAAGAGATGAAAGCCCTAGTGGACCAAGCCATGAGGGACGGCGCTTGGGAGCTGACCACGGGCCTAGAGTATGAACTTGGGAAACACGCAGAGACAAGCGAGGTAATAGAACTCTGCAAAGTCGTGGCTGAACACGGCGGCATCTACACAAGCCACATAAGAAGCCTCACAATGGGCTGGATAGACGCGACGAAGGAACTTGTAGAGATCAGTGAAAGAGCTGGAATCCGCGGAAACCACTCTCACTTCAGTCTATTCTATCCAGCCAACGGTCAGCAGCATGATGAGATCTGCTTAATCGAAGAGGCGAGAGCTAGGGGGATAGAGATAACCGGCGATGTATGCATGATGGGCTTGGACACCACGGACTGGCCCGAGAAGCAGAGGCCCTCAAGTATAGGAGACCTCGCAAGCCTTCTTCCAGACTGGGCTCTGGGAGGTGGCGTGGGTAAGCTCCTAGAACGCTTGACGAATCCCGAGATTTGGGAGAAGATGAAGACAAGAGGCGACATCCGCTTCAACCGTAGGCGCGACCTCTGGATACCGCAAAAGTGGAACTGGCTCTTCGTACACGACGAGAGTCTTCTGAGATACTTCGAGAAGAGCATAGCCGAGGTAAGCGAGATGCTTGGCGATGACGATCCTTGGGAAACGGTGTTTAAGCTCCTGCATGAGGCTGGACAGAAAGCCCTAGACGTAACAATGACCGTTAAGACCATGGAGGAAGAGCAAGTCAGAGACTTTGCAGTGTGGCCTCTCTCAAACATTTCAACTGACACTAGTGCTATGGCAATTGACGGGCCTCTGGACAAGCTTAGCCGGGCGTCGCGTCCACATGATTTCGGTACATATCCCTTTGTCTTCGCCGCCTACGTTAAGAGGGATAGGGTACTCACCTTGGAGGAGGCCGTGAGGAAGTGCTGTGGTGCCGCGCAGACTTTGGGCTTCAAAGACATGGGGCTGCTGAGGGAGGGGATGTGGGCCGACATAGTGATCTTCGATTTCAACAGGATAGCTGACAAGGGCACCTTCGAGGACCCCGCTCACTACCCAGAGGGTATCGAGTACGTCCTCGTTAGCGGCATTCCCGCCTTGGATAAAGGCAAATACACTGGAAAGCTGCCTGGGAGGGTACTCCGCCACAAGTCAGCAAAGTAACAATATGTCATTCTTATTCGCCACATTCAATCCTTGTGGCCTAGACCTCAAGTAGTTGCTTTAAAGACATCTTCGTGGCAGGCAAGTCATAATCATGATTTGGGTGAATGTTTTCTGAAGTGGACCGTGAGAAATCTCTTTTGAGTCAATAGTTAGCATATGCATTTAGCGCGGATTCAATTGATATAACATTGCGCACAACTAAGGATGAAACCGCAACCCAAGAAAACTGAAGGATTAGATATATGGAAAAGAGAGGCTCTACGGTTTAGAATTTCTCGACTGTGTATCCGCGCTCCTTCGATACTTTCAGCCACGTCTCGTAACGTTCCTCGTCTACAGGGAACTCCAACCAACGCTGCTCTCCTACAGTTGGCCACCAGCCCGGCTTGAATGGATCGCCAAAATGAAAAGTCATTCCTCCTTCTCGCTCGAATATCTCGTGATACCTCTTCACTCGGTCTTCGTCAAGCTCGATGCCCAGACCCGGCTTGTCTGGAACCTTGATGCATCCGTCCTCGATCTTGAATCGAGTGTCCTCAGTTGTGTAGTCCTGATCTGGGTGATGTGTGGATCCCCATGTTGTGTCGCATGCATAGAGCATGTTAGGTTGGGATGCGGCGATGTGGAGAACCGCGGCCGTGGCTATCCCGAAATCCCCTGAGGCGACATGCATCGAGAGACCTAGGCCTAGGGTATCGCAGACGGCGGCTAGATTCCTAGCCCCAGAGATGCCGCCGTAGTAGTGCGGGCTGGAGAGGATGATGTCGAAAGCAGGGGGGTCAAATTTGGCGTTGATCACGAAAAGCCGTGGGTTCGCGCTGAACTGGGTTCCATCCGTAGCTAATGGCGTCTTTATCTGCCTTCGGAGTAGCGAGAGGTTATAGAGGTCGTTTCTGTCAATAGGATCTTCTACATACTC
>Ga0129297_10001077_pt1 | contig 13625 bp, 10 predicted proteins | sample I18A1metaG_FD_94708 | JGI IMG/M metagenome (GOLD analysis project Ga0129297, IMG submission 94708) | Lake sediment bacterial and archeal communities from Gulf of Boni, Indonesia to study Microbial Dark Matter (Phase II) - ​I18A1 metaG | ecosystem: Environmental > Aquatic > Freshwater > Lake >... | reverse complement strand
TCGATGAACCGCGTGATGAGCCAGGGGCAGGCGACCCGGTCGACGTGCACGTGGGAGCGGGTGATCCATCTCATGGGCGCTTCCTTTCCGTGGGTTCCGGAGCCGGGATGCCGGACATCATCCGTGCCACGAGCAACACGATACCCCTGGATGGCATCAAGAAAGCGGCGATCTTGAGCGCGTCGGACACCGATGCCTGTAAATCAGGAGCGGGGTTCGGTTTCCGGGGCTTCGGTCCAGGGGAGCTGCTCACCCTTCGCTTTTCCCGGCAGGAGCCGCGTGGAGTTCAGGATGAACGCCAGTTCCGAAGCCACGTGGATGAAGGCTGCCAGGAGCGGGTTCAGCAGCCCAAAGGCCGCCAGGCCGACCCCCAGGCCGTCCACGATGAGGGTGCCGATGAAGTTCTGGAAGATGATCCGCCGCATGTCCCGGGCCACCGTCAGGGTTTCCGCGAGCTTGGGGAGGTCGTTGCCGATGAGCACCACGTCGGCGGTCTCGCGCGCCACGTCGGTGCCCGATCCCATGGCGATGCCCACGTGGGCCTCCACCATGGCGGGCGCATCGTTCACCCCGTCCCCGACCATGGCCACCCGGCGGCCCGCCTTCTTGAGGTCGGCGATGAAGGCCTGCTTCTCGTGGGGCAGCAGGCCTGGCTTCACCTCGTCGATTCCGAGTTCCGCGCCAACGGCCGCAGCGGCGGAGGAGGCATCCCCCGTGAGGAGCACCGTGCGGATCCCCATGGCGTGGATGCGCCGCAGGGCCGCCTTGGCATCGCTGCGGGGGGCATCCGCCACCCAGATCCGTCCGGCATAGGCCCCACCCACCGCCACGGCGACTCCGGAGGCCAGGGGATCGTCGTGGCGCTCCCCCGCGGGAATGGAGATTCCCCGCTCCGCCAGGAAGGATGCGCTTCCCACCAGGATCTCCCCCTGGGTGCTCCGGGCCTCGACCCCCTTGCCGGGCACGGAGTGGAACCCCGAGGGTTCCTCGACGGCGATCCCATCCTTTTCGGCCCGGAGCAGGATGGCCCGCCCCAGGGGATGCTCCGACCGGAGTTCCGCGATCGCCGCGGCCTCCAGGATCTCCCGTTCGGTGAACCCGGCGGCGGGGGAGGTGGCGTGGACCACCGGCCTTCCGACTGTCAGTGTGCCGGTCTTGTCGAAGGCCACGGTGTCGGCGTGGCTGAGGGCTTCCAGGAAGATGCCGCCCTTGATGATGGCGCCCAGCCGGGCCGAGCGCCCGATGGCCCCCAGGACAGCCAGAGGCGTCCCCGCCGCGATGCCGCAGGCCCCTGCGACGATGATCACCGAGATCGTGCTCCGGACATCCCGGGTGATGAGCCAGGTGAAGGCCGCGCACACGAGCGCGAAGTAGACGAGGTAGCCCGCCAGACGGTCCGCCAGCTTCTGGATGGGCGCGCGGGAGTGCTCCGCCTCCTCGATGGCTTCCACGATATGGCCGAAGGTCGTGTCCCTCCCGATGCGCTCCACCCGGACATCCAGCGCCCCGGACTGGTTGATGGACCCGGCGTGGACCCAGGCCCCTTCCGTCTTCTCGACGGGCATGGGCTCGCCGGTGATGGTGGACTCGTCCACGAAGGAGTGCCCTCCGATGACCGTCCCGTCCACCGGCAGGCGTCCCCCGGGATTGACCAGCACCACATCCCCGATCTTCAGGGACTGCAGCGTCAGGGTCTGGTTGGCGCCCTCGCGACGCACGGTCACGTCCTTCGGCAGCACATCCAGGAGATCTTCGATGGCGCGGCGGCCCCGGCCGACCGTGAGCCCCTCCAGCACCTCCGCGACCAGCACGAACAGCGTGATGACCAAGGCCGTGAAGAACTCTCCGATGGCGGCGGCGCAGACCAGCGCCAGCGTCATGGAGAGTTCCATGGTCATGCGGCGTTGCCGCAGGTTGTCGAAGGCCTCCTTCAGGATCGGGTAGCCCCCGATGGCGATGGCGATCCAGCCGAAGAGCCGGACATGCTCCCGGATGAAGGCGGGCTGGAACCAGAGGAGCGCGGCGGCCAGCGCGACGAAGCCGATCCGGATCAGGTCCGCCCATTCGGTGCCGTGCTCATGCCCGCTGGCATGATCGTGTTCACAGCAGGAAGGCGTAGCTTGGTTCTCGTTCATCGGTGCACCTGTAGCGGCTACTTCAGGAAGGCCCGGATCAGCTCCATCAGCATCTCCGCGGCCACGGTCTGGTCCTTGGTGGGCTTGTGGTCGGGGCCCAGGACGTGGTGCTGGATGTGCCCCTCAAGCACCTCGGCCATCAGCCCGTTCAGGGCCCCCCGGCAGGCGACGATCGTGTTGAGGACCAGGAAGCAATCCTTCTCGGCCTCGAGCGCCTTCTCGATGCCTTCGACCTGGCCCTTGATGCGGCGGACCCGGTTCAGGAGCTTCTTCTTCTCGTGTGTCGTGTGGCTCACGGATTCGTCCTCCCGTCGGAGAAAATATACCCTACGGGGGTATCGTATCGCACCCAGCATAGGTAAAGACATTGAGCCGTCGAGAACCTGGCCATACCCCTGGATCGATGGGACGCCAAATCCTGGACAGGAGCGGTCGGGGCCGTGCCTCTTGCCTTCACCGTCGCCATTGGAGTTCCCTCGGAGAGGGCCAACTTGGAATCGGAAGGCTCGTAGAGCCGGCACACGATGAATATGGGCCTTGGAATCCCGTAGCGCGAAATTCCGGTAAATGTAGTTTGACACGGTTTTCGAGTGGAACATACTGGTACATACAAAGCACCGCAAACAGGCATTTGATAATACATGCATCATCGCTTTTCAATAGTGATTCATCTACTGGTGGTCTATCGCAATAGCTGTCCTGAGGACCTGGATGGATGAATGCGCTCCCACCTCAGGGGGTGATCATCGTTTCATGTCTTCCCTTGGCACATAGACGAGACCAGTGGCATACCTCCATTTTAAGGAAGGACTCATTGAAAGGAAAATCCCTGGCGCTCTGATGTCGATTGCCTAGTAGTCTTTCTCAACCTCGCAAGACCCTTTGTTGGCATAGCCCATCCCACCTAACCCAGGAGGTGAAGAGTGTCATTGCACCGAAATCTCGTTGCCGGCGTGGCGAGCCTTCTCTTGCTGTCCGCCCTTCCGTCCGCGTCGACAGCACGTGCCGCGGATGGGGGTACCTTGAAAGTCGGCATTGCCGCCGAGACAGGCAACCTCGATCTCCTGCAGAACGTTTCGACCCTGAGCTCATACACGGCGGTCTTTGACGGCTTGCTGCGCTACGGCCAGAACGGCGTGCTGGAACCCGCGTTGGCGACCGCCTGGAGCATTTCCAAGGACGGGCTGTCGCTCACCTTCGAGCTGCGCAAAGGCGTGAAGTTCAGTGATGGAACGCCCTTCAACGCGGAAACCGCGAAGTGGAACCTGCTGCGCTGGATGGGGGTGGATGATTTCTCCTGGATCGGCGTCTCGGCGGCATTCGACAAGATCGTCATCGACAACCCCTACAAGCTGACGATCAAGCTGAAGCGTCCGGTGCCGGCGGCTCCGCTTGAAATGACCATCGTGCGACCCGTGCGCTTCCTCTCGCCCAAAGCCGTGGATGCGAAAGGCAAGCAGGTCAAGCCGATCGGCACCGGGCCATGGATCGTGAAGTCGTATGATGCCGCACAGACGGTGTTGGTGCGCAATGATGCCTACTGGGGGAAGAAGCCCCTTTTCGCCAAGATGGAGTTGAAGGTCGTGCCCGATGAACAGGCTCGCGTCAATGCCTTGCGTTCGGGCGACTTGGATGTCATCGGCGGGGACTGGGTGGCCCAGCTCTCACCACGCCGCGCCAAGATGCTCAAGGGGGCGAACATCCAGGTTGTCGCCGAGCCTGGAACGGCGGCGATGCTACTCGGCTTCTCGCCGAAGTCTCCAATCATGAAGGACAAGGCCGTCCGTGACGCCATCTTCACGGGAGTTGACCGCGCCGCCATCGCGAGCGTGCTGTTTGAAGGGTTCGCGGATACCACCGCGGATGTCTTTCCGAAGAACGTTCCCCATGCCGCGAAGCGCCATCCCGTACCAGCCCGGAATGTCGCCAGAGCCCAGAAATACTTGACGGATGGTGGCTGGACAAAGAGCGGTTCTGGATACACGAAGGGGGGTGCGCCGTTGGTCATCGATTTCCTCGTTTCAGAGGAATCGCTGCCAGGTTCCCGGCGAATCGCGGAAATGATCCAGTCCCAGCTCACCGAGATCGGGTTCCAGGTGCAGATCTCTTCGGTGGACAACGCGACCATGCACGATCGGCGGCCTGCATTCAAGTACGACATGACGTTCTTCACCTCCTACGGCGCGCCCTATGATCCGCACGGCACCTTGTCGTCGCTGTACTTCACGACGGGCGATAGCGGACCGGATGGCAAGGTGTATGTCGCCGACGAGCTCGACCGCCTGGTCGTGGCCGCCCTCGAGGCAAGCGGTCCCGCGCGCGACGTGAAAATGCAGGCCGTGTTCGATTGGCTGTACAACAACACAGCAGTTTGTCCGCTGGTCGTCGCCCAGCGCCTTTGGGCCGTCAACCCGAGGGTCAAGAACTTCAAGCTGCCCGCGACCGACTATGACCTGCCGTTCATGGACATGACGCTGGCGGACTAACCGGAAGGGGGTATCCACCTCGGCTCCCAGGATTCGCTGCCCCGGGAAATCAGGACAAAGCGCGAGCGCGTTGTCTTTGGTCACCCGTCAGCGGGCCCTCGACACCGCTTCCCAAGGGTCCAAGGTCCCGGAGCGACGCTCTGGAGAGCGAAGTGGATGCCCCCGTCAGGTCGCTCACGCACGACCGGGGAGTAAAGATGATCGCATTGGTTGCTAAGCGAGTCATGTTGGCGAGTGTGCTGGTCCTGGCTGCCTCCGCTCTGACCTTCGGGATGGTGGCAGCCGCACCTGGGAATGTCGCCGCGCTCATCGCGGAACGCACGGCCGGCCCAGGCGCGGATGCGCAGATGATCGCCAGGATCGCGAAGGAAATGGGCCTGAACGACCCCCTTCCCGTGCGTTACGTACGCTGGTTGCGGGACGCGGTGAGCGGCGATTTCGGCATCTCCTTGCGCACGGGCAAACCGATCGTCGGGGAGTTCGCCAAGCGGATGCCTGTCACGGGGCTCCTGCTCCTGGGAGGGGGAGCGCTGGCGTTCGTCGTGTCCCTTGGCGCGGGCTTGGCCGGGGCCGCGAGCAACGGGAGTCGGATAGACCGCTTCCTGCATGGGTTCGCCCTGCTGGGAGCATCGACGCCCAACTTCTTCGTCGCCGCGCTCCTGGTCATCCTGTTCTCCGTCACCCTGGGCTGGCTGCCTTCCTTCGGCAGCGCAGGCTTGATCTCGTGGATCATGCCTTGGCTGACGATCGCCTTGTTTCCAGCATCGGTGCTCAGCCGCGTGGTCCGGGTGAACCTGCAGGAGGTCATGTCCCGTCCGTTCGCGACCACGGCCTCCGCCAAGGGGCTCAACCGCAAGCAAGTCCTGCTTCGCGAGGCCCTGCCCAACATCCTGGTCCCCTTCCTGACGACGTTCGGCGCACAATTCGCGCTCATGATCATTGGCTCCATCGTCGTGGAGACGGTCTTCGCCCTGCGCGGCATCGGATCGTTCTTCATCGACGCCATCCGCTTCCGGGACTTCATCGGCATGCAGGCGGTTTTGCTACTGTTCGTCGTCTATTTCGTGTCCGTCAACCTGATCGTCGACGTGGTTGCCATGCTGGTCGATCCACGGATACGCCGGAGCAGAGGGGGAAATTCATGAAACTATCAACCCCGCTCAAATCCCTGCCCTGGCTGGCGATCGGGCTCTCGTTCGGGTTCGTCCTGGTCGGTGTGCTGGCTCCTTGGATCATCACCCACGATTTTGCGGCGCAGGACTACAACGCCCTCCTGCAAGGTCCGAGCTGGAGTCACTTCTTCGGCACGGACTATCTTGGCCGCGACATCTTCAGCCGCATCATCATGGGAGCGAGGGTTTCCCTGGTCGCGATGTCGGTGGTGCTGCTGGCCGCGCTGGCGATCGGCGTGGCGCTGGGCTCCTTGGCAGGCTACATCGGTGGCTGGGTGGATCTGGTGCTCATCAGCGTGATCGATATCGTGCTGGCCTTGCCGAGCCTGGTCATCGCACTGGCACTCATCGGCATCCTCGGCACCGGCTACTGGTCCATGATCACCGCGTTGACGCTGGCATGGTGGGCCAACTATGCCCGCATGAGCCGCGCGGTGGTGACCGCTGAACTGCAGCAGCCCTATATCGAGGCCGCGCGTGTGATGGGGGCTAGCCATTTCTGGATCTTCACCCGCCATCTGCTTCCCCATGTGTTGTCTCTGGTGGTCGTCTATGCAAGCGCCGATGCGGGAGCCTTGGTGCTCTCCATCGCAACGCTCAGCTTCCTGGGGCTGGGTGTCGCCCCGCCCACGCCGGAGTGGGGCCAGATGCTCGTGGACGGCATGAGCTACATCGAGGAATACCCCAGCCTGGTCGTGATCCCAGGTCTGTCGCTCACGCTCGTCGTGGTCAGCTTCAACCTGCTGGGGGAGGCCTTCGCCCTGCACAAGGTGCCGCGAGCGGTGCGTGGCGCCGACCTTCGGCGCCGGCGCGCCAAGCGGGCGCTTGAGGAGGCTGCGTGCGCCGAACTGGAGAGGCAGACGACATCATGAGCGTGAATGAATCCATCTATACCGTTGAAGACCTGGTGATCGACCTGTACGCCCCCACCGTATCCGTGCGGGCGGTCGATGGCGCTTCATTTCATGTCAATGCCGGCGAGACGGTCGCCATCGTCGGCGAGAGCGGATCGGGCAAGACCGTCATGACGCTCGGCCCGCTGGGCCTCCTGCCCGAAGGCGTCGCCGTGGATATGCGAGGTTCGGTGCATATCGAAGGCGACCGGAACCTGCTCAGCATGGACTCCACAGCGTTATCCGAACTGCGCGGACGCCATTTCGGGGTCATCTTCCAGGATCCGATGAGCGCGTTGAATCCGATGCTGAAAATCGGTCCCCAGCTGGCCACGCAGGCCCGCCGATTCGCCGGATTGTCCCGCGACGCGGCCGAGCGGGACGCTGTGTCGCTGCTCGCGCGTCTGGGCATCCCCGACCCGGAGCTTCGCTACCACTGCTATCCACACGAGATGTCAGGCGGCATGCTGCAGCGGTCCATGATCGCCCTCGCGCTGTCAGCCCGCCCCAAGATCCTGATCGCCGATGAGCCGACCACGGCGCTGGATGCCACCGTACAGGCCCAGATTCTCGACCTGATCCGGCATATCCAGCGCGACAGCGGAATCGCCGTGATCCTGATCACCCACGACATCGGCTCAGTGTCCTCGGTGGCTCACCGCGTGGTGGTGCTGTATGCGGGCCAAGTGGCCGAAGAGGGCAGTGTCATGGATGTCCTGACGCAACCCATGCACCCCTACACATGTGGACTGCTCGCCTCCGTGCCGGACTTCCGCTCGGAATCCACGGGCGCGGCCACGGAGATTCCCGGCATGCCGCCCACCCAGATCACGATCGAGCCGGGTTGCCGGTTCGCGGAGCGCTGCAACCAGGCAGAGCCCAGTTGCTCGGTGCACAGGCCCCAACTCAGAGCCGTCCCAGGAGCCGACCCCTCCCATCGGGTAGCCTGTCCGGTTGTTTTGCGACGAATGGGAGTGGCCCATGCCTGATACACCTGCGATCGAGGTCCGCGACCTGAAGGTGCACTTCCAGAACCGCAGGGGAAAGGGCCTGCTGCGCGCGGTCGATGGCGTGAACCTGAGCATTTCGCGAGGGTCGTTCCACGGCATCGTGGGCGAGTCCGGTTGCGGAAAGACGACGCTGGCACGCTGCATGGTCGGCCTGCAGAAAGCGACCGAGGGGAAGGTGCTCATCGGGGGACGCGACTGCAACGACTGGCTGCGCACCGATCGGAAGGCCTTCGCGCGCGAAGTGCACTTCATCTTTCAAGACCCCCTGGGATCCATGAGCCGTCGCCAGAGCGTCTATCAGACGCTGGAAGAACCCTTGCTGATCCACGGGCTTGGCAACGCGGCGGAGCGGCGCCAGCGCATCCTTGAGCTGCTGGAGCTTGTGGCCTTGCCCCAGACGGTGCTCGATCGACTGCCCCGGTCCCTCTCCGGCGGACAACGTCAGCGCGCCTGCATCGCGAGGGCATTGGCGCTCAAGACGTCCATCCTGGTTTGCGATGAACCGCTCAGCGCCCTGGACGTCTCCGTGCGGGCGCAGATCGTCAACCTGTTCGCCTCGCTGCAGCGCCAGTTGGGCTTGACCATCGTCATGATCTCCCACGACCTGGCGATCGTTCGCGAAGTCTGCTCCGAAGTCACGGTGATGTATCTCGGGAGCGTGGTGGAAGAGGGGGCGACCCGCCCCTTGTTCCGCGACCCCAAGCACCCATACAGCCAGGCCCTGCTCTCCGCGGTGCCTTCGACCGACCCGCGCATTGAAGCGACTCGGCGTCGGATTCTGCTCGAAGGAGATCCGCCCAGTCCGAGCGCTTTACCGGTGGGTTGCCGATTCGCGTCCCGGTGTCCGCTCGTCATGGAGCGCTGCCATGCCGAGAATCCGGCCTTGCAGCCCGTCGCTCACGGCGGAAACACAGCCTGCCACCTTGCGAACTCAAACGTCAGCATTTGAGAGCCTGTCGCATGCCCCCCTGAACGCGGGGCAGGCGACAGGCTCAAAGGGGAAGTCGATTATGGGGCTGGAGCTTCGATGGATGGAGCTGTCTTCCTGAGCCTCACCATCAACACCCGTGCGCCCTGGGTCTCCAGCACTTCGCCCCGGATGCCTGGCTCCAATTCCACCGGATCACCGGGTTTGAGCACTCGGCCCGCCTGGCTCAGGCAGAGGCCCCCGAGGGTTGTCCAGAAACGGCCTTCCTGGAGGTCCAGACCGAGGAGGCGGTTGATATCGCGCAGCGGGAGGCTCCCTGGGAGGGTGGCGGTCCCGTCTTCGGCCCAGCGGACCTCCGTCACCCGTTCCTCACGGAATTCGCTGAAGATGTCGCCCACCAGCTCTTCCAGCAGATCCTCCATCGTGACCAGCCCCGAGAAGGAGCCCTGCTCGTCCACCACGATGGCGATCTGCTGGCGCTCCTTCTGGAGCTGCTTGAGGAGCTGGATCGCGGTGTTGCTCTCGGGAACGTGGATCACCGGGCGCGAGAGGTCCCGTGCAAGGCCGGATGGCTGGGGCTTCCGGATCACCAGGTCCTTGGCCGCCAGGTAGCCCACGATCTCGTCCACCGACTGTCCCATTACCAGGATGCGGGAGAAGGGGGTCTTTTCGAGCTGCTCTTCCACCTCCTCGAGGGTCGCGTCTCCCGGTACCGAGATGACGGCATGACGGGGCACCATGACATCCACGACGCGCAGCTCCCCGAACTGGATGGCGCGGCTCGCGATGGTCCCGGCACCCGGGTGCAGGCTGCCCGTCTTGGCGGCATCCTCCACCATCGACAGCAGCTCATCCGAGGAGAGCCGCGCCTCCGTGAAGCTGGTCCGGTCACCGAACAGCTTCAGGACGGCGTTGGAGCTGGCGGCCAGGAACCGCACCGCCGGACCCGAGATCTTTGAGAGTCTCAGGAGAGGGGAGGCGATCAGGCGGGCATAGGCGTCCGGAGCCCGCATGGCCAGGGACTTGGGGACCAGCTCTCCGATCACGATGGAGAGGTAGGAGATGGAGAGCACGACCGAACCGACGGCGATCTCTTCCGCGTACGGACGCATCCAGGCCACAGTCTGGAACAGGGGAATGAGGTGGACGGCGAGGGTGGACCCGCCGAAGGCCCCCGCGGTGGTTCCGATGACGGTGATGCCCACCTGGACCGTCGCCAGGAAGCGCTCGGGGTTGTCGCGAAGGGCCTGGGCCGATCTCGCCCACCCCACGCGGCGCTCCACCAGCTCCTGGAGCCGCGTACGCCGGATCGAGACGATGGCGATCTCGGCCCCGGCGAAGGCCCCGTTCAGAAGGATCAGGACGATGATGATGAGGGCTTCGAGGGAAATGGCGGCCTCCTGAGGGTTTCCGGGGATGCGTGGGGGACGATCGAGGACGTTGCCGGCTCAAGGTCCGCATCCACCCACCAGGGCGGTCGCGAACCGGTGGAACCGGTCGCTCATCTCCTCCGGGCTCGGTTTCGCGCGCCCGTCCATCCAGCCCGCCATCATCCCATACATGCCCCCGGCGATGAACTGGACCAAGTCCTCGGGGACTGTGCCAGAGAACAGGACCTTGAGGTCCTCCCGCACCAGCTCCAGCAGCATCTGCTGGAAACGGCGCTGGATCATCAGGCCGCTGTGCCGGCCGATCATCGCCCGGAAGACCCCGCGCTGTTCCTGCACGTGGGCGAAGAGAAAGTGCCGGAAGCCGAAGGCCTCGCCGGTTGTCTTGCGCGACTGCTGCTGCAGATCGCGCATGGCTCCCTGGAGATGGTCGAGCCCCTGCAGGAGCAGGTCCTCCTTGCCCTGGAAGTGGGTGTAGAAGGTGGAGCGGCCCACATTGGCGCGGTCCAGGATGTCCTGCACCGTGAGGTCCTCGAAGCCCTTCTCCTGGACGAGGGCCAGGAGCGCCTCCGTCAGGAGCTTCCGGGTCTTCTGGATGCGGCGGTCCTCCTTCTTGGCGTCCACCAGGGCCTCCTTTCCGCACAACGGCGGCCGGAATGTCCGGTACGGCACAGGGGCGGCCTCGATGTCAGGGGCCCCAAGGCTATCGAACATTATGTTCGATACCGGACATGGATCCATTAATCCACGATCGTCCCGGAGGTTCAACCCCATGCATCGCTCCCTTCCCCCATCGCCCCTCTTCGAGCTGCGGCGGGTCAGCCGCCACTACGAGACGCCCTCGGGAACCGTCCGCGCCCTGGACGGCCTCGACTGCACCATCCACGCGGGCGAGTTCGTGGGCATCATCGGCCGCTCGGGCAGTGGCAAGTCCACCTTGCTCAACGTGCTCACGGGCATCGACCATCCCACCTCCGGCAACGTCCGTGTCGCAGGCACGGAGCTGCAGCGCCTCTCGGAGGGCGAGCTGGCCCGGTGGAGAGGCCGGAATGTGGGGGTGGTCTTCCAGTTCTTCCAGCTGCTGCCCACCCTCACCGTGGCCGAGAACGTGGCACTGCCCATGGATTTCTGCGGGACCTATCCACCCAGGCTGCGGCGTACCCGCGCCCTGGAGTTGCTGGAGCGGGTGGGCATCGCCGACCAGGCGGACAAGCTGCCGCTTGCCCTGTCGGGCGGGCAGCAGCAGCGCGCCGCCATCGCGCGGGCCTTGGCCAACAACCCCTTGCTCCTGGTGGCGGACGAGCCGACAGGCAATCTGGATTCCCACACGGCCCAGGCCGTGTGGGACCTCTTCGCCAGCCTGTCCGCGGAGGGCACCACCGTGGTGGTCGTGACCCACGACCCCGGCGTGGCCCGCTGGACCCGGCGCGTGATCCGCCTGGAGGACGGCCGGATCGTGTCCGATGGCCACCTGGCGGGTCTCCAGACCCAGGAGATTGTGCAGGAGGCCGTCCATGCGTAGCCCCCGCTGGAAGAAGATCTGGCGCGACCTCTGGGAGGGCCGCGGCCGGATGGCCCTGATGATCGCAGCCCTCGCCATCAGTCTCTTCGCGCTGGGATCCACCCTGGGCGCCTTCGGGATCCTTTCGCGGGAGCTGACCCAGGCGTACCTGGGCACGCATCCCGCCGAAGCCACCCTCGAGACGACCCACGTGACGCCCGGACTCATCGATCAGGTCCAGCACCTGCCTGGGGTGCGGACGGCCGAGGCGCGCTCCACCCTCCGGGCCCGGATCAAGGTCGGGAATGACTGGCGGACGCTCCTCCTCTTCGTGGTGCCGGATTTCGAGGGGATGAAGCTCTCCACCTTCGACCGCATGGAAGGCGCTTGGCCGCCTCCCGCGGGAACCATGCTGGTGGAGCACATGGCCCTGCCGCTCCTTCCGGGCCGCATCCTCTTGGTGAAGTCTCCCCACGGAGAACCCAAGGAACTCGCGGTCTCCGGGGTGGTCTGGGATTCCGCCCTGGCCCCGGCGGCCATGGAACAGACGGTGTGGGGCTACATCACGCCCGAGACCCTCGCCTACCTTGGGGAGACGGAGGGCCTGGACGAGGTGAAGCTCGCCGTGGCCGGGCCGGACATCGAGGGCACCGCCCAGAACGTCGCCGCCTGGCTCCAGGAGCAGGGACATCCCGTGCGGGAGATCCAGGTTCCGCCGCCCGGGCAGCACCCCCACCAGGGGCAGATGCGAGCGGTGATGCTCATGTTCAATGTCTTCTCGTTCTTCGCGCTCCTGCTGAGCGGCGTGCTGGTGGGGAACACCGTGGCCGCCCTCATGGCCCGCCAGGTCCGGGAGATCGGGATCCTCAAGACCCTGGGCGCGGGCCGGGGCGCGATCACGCGGCTCTACGTGACCATGATGCTGGTGCTGGGCGCCGCCGCGTGGATCCTGGCCTTCCCGCCCACCCTCGCCATCGCCCAGGTCCTGGCACGTACCGCGGCGGAGAACCTCAACCTCCGCATCGCCAGCACGGCGATCCCCTGGTGGGCCCTGGCGGCACAGGCCCTTGCGGCGCTCCTGGTGCCGGTCCTCGCCGCCGCGTGGCCGGTGCTCAAGGCGGTCCGCATCCCCGTCCAGCAGGCCTTGCACGACACGGGCACCCAGCCCGAGGCCTTCGGGTCCCGCGGCCTGGACGCCTGGCTGGGGCGCTTGCGCAACCTGAATCCCCTGGCCCTCCTGGGCCTGCGGAACAGCTTCCGGAAGCGGGGCCGCCTCCTCCTCACCCTGGGGCTGCTGGCCGGAGGCGGCGCCATGTTCATGACGGGCCTCAACTTCTCGAAGGCCTGGAACCTGCGCCTAGCCGAGATCCAGGTGGCCCGGAAGTACGATGCCACCCTCCGCTTCCAGCGCCCCGAACCCATCGAGAAGATCCTCGCGGCCACCTCGTCGGTCCCCGGGGTGGCCCAGGCGGAGGCCTGGGGGTTGGCCGTCGCGGCCTGGGGAGAAGGCCCGGGCGTCCCCGTGGTGCACACCTATCCGGACAAGGGACACGGCAGCTTCCAGGTCATGGGGCTCCCGCCGGAGTCGCGGCTCGTGGACTTCCCCCTGCTGGATGGCCGCTGGCTTCGGGATGGGGATGAGGGTGCCGTGGTGCTCAACCACGTCGCCGCTTCCAACATCCCCGGGGTTCGCGTGGGGAGCACCGTCACGATCTCCATGGATGGCGTGCCCCACACCTGGCGAGTGGTGGGTCTCGTCCGGGAGCTGGGATCGCCCGCCACGGCCTACGTGCCCCTCAGCGCATTCGCCCGGATCACGGGCATGGGGAGCCGGGCCCGGATCCTGGCCCTGAGCACCTCGGCCCGGAGCGCCGAGGAGAGGGCCTCGATCCTGCGCCGCGCCGAATCGTCCCTGCAGGAAGCAGGCCTGGGCATCGACGTCGCCGTGCCGGTCTCCATGGTGCGCACCGCCATGAGCGAGCACATGTCCGTGCTCCTGGGCCTGATCCTGGGCCTCTCGGGGCTCATGACGGTGGTGGGCGTGCTGGGACTGGCCGCCACCCTGGGCATCAACGTCCTGGAGCGGACCCGCGAGCTGGGCGTCATGCGCAC